>ENA-OROQ01000204-OROQ01000204.1-human-gut-metagenome-genome-assembly--contig:-NODE-204-length-87314-cov-24.3271_pt1 | contig 87314 bp, 64 predicted proteins | sample MGYA00242136_ERZ509062 | MGnify/ENA primary metagenome ERZ509062 (study PRJEB26280, sample SAMEA2338735) | human gut metagenome | biome: human gut; feature: human-associated habitat; material: faeces...
TCACCTGACCCTCCTTGCGGTAGGTCAGGTGTTGCAACGATCACTAGAACCCGCCTAATCGTCAAACGCTAGGGGGGGGGACACCGCATGGTGCGAGGTTTGCCGCATGGCGGAGGTGCCATCGGGTGGAGTATTTGGCACCCCTTGGCAGGTATTTGGCACATTGGCCCCCGCAAAAAGCAAATGGCCCTTGGAATTATTCCAAGGGCCATTTGCGGCTAATAGCACCGGAGCATTACTCCTCGAAAATTAATCTACGCGTGCGGAGACCGCCGTTCGAAGCCGAAGACGCACTGAAGTACGTCGAGTGCTGAGGAAAGGCGGTATACGCTCCGTAGATTAGTTTTCCTCGGCGTCCGGGTCGTAGTCGACGCCAGTCTCGGCGCGCTGCTCGTCGGAAATCGGGGCCGGAGCACCGGTCAGAGGGTCGCGGCCGCCGCCTGCCTTCGGGAAGGCGATGACGTCGCGGATGGAGTCGGCACCGGCCAGGATGGACACGGTGCGGTCCCAACCGAGGGCCAGACCCGCGTGAGGCGGAGCGCCGTACTTGAATGCCTCAAGCAGGAAGCCGAACTTCTCGTCGGCCTCTTCCTTGGTGATGCCCAGCACATCGAGCACACGGGCTTGGATGTCGTCGCGGTGGATACGTACGGAACCGCCGCCCATCTCCTCACCGTTGCAGACGATGTCGTAGGAATCGGACATGGCGTGCTCGGGATCCTTGTCGAACTTGTCGATCCAATCCTTGGAAGGCATGGTGAACGGGTGGTGCATGGAGGTCCACTTGGAGTGGCCGACAGCCACATCGTCATCATCCGGATCGTCGGTGGGCTTGAACAGCGGGAAGTCCACGACCCAAGTGAAAGCGAACTTCTTCGGATCCAGCAGGCCTTCGCGGGAGGCGAGCTCCACACGCACGGCACCCAGCAGCAGCTGGGCGGACTCGCGGGAACCGGCGGCGAAGAACACGGCGTCGCCTTCCTCGGCACCGACGGCCTCGCGCAGGCCGTTGCGCTCCTCATCGGACAGGTTCTTGGCGACGGGGCCCTTGAGCTCGCCGTTTTCGCCGAAGACCACGTAGGCAAGGCCCTTGGCTCCACGCTGACGAGCCCAATCCTGCCAAGCGTCGAACTGACGACGCGGCGTGGCGGCACCGCCCTTGAAGACCACGGCACCCACGTACGGGGCCTGGAACACGCGGAACGGCGTGTTCTTGAAGTACTCGGTCAGCTCCACCAGCGGGTTGCCGAAGCGCAGGTCCGGCTTGTCGGAGCCGTACTTGTCCATCGCATCCTTCCAGGTGATGCGCGGCAGCGGCAGCTGGACCTCATAGCCGGCGGACTTCCAGATGGCGGCGATGACCTTCTCAGTCATGGCCATCACATCTTCCTGGTCCACGTAGGCCATTTCCATATCGAGCTGGGTGAACTCGGGCTGACGGTCGGCGCGGAAGTCCTCATCACGGTAGCAGCGGGCGAGCTGGTAGTAACGCTCGACACCGGAGACCATGAGCAGCTGCTTGAGGAGCTGCGGGGACTGCGGCAGGGCGTACCAGGAACCGGGCACCAGACGGGCCGGCACCACGAAGTCGCGGGCGCCTTCCGGGGTGGACTTGATGAAGGTCGGGGTCTCGACCTCGGTGAAGTCCATGTCTTCCAGCGCGTGGCGGGCGGCCTTAGCCATGTCGGAACGCAGCTTCAGATTGTGTTGCATGGACGGACGGCGTAGGTCGAGGTAACGGTACTTCAGACGCACGTCCTCGCCCGGCAGCTTGTTCTCGGACTCATTCTCGAGAGCGGTGGAAACCTGGAACGGCAGAGCGTCGGACTTGGCGAGGATCTCAATGGTCTCGGCCACAACCTCGATCTTGCCGGTGGCCAGATGGGTGTTTTCGTTGCCATCCGGGCGCAGGCGCACTTCGCCGGTAATCTGAATCACGAATTCGCTGCGCAGCGGGCGGGCCATATCCTCGTCGTAAATGACGACCTGCACGAGACCGGTCGAATCACGAAGGTCGATGAAGGCCACGCCACCGTGATCACGGCGTCGGTCAACCCAACCGGCAAGGGTGACCTTCTGGCCGACCAGGGCCTCGGTCACTTCAGTGGCATGATGTGTTCTGTAAGCCGTCTGGCTCATTGTCTTGTTTCTCCTCGATTTTTCGCGCGAATACGTCAGATTTCGACGGTTTGCTGGGCAACCACAGTATCCGGCTCCCACGACGTGCAATCGGCGGCAACCTGCTCGCCCGTGACGATGTTCTTGACCTCGTCGCCAGCGGGCTCTGCGCCTTCCGCACCTTCGGCAGCGGTGGCCGGGAACCACACGTACGGAATGCCGAGTTTGTCCGCGTACTTGATCTGCTTGCCGAGCTTGGCCGCGGTGGGTGCCACGTCGGTGGCGATGCCGCGCGCACGCAGTTGGTTCGCAATACGGTTGGCGGCCGGGCGGTCCTCTTCATTCCACACAGCGACCAGCACGGCGGCCGGGCTGACACGGTTGGCGTGAGCGCCGGCGGTGTGCAGCATGTAGCTGACCAGTCGGCTCAGGCCGATGGACAGGCCCACGCCCGGGTACTTGCGGTTGCCCTGGGAGGCGAGATTGTCGTAACGGCCACCGGAGCAGATGGAGCCGAGTGATGCGGCACCGTCGAGGAAGGTCTCGTAGACGGAACCGGTGTAGTAGTCGAGACCGCGGGCGATCTTCAGGTCGGCGATGACGGAACCGGGGCGGATGACGGCGGCTTCGTCGACGATCATGGCCAGGGTATCGAGTCCCTGACGAGCCAGCGTGTAGGCCTCGGAATCCTTGACGATGCCGTGAGCCTCGCACAGCGCATCGAACTTGGCGGCAAGCTCGGCACCGTCGGAGGCGTTGAGCTCGGCCAATTCGAGGCAGGCGCGTGCCTGTGCTTCGGTGGCGCCGCAGGTCTCGGTGAGCAGTCGGGCCACCTCATCGGCACCGATTTTGTCGAGCTTGTCGATCTCGCGCAGCACGCCTTCGACGTCCGTCAGGCCAAGGCCGCGGTAGAAGCCTTCAGACAACTTGCGGTTATTGGCGTGCACGGTGGCCTTGGGGAGGCCATACGCGCGCAGCTCTTCCAGCGCGGAGACCATGACCAGCGGCAGTTCCACTTCATAGTGGTCGGGCAGGTCGCCGGCACCGATCACGTCGATATCGGCCTGCACGAACTCGCGGAAGCGGCCTTCCTGCGGACGCTCGCCACGCCACACCTTCTGAATCTGCCAGCGCTTGAACGGGAACGCCAACGCACCCGAGTGCTCGACCACATACCGGCTCAGCGGCACGGTCAGATCGAAATGCAGGCCCAACCGCTCTTCAATCGGAGTGTCGGATTCATGACCGACCTCCTGCAAACGGCTCAGCAGGTAGATCTCCTTGCTGGTCTCGCCTTTTTTCAACAAAGAAGCGCCGGTTTCCACCGCTCGCGTCTCAATGCCGATGAAGCCGTTGAGCTCAAAAACCTTACGAAGCGTATCGATAACACGCTGCTCCACAACACGTTCGGAGGGGAGCCACTCCGGGAATCCTGATATTGATGCACCTTTAGCCACGAAATCAATATAATAGGTGAGGGTTGCGTCAAAACTTCCTGGTTCGCCCGGGATGGGAGACGCTCCCGCTTATGCATTCTACGCTTTAAGGAGCTGGCCATGGCCGACGAAACTGTCACCGAACCCGTAAACACCGCTGCGCCCGAAGAGCAGGCAACGACACCCGCACCCGAGGCCAGCGCGGCCACGCCGGCGCCGACTCCGTCCCCCGCTTCCATGCCGAAACCGCACGCGCCCTCCCCCGCCGCCTTCGCCAAGAAGACTCCGGCGACCAAGCCGCGCGCTGCCGCCCCGGCCGCCGCCACCGCCGCCTATTCCGAGGCTGATGTCAAGGCCGCCGAGGCCTTCGGCCGCGTGGATGACAACGGCACCGTCTTCGTCAAGGATGGCAACGCCGAGCGCGAGGTGGGCCAGTTCCCGGATGTCTCCAAGGAAGAGGCGTTGGCACTGTACGCCCGTCGTTTCCTGGATCTCAAGGCCAAGCTCGATCTGTTGGCCACCCGTCTGGCTTCCCCGAACATCAAGGCCCGTGAAATCGACGAATCCGTGAAGCTCTTGGGTGAAGAAACCTCCGAGCCGGCCGTCGTGGGCGATCTTGCCGCACTCAAGGCCCAGTACGAGGAGCTGAAGGCCGCCGGCGAGGCCAAGAAGACCGAAATCGCCGAGGCACGCAAGGCCGCTCAGGCCAAGGCCGTTGCCGAGCGCACCGCCATTGTCGAGAAGGCTGAAGCACTGGCCGCTTCTCTGGGCGACAACACCAACTGGCGCTCCACCGCCGACAAGTTCCGTAACCTGTTCGACGAGTGGCAGAACCACCAGCGCACCACCGTGCGCATCGACAAGCCGGAGGCCGAGGCGCTGTGGAAGCGCTTCTCCGCCGCCCGTACCACCTTCAACCAGGCTCGCCGCAAGTGGGCTCAGGCTCGCGACAACGAGCGCACGGCCGCCAAGGAAGCCAAGGAAGCGATTATCGCCGAGGCCAATGAGCTCAAGGATTCCACCGCTTGGGGTGAGACTTCCCGCAAGTTCAACGATCTGATGGACCGTTGGAAGAAGGCCGGCCGCGCTGGCCGTAACGAGGACGACGAGCTGTGGGCCAAGTTCCGCGAAGCCGCCGACACCTTCTTCAACGCTCGTCAGGCCGATCGCGATCAGATCAACTCCTCCGAGAAGGAGAATCTGGCTGCCAAGGAGGCTCTGCTGGTCAAGGCCGAGGCTCTGGTGCCGGTGAAGACCGACGCCGAGGCCAAGAAGGCCCGCCAGGAGCTGGCCAAGATTCAGGAAGAGTGGGATCAGATCGGTTACGTGCCGCGTGACGATATGCGCCGCATCGAGAACCGTCTCGACGCCGTTGACAAGCAGATCAAGGCCATCGAGGATGCCGCTTGGAAGCAGACCGATCCGGAGGCCGACGCCCGCAAGTCCAGCTTCGAGGAGCAGCTCAACGCCCAGCTCGCCGAGCTCGACGCCGAGATCGCGGCCGAATCCGACCCGAAGAAGAAGGCCAAGCTCGAAGCCGAGAAGGCCACCAAGGAGCAGTGGTTGAACGCCATCAAGTAAGGGTCTCGCCAGGTGCCCCTCAGAGAGGGGAGCTGGCAGCAAGGCTGACTGAGGGGAGTTTACGGTTATACCGCAAGCTCCCCTCAGTCGCCTACGGCGACAGCTCCCCTCAGCGAGGGGAGCGTCGTCATATTTATGCCGTTTTCTCCTGCCCTATACTCATAACTTCACCCCATAGTTCCTCAGTCACCCAGCAATTGGTGTCTTACGCCTGAGTCCCTACCGGTACTGCAACAACTGCCGTGAGCCCTTGATGTGCGGCCAGATATTCATGCAACGGCTGGCTGTATGGCATATCCAGCTCGCCGTAATTGGTTCCGGCACGGAAGGCGGGGTAACTGTCGCCGCCCTGAAGCAGATATGAATTGGACGCGATAATCACCAGGTCATCGTCCGCAATCGGTCGGCCGTCAACGGCGAGGTTCGCGATACGAACCGCCGCATGTTCGTCGGCAGCACACTCGTCAGCGTCAGCGTTGGTATCAGCGCCGGAATCAGTATCAACGCCGGCATCGGCATTGCCGCTCTCACCAGCCGTACCGCATTCGGCATACCGATACGTCACGTTCGAGGAGATGCCGAGCCAGCGCCGCTCCAGTCGCCCATCGTCACGGTGGAATTGCTCGGCGAGCACTCTCTTCACATCGCGCCCGGTGAGCGTCTCATGCGCGGCCTTGAACTGCAAGGCCATGAGACTATCCACCTCGCGCACGGTGACTTTGCCATCGCCATTCATATCAAGCCGTGGAGTCCGCAGACTGCCATTATTCGAAAATCCGATTACCGGCAAGCGATTCCCGGCATACATATGCTTCATGATTGACTCTCGGTTCGCGTCCGCCACCAGCACACCGACCGTATTCCCGTGCTTGTCCGAACCTTGTTTGTCGAAATTCACGCCGGAGGCCAAGGTGCCAATCACCGCGCTGCCGGTATGGTTCGCATATGTTGCCGCCGCCTGGTAAATATGCTGCGCGCGCGATACCTCATCGTTCTCCTCAGCACCGGCAGACATCCAAGCGGCTTGCGCCGGATGCGCATTAAGCCCATCCACGCCCAGCACGCCGTCAACCGCCGTATGGCTGGTGCCATTGCCGAGGTCAACGTCGGCCACTCGCACCGTGGCGCGACGCCCGGCACCGGTGATGATCAAATCCTGCACGGCCATGTTCCGCCCGAAGCTGCCCGCCTCGTAAATAGGCGCGCCACCCGCGGTCGTACCGTGCTTAATCGCGTGACTGTGACCGGTGTATACCACATCAACCTCTCGCCCAATATCGACGACGGCTGAGGCATCGGCATGCAGCAAGGCCACCACCGCATCCACCTTTCCGGAGCGCTTGAGTTCACGGGCCACACGATTGATTGCGTCCACCGCCCGTTCGTCAAGGTCGGCATCACGCGTAATCTGCGGAGTGGTTACCGAGCCGAGCGCATCAGTAAGGGCGCCCACGAAACCTATTCGCTTGCCGTTCACCGTTCGAATCGTAGAGTCACGTACGTGGCTCAGCAGTCCGTCAGACGACTTATTGGCGGCAGACGTGTTGGCGCACAGCCAGTCGATGCCGTTGCTGGGATCAGCGATGCGATTGTTGAAATCGGCGACACCGCGGTCGAACTCATGGTTGCCTACCGCCGAAATCGTCAATCCCCACGCTTTGGCCATATCCAGCGTGGGTTGGTCCTTCTCCACCGCCGACTCATGCGGGGAGCCTCCCACCAAATCGCCGGTCGATACCGGAATCATATTGCCGGGATTATGGCTGTCGGCCACAGTGAAGGCGGTGGCGTTGTCCGCACCACGTTCGATATGCCCGTGAAAATCAGTGATGTCGGCGATGGTCACCGTACGAGTGCCGGAAGATGGATTATCACCGGAAAAAGGAACGGCTCCCGTGGTTCCAGCACAAGCATAAGGAACCACCAGAGCCGTAAGGATAAGCGCTACTGCACCAAAAACGATCCACGATCGCTTGCCGGTCCACCGCCGGTTCTTCATATTCCTGCTCACACCAGTCACGCTAGAATCGTCGATTGAACGGCCATGCCTAGAAAGGCGACTCTCAGGTGAATTCTTAGCGGCGTCTTGGGATGGGAAAGGCCTGACCCCGTACTATCAGGGTCAGGCCTTTGCAACCCGAGTCACTACGAATGCGTCAGCAAGGGGAGATTACTCGCCAAATTCCTCGGCGCAGATCTCAGCTACCGCATCCACGCACGCCTCGGCAATCAGACGGCCGCGTTCGGCGCTTGAGCCGGCCGGATTGGCGAGTCCGCCGTGAGCGGGAACGTCACCTTGGCGCACAGGGTAGCGGACATAGGATTTCGCCGTGGCACCGGCTTCCTCGACCATACGGTCCATGTGCACCAGTTCCGGCGCATAGTGGAGCATCAACGAAGTTTCGGTGACGGCCGCATGCTGTTTACCCGCGAGGAGACCATCGACACCGGACTCGCCCTGCTGTAATAATCCGACACAAACAGTAGCTCCCCTTGACAGGGGAGCTGTCGCCAGAGGCAACTTAGGGGTAGACCACAAACGTGCACATCATGTATGCGTTTGTGGTCTACCCCTAAGTCAGCTTCGCTGACAGCTCCCCTGTCAAGGGGAGCTTTTCTGGTATGCGCTAGCTACGCTATCGAAACGGACTACTCCTGCGGAGCGTCACCGGAATCGGCGGGAGCGGATTCGGCCGGTTCAGTGGCCGGAGTGGCGTCGGCTGGAGTCTCGCCATCAGTGGAGGCACCGGCTTCGGACGAAGTTTCGGCATCGGCGGCGGCCGGCTCCTCGAACTCCTCACCCTTGAAGGTGAATTCGCCGAGGATACCCTCGCCTTCCGCATCCACAATCACGCGCTGACCGTCTTCGAGATCGCCCATCAGGATCTTCTCGGAGATGGCGTCCTCGATGTCGCGCTGAATCACGCGGCGCAGCGGACGGGCACCGAGCAGCGGGTCGAAGCCCTTCTGCGCGAGCAGGTCCTTGGCGGCGTCGGTGAGTTCGAGCGACATATGACGGTCGAACAGGCGGTCGTTGAGCTGCTTGACGTCCAGATCCACGATCTGGCGCACCTGCGGCTCGGTGAGCTGCTTGAAGACGATGATGTCGTCCAGACGGTTCAGGAACTCCGGGCGGAACTGCTGCTTCAATTCGGAGCTGACCTGGTCCTTCATGCGCTGGTAGCTGGACTCGTTGTTGGCACCCAGGTTGAAGCCCGTGTTGGCGGCCTTGGCGATGTCTCGCGTACCGAGGTTGGTGGTCAGGATGATGATGGTGTTCTTAAAGTCCACCTTGCGGCCCTGACCGTCGGTCAGGTGGCCGTCATCGAGCACCTGCAGCAGCGTGTTGAAGATGTCCGGATGAGCCTTTTCGATCTCGTCGAACAGCACCACGGAGAACGGCTTGCGGCGCACCTTTTCGGTGAGCTCGCCGCCCTCCTCGTAGCCGACGTATCCCGGAGGCGCACCGAAGAGTCGCGAAGCCGCGTACTTCTCGGAGAACTCGGACATATCCACGCGAATCAGCGCGTCCTCATCGTCGAACAGGAATTCGGCGAGCGTCTTGGCCAGCTCGGTCTTGCCGACGCCGGTGGGGCCGGCGAAGATGAACGAACCGGACGGGCGCTTCGGGTCCTTCAGACCCACGCGAGTACGGCGGATAGAGCGGGACAGGGCGGAAACCGCCTCGTCCTGGCCGATGATGCGCTTGTGCAGTTCGGCTTCCATGTTGAGCAGTTTCTTGGACTCGGCCTGAGTCAGCTTGAACACCGGGATACCGGTGGTGGAGCTGATGACCTCGGCGATCACGTCCTCGTCCACGACCATCTTGACGTCGGACTCGCCTTCGCGCCAGGAGTCTTCCTTCTGCTTGCGATCGGCTTCCAGCTTCTCCTGCTTGTCGCGCAGTTCGGCGGCCTTCTCGAAGTCCTGGCCCTTGATGGCCTCGTCCTTGTCGGCGGCGATCTTGGCGATCTTCTCGTCGAGTTCCTTGAGCTCAGGCGGGGCGGTCAGGCGCTTGATGCGCAGACGCGCACCGGCCTCATCGATCAGGTCGATGGCCTTGTCAGGCAGGTTACGGTCCTGGATGTACCGGCTGGACAGCTCTGCGGCAGACTGCAGCGCGCCATCGGTGATGGTCACGTGGTGGTGGTTCTCGTAACGGGAACGCAGGCCCTTCAGGATCTCGATGGTCTCGGCGATGGTCGGCTCGTGCACCTGAATCGGCTGGAAACGGCGTTCCAGAGCCGCGTCCTTCTCGATGTACTTGCGGTACTCGTCGGTGGTGGTGGCACCAATGGTCTGGAGCTCGCCACGGGCCAGCATCGGCTTCAACATGTCGGAGGCACCCAGCGCGCCGTCAGCCGAGCCGGCGCCCACGATGGTGTGAATCTCGTCGATGAACAGCACGATGTCGCCACGAGTCTTGATTTCCTTCAGCACCTTCTTCAGGCGCTCCTCGAAATCACCACGGTAGCGGGAGCCGGCCACCATGGAACCGAGGTCCAGCGAGTAGACCTGCTTGCCCTTCAGGGTTTCCGGCACGTCGCCGGCTTGGATCTTCTGGGCCAAGCCTTCGACCACAGCGGTCTTGCCCACGCCGGGCTCGCCGATCAGCACCGGGTTGTTCTTGGTGCGGCGGGAAAGCACGACCATAACGCGCTCAATCTCGTTGGTACGGCCGATGACCGGGTCCAGCTTGCCTTCAGCGGCTTCGGCGGTCAGGTTGCGGCCGAACTGATCGAGAATGGCGGAACCGGACTTGTTCTGCTTGTCCGTCACGCCGCCGGCGTTGGCCAAGTCGCCCTTGCCGTCACCGGTGCCGGTGCCGGAGTTGCCGCGAATCATATCGATGGTCGCGCTACGCAACTCGCCCAGATCGACGTCCATCTTGATGAGCACCTGGGTGCCCACGCCTTCGCCTTCGCGAATCAGGCCGAGCAGGATGTGCTCGGTGCCGATGTAGCTGTGGCCCAGCTGCAGGGCTTCACGCAGCGAAAACTCCAACACCTGCTTGGCGTGCGGAGTAAAGGGGATGTGCCCGTTCGGAGCCGCGTTGCCCTTGCCGATCATTTCTTCAACCTGCTTGCGGGTGGCATCCAGCTCCACGCCCTTCGAGGCGAGTGCCTTGGCGGCTACACCCTCACCTTCGCGGATCAGGCCGAGCAGCAGGTGTTCGGTGCCGATGTAGTTGTGCTGAAGGGCCCTCGCCTCTTCCTGCGCCAACACGATCACGCGCCGTGCACGGTCGGTAAACCGTTCGAACATGCTTGTCCTTCCTCAATTGACATTCCGTCTTACTCTACCGATTCACGATGACGTTTATTCATGAGATTCCACGAATTGCGCCGTGAGAGGAGAAGAAAACGATATGCTGGTTCTTAGATTCACCCGTAGTCGATTACAAGGAGGCTCGAAATGAGTGAAGCTGCAACCAAGCCCGACATCGTTGTCGGTGTGGATGGTTCCGATGAATCCTTTGCCGCGCTGAAGTGGGCGCTTGAGGAGGCCTCGTTAACCGGCCAAAGCGTCAACGCCGTGTTTGGCTGGACGCATTCCTGGGATATGGGATCCGAACCGGACAGTGACGAGGCCTGGGCCAAGGTCCGCCACGATATTGCCAACGAGCTGCGTGTGTGGGTCGACAAGGCCGCTGCAGGCATCGACTTCGATCCGGCGAATCTGAAGCTCACCTCGGTGAAGGCCTCCGGCACTTCGGCCCTGCTGCAGATCGGCCATGATTCGCAGCAGATCGTGGTCGGCCGCCGCTCGCTGAGCCGTATGGCCCGCTGGTTCATGGGGTCCCTGTCCGCTTCGCTGGCCGAGGCCGCCGAAGTGCCGGTGACCGTGGTGCGCATCGCCGGCAGCGAGGATGAGACCGTGACCGACGCCATTGCCAACGCCCTGACTCCGGGAGACAAGCCCGTTCACTACACGCAGCCTCAGCCGGTGGTCGAGGAGGCTCGCCGCCCGGTGGTGGTTGGTGTGGATGGTTCCGAGACTTCCCGCCGCGCGTTCGATTTCGCACTGGAAGAAGCACGACTGCACGACGCGCCGCTGCATGTGATGTTCTGCTGGCAGCTCAAGGATTTGGGCGTTATTCCGGGCTATGAGAACGCCGTGGCACCGGTGAAGGTCGGTCAACGCCGCGCCGAGGAGATTCTCGCCGAGCTGATGGCCAAAGCCGAGATTCCCGATGGCGTCAAGGTCAGCACAAACGCCTTCCATATTCCCGCATCCAAAGGTCTGATCGCGGCCTCGCGGTACGCCAGCCATCTGGTGGTCGGCTCGCGTGGCCTGTCCGGGCTGGACGCGCACTTCCTGGGATCGGTGTCCCGCCAGATCGTGAACTTCGCCGAGTGCACGGTGACCGTGGTGCACTGAGCCCGCGCAGATGGCATAACACGCTAACACGAATCTCGGTGATGGGCTTTTGAGAAGAAAGCATCCCCTCTCAAAAGCCCATCACCGAATACCAATTTATGGCAGATTTCAGTCATCCATTTTTGCTCTCCCGCGTTCCCTACGATCAAGAGAAACGAAATATGAAGAATCCACTCACTGAAATGACCTACCCTAATTTGTCATTGATTATCTCATCCTGCAGATAATACACATTCCAATCAGATGGTTCATTTGCCGACCCCACGGCACCATGCGTATAAGGAACCAGCAGGAATGGCCTCGATGTATCTGGTTGGACAAAGCCAACTGAACATTGCCCATCCAGGCATAAATACCGACGCAGGGCATCCGGATCAACGCCTTTGGGAAAATACCAAACGACGGCTTGATAGGACAGCATGTCGGAATGCGGCACATCATCGCAATCAGAACCGGAACCTTACATACATGTCGCCTCGTCCTCCGGCCCGGTTAGCGTCAGGCCAATGCCATGCCTATAAAGAAAATCCTGGTTCTTGTCCCCTCCTATGGTCAAGGAATCCGTGACGTTCCCGCTCTGTAATGGATCGTTCACACCGACCTGTCCAACAATGCTTCCATCAGTGTGCATAAACCAGCAAACGCCATCAAGACGGCAATACATGCCCGAAATGCTGCGATACGATCCGTCCACCGCGGCTCTCACAATATCGTCCATCGTGTAATCGTCTCGAGATTTTAGCGATTTGCTTACTGCATCAATTGCCGCAGGAAGACCATCGACCCATGAACGCTCCTCACTGCGTACGGACCGTAGTTCCCGAGCAGATGCGTCGCCATCACAACTGAAGGTCTGATTCTTTATGCCGTCGTAAGCTGTGGAATCCTTGCGAAAATCAAATGCACTGATATTGTCGAGACCATTATCGGGTAGAGCATTTTTCCGCGCCTTCGAAAAACGCCGATACTCAGCTCTGCAATCAGCAAACGCATGGCTCTGATCTTGTATTGCCTTCGGGGTAATCCAAAAGCTATTGACGATACACAATATGATGATCAATACACCCGCAATTATGGCAGCAATAATCATAAGAAACGAAGAACGTGCAGCATGCACGGAATTGACAGTGAAAGACGACGATGTCTGACGACGTCGCTTATCACGATGCAGGACAAATACCACTAATGACAGGATGATTCCCACACCGGAAATACCCCATCCTGCCATGCGCATGCTGCCGATATATTTAACGGGCAACACTCCCATAAGCATGATTCCCATTTGAGCGACCAACGCTACCATTGTCAGTCCGATTGCACTGAACAGCAAACAGGTCAATACACGGATAGACGATTGCCTCATGGAGGATGCAACTGCTACGGAGTCTGCGCCATCTGCCGCCACGGCAAAGGTATCGAACGAGGTTTCTCGCGATGCCGTTGATTGTGCAACGGTTTTTTGCTGCCATACAGTATCAAGAGGTTGTCCGCAGTACGGGCAGAAATTGGAAGCCTCCATTTCTATATGTGAACCACACAATGGGCAGAACATTATGTCTCCTTTTGATGTGTCTTTCGGCCTTACCAGTGCAGCTACAAACGACTACGAAGAGCTAAGCATCATTGCTCATCAATCAACTCCTCAATACTCCAAAATGACAGTCAGCTCGTCATCGCTGTATGTCCATGTAGCAGTGATGCCATCCCACTTATCTGTTTGTGTTCCATCCAGTGGACGGGTATGCCCCATTTTCGATTGCACAGAATTCGGCATATCAAGCTCATGAAGTACACAGACAGCAATGTCAATATTGTCCGAGTTGGTGGTAATAGTCAAAGATCTACCGTTGTCACCGATAACGAACATATTGTAATCATCGCCAACATTGTATTCCCAATGTTCCGAGTCAAATTGGGTCTCACATGCGTTAATCGCACTCTGGAACGAACGATAACGTGTTGTCCACAGGCCGACGCCAATGTATACGATTATTGCAGCGACGATAACGGCTACGGTGACAACCACGGTCGTGCTGGTCCCGGACTTGGTGGGTGCCGGTCGGGAAACCGATTGGGCGGCCTGTATCTGCCAATTCGAATTCGACTGAGTCGGCGGATTCGACGAATATGATGATTCCGCACTTGGAGCAGACACCACCACTGACGGAGTTTTCGTTTCCGGAGATGTCTGCGATTGTGCCGGCTCGCCGGAAAGAATCAACTTGGTCCCGCATTGCGGGCAGAACTGCTGCCCAGGTGCCGACTGCGCACCGCATTTATGGCAATACATCATGTTCTCCTTCGAGCTCAAGCATCCTTATCACTGACCAGCAGCAGAATGCCGCTGATCAGATTGACGAAAATCAACGTGCACACGGCGAACGTGGTGGTATTCGGCCTTTCGCCGGTGTATAAGCGCCAGCTATACACCGTCATTGGAATCATCCAAGCCAAGCAAATCAGAAACAGGAAACCTGAACCGGACGCAAACAAAGTGGCGACGCCATATAGTCCATAAAGACTGCAGAACACGATATTCACTATGGCGGCGATCAGACGCAACGTGCTGTCGCGACTGGTTTTCACATAGCCCCTTGGCGTAAACGTCTGCACAGGTTGCTGCACATAGATGTATTGCGGTTGGGGCTGCGTCTGCGTAAACTGCGGCACAGATTGAAATTGTTGTGATTGAGGTGCCGTCTGCTGCTGTGTTGGCAGTAGTCTTGCCCCGCATTTGAGGCAGAATATTTGCCCTTCAATACTGGTTTTCGCACCGCATTGGCCACAAAACGGCGGCACCTTCGGCTCCTGCACCGCATGCAGGAATGTGGTCTGCGTTTCCGTCTCCGGCAATTTCACGCCACAGCGCGCACAAAAACGCTGTCCGTCAATCGAAACCTGTGCCCCACAATTGCCACATGTCACCATGTCGAGCTCCTTTCTGCAGCGCTCCGTCTACGCAGACAGATGCAAACTGCCTTTTGGAATACGATGGAATAAAATACGCCCGTGAAATCAGCCGAAGCGTCCTCTCTACTCTTCTGAAGAATCAGTGGAAGACGATTTCATATGGCAATACAGCATGCTGTTGTTGGCATCATACACACAACGGGCATCAAGATCACCATCGACGGATTGATACTCCATTTTCGAGACGGCCGATTTCGCCTCATCGCTAGAATATACATATTTCGACGGGTCCGAAGCCGCCAAGCCAAACAGCTCCGACATCAATTGAGTACCATCCTGAAAACTCTGCTGCGAGAAAGACGAACCATCGCTACTGCCGATACCCGCCTGTGAAGCGATGCAACCCAGTAAGCGGACCGTTTGCATGGTTCCGGAATCATCCATAGACAATGCAACACGAAGGTGATCGCCATCATCCGCAAAGTCCGCCGCAGCAGCATCCCGCACTCCATCACATTCCGAAACAACCTTTGCGGTCAACGGGTCACGATTTGCTGAATCGGAATCAGGGTTACCGTTATTATTATTTGATGTTTTTATCCAGCCCAATTCGGCTATCTTGCCGCTATCGCTCAGTACATGCCATCCTGCGATGAGCATGGCAATTCCAACTACAGCTGCGATAATAATGGTAATGATCTTCTTTTTTGATGAGATATTATCCGGTCGCACGCTCTCAGTTGAAGCCCACTGTACGGCCAAAGGTTCAGCCGATTCCACCCACAATGATGGCGTCTGCACTTTGCTGGTCCGCTCGCCGGATATTGCGGAATCGGTACTGTTGGAATTCTTTGTTGTCCATTTAAGCAATTTCGCTCCGCAACGCATGCAGAAATCCTGATTATCACGAGCTTTTGCTCCACATTTATGGCAAAACATGATTATGCTCCTTCGTATGCCGTTCAATGATTGTTGCAATTACTGTTTGTAGAACACAGAGTTATCAGAGAGGAGGTCGATTTGCCGATATTGCATTGATTGGCGATTTATCTGCGAAAACCACAAATATGGTTTATCGCCGGTGGGCAAAGCGGAATGGTCCACGGGATCATCTTGATAATGAGAGTAGTGTTCCTCGATATCCGTGCCGGGCATAACATAGCTAAGCACAACCTGCGTTCTGCCATCACCCACTGGCTGGCAGTTAATACTGTCCATATCATCGGCACACAACTCGATAGGCACAAGACTATATGGGTCTCCAATACCTCCAAAATTCACGGCATGCAGGTTATACGTGGCAGATGTTCCGTCATCAGCTGCCGGTAGTGGACTCTCTCCCACAGACGTTGTAATGGTGTTGCCGGCAATAACCACGCAACTACCATCTCTACGGCAATATGTTCCCTCAATCGGGGTCATGGAATCACCATCATGGACAGTTTTGAAAAGATTGAGGAACTGATTATAGTCCGGCGTCACTGGACTTTCCGATTGTTGACTTTCGTTTTGCGGCTGTTCCTCGGCATTCTCCTTTTTTTGCGATTGTTCCTCCGCGTCCTTATTGTCCTGCGACTTGTTCTCCTCATCCTTGTTATCTTGAGATTTTGTCTGTGCTTGTGCCGCGGTCTTGCGAGCCTCATTCGCGGCCTCTACCACGTTGATGCTATTTACTGTCATCACGCATATTGTCGTTGCAAGAAATGCCGACAATAACGCAATACATACCGGTGCAACGGAACAAACGATCACGCTCAATTTTGGCGCAGACCGCATCGCCTGGCTATTGGTGTCATCAATCACTTTCCGGATATGGCTTTCCAAAGCATCGACATCAATATCCAACGACATGGCTTCATGCTCGGAATCGGCGGAAAACGAATGGCCCATGTCCGCTTTCAACATCGCTTCCCCGGCCGTGGGCATAAAATGCACATATTTGCCAACGGCAATCAGGAACGAACTGGTCCTGCATGACTTCGGCAATACCTTGAGCAGCGGACGCATGGCATCATGAATTTCCGTGATCGCCATGCTGTATACCGGCTCCATTCTTTTGCCAGACACCGTCTCGCGGCATTTTCTATAGAGTTCCGGTGTTTGTATCAGCGATACGACCGATATAACAATGGCAATCGCTGCGCACACCAACGAAGGCACACCTAATTTCAGCAACAAATCATGTTGATGTGTCTTTCCAACCGCAAATGCAATGGTGATACCCGCTGAAACGATAAGAGAAATCACCAGAACGGCGACTATTCTCAGCAGATTTTTATGCCATTTGTTTTCGGCGACATATGCATCATCGTTTTTTTCTTGGAATTGATTGATAGCAGTTTGCGCCATATACAATATGCGTAATATTTTATAGGAAACATCTTCGCTGAGACCTATAAGTTGATCCGAGAGTACATTCTGCTGTTGGGGAGCAGGATTGGCGTTTATTTTGTCGGTGTAATATACCGATGTATTGGCATCAATACAAAACTTGGAATCATCCACACCATCATCTAAGAATTCTTGCAACGAAACACCACATCTGCCGCAGAACAATGAACCTTCCGGCAGTTTCGTGCCACATTTGGGGCAAAACATTATGGATTGATCATCCTTGTCCATCACAGTGCACCCCTTTCACGCAACATTGCGATACACAGGAAGTGCAGATATACGCCCTTCCCTCTGGCTCTGACGTTACCCCCCCCCGGTATCTTGTCAAAAGGGCTGACGGATCGGCCGCGGCGACATCACTTTCCGCGCTGATGTTGCTCAAACAAATTCAGCGGCGGCATTCCGAGAAAGATATGTTCTTTCTGGAATACCGCCGCTGAAAACGAATGGATTATGGGCTATTCGAAGATTATTCCTCGTCCGCCCTGTTCTGGCGCAGCTGCTCGATGAGATCGATGACGGTTTCGAGTTCAGGAGCCACATCGTCTGAAGGACGAGCGTTATCCTCTTCGTCGTCCATCTCATCATCCTCATCATCATCGGCAACGGTGTTGTTGAGGATATCCTCTTCGGTGGCCTCGTCGTCAGCATCAGACTTGGACTCGTCGCTGGAATCAGCTGCATCAACATCCACAACGGAATCGGATGCGTTCTGTGCAACGGACTCATCACCGGCAGACTGGGATCCTGCCGCCTCCTCAGCGGGCTCAGTATCGACGGCGTTCCCGTCAACAGTCTTCTGTGCTTCGATATCATCGCCGGCAGGCTCGCCTGTCTTGTCGGTTTCGCCTTCGGCCTCGTCCTGGGCAGCCGGCTCCTGCTTGCGCGGACGGTTGGCCACCACGTCGATATGCAGATCGTCGAAAGCGGGCTTGGACTGCACCCACAGCTGGCTTGGCTCGGGAGGTTCGATTTCGGAATGCTCGCCGCAGCCGTGGTCCAAGGAAACCACGCGGCCGTCATCCGGACTCCACTTGTTGGCGCACACGCCGAACATACGGTCGAGTTCGCCCGCGAGCGGCACGAAGAAACCACAGGTGGAGCACAGGTTGCCTTCAGCGGTTTTGGTGCTCAACGCTTTGGGGCCTCGCGGACCTTCATACCAGCGCTTGGCAGCCTGCGCACGACCCAACGAGGTCAGCACGTGACGGCGGGTCAGTCGGAAGGTCTCGACGGCGTCGTTGACATCCTGCAGCGAGGATTCCTCGACTTCGCCTTCCTCGATGCGCTCGTCATCCGGATCGGTACCGATCGAATCGGTGGGAGCCAGATCCGTGGGCTCAAGGCGATCCTTCCAAGGAATCCACTTGGGCGGCATCAACGCGCCCTCAGTGGGGATCAAGGAGGATTCGTTGACGGTCCAAGAGTCGATCTCCTCGTCGTGATACAGCGTCACCGACCATTGCCATCCTTCGTAGCCACGGATATTCGCGGCGAAGCGGAAGTCAGTGACGTGATCCTCAAGATCATATGAGGTAACGAAATCCCCCACCTGATCGCTCTCGTCGGCCACTTCGAGCAGCACGGCGCGCGCGATGGCGTGAGGGTCCGGTGTCACGATGGTTTCGGTGGTATCAGTCATAGATCAGATCAGTCCTGTACATCGAATTGATCCGCCACCGCACGCAGCAACGTGGCCAGCTTTTTGCTGTCGGCAGCAGATGGGTAACGGTGACGGCGCAACGTATTGCCGGCCGCATCAAGCATCTTGATGAGGTCCTCGCAGATGGCGGCCATGTCATCCGCCTTCGGGCGGGTGGCCTTGACCAAGCTGGGAGCGGAGGCGATCAGGCGAACATCCATGGCCTGCGGCCCACGACGGCCGTCCACCACGGAATACTCCACCTTGGCCCCCTTGCGCAACGTGGTGGCGCCAGTGGGTAGGGCCTGAGCCGGCAGGAACACGTCCTTGCCTTCCTCACTGGTGATGAAGCCATAACCCCTGGCTGCGTCAAACCAACGAACTCGACCGGTGGGCATTGCGAACCTTCCTTAATCCTCAATGGAAATAGTAAACCGAAGGTACAGTTTACCTCACAGGGCTTGACCTCACGCTTTGGGCTGAGTCGCCTGAGTCTTACGCTCAGAGCTGAACCAAGAAGTCTTCTGTTTGGCGTCCTTGGTTTTGCCGGTGGACTGCTTGGGCTCAGGCGCGGCGATTTGCTCAATCGGCAGCACCACGGTGAAGGTCAGGCCTCCCCCATCGGTGCCGGTGGCGCAGATAAAGCCGTGATGTGCTTTGACCACGGATTGCGCGATGGCCATGCCCAAACCAGTACCGCCCTTTTCTCGGGCACGGGACGGGTCCGCGGTGTAGAAGCGTTCGAAAATCTTCGAGCGTGATTCAGGCGGCACGCCGGGGCCATGGTCCACAAAACGCAATACGGCGTATCGATAGCCGGTCTGCATCGAGGCACCTACTTCGGCGGCGTCGATGAACCGCCGCATTGACGCGTCGCTGGCGGGCATGCGAGCGAGCTGTCTTGGATCGATGGCGGCCGGCATCACACCGAGCGCGGCTTCAGCGGGCGAATCGGCAGGCGTGTAGCGGTGGATGTTGCCCACGATGTTGGTCACCACCTGGCGCAGTCGAGAGGCATCACCGGGCAGTACGACCTCAGGCCAATCGCCTTCGGCAAGGTTGAATTCGGCGGGATGGTTCAAATCGCGCGCCGGTTCGAGGGAAATCCGCATGCGGCAAACGGCACGGTCCGGGTCGAGCGCGTGCAAATCGTCGACGGCGTCGGTGACCAGCGACGAGAGTTTCACCGTGCCGGTCATATCGATGCCGCGCCCCTCATCGAGACGGGCCAAAGACAGCAGATCCTCAACAAGAACAGTCATGCGCTGGCTGGACCGTTCGATATGTTCGATGGACTCGTCCGCACGCTCCAAGGCACCAGGCATATCGCGCTGCATCTTATACAGCTCCGCATAGCCATGGATGGCGGCCAACGGGGTGCGCAGCTCATGGCTGGCGTCGGAGACGAAACGTTTCATCTTGTCGGTGGTCTCCTCCTGCTCATGGAAACTGGATTCTATTCGGGTGAGCATGGAGTTCAGCGAGGCGGCCAGGGAGCCGACCTCGGTGTTTTCCGGCGCGGAAGGAATACGTTGGCTCAGGTCACCGGCTGCAATTTTCGCGGCGGTCTTCTCGATGCGCTTCAGCGGCGTCATCGTGTGCTGGATGATCAGCGTGGACAGGGAGCCGCCGAGCAGCACCACGGCGATGCCGACCACAATGCAGTATCGGGTGAGTGTTTTGACGGTGTCGATCTGGTCGGCCAGCGACAAGCCGATGTACACCACGGCCCGGTCCTTGCCGTTTTGTTGGAAGGTCACCGGCAGAATACGCCATGGTGCCCTCGCCGTGACGATGGCGGCATGGTTGGCATTGGCAGTGGGGTTGGCCAGTACCTTGGTGATGGTGTCAGAGGAATTGGAGTTTCCGTTGGCCGGATCGTTCTGGCTGTCCGCACTGTCGGACTGCACCGTAATGATCTGCTTGGCCACCGCCTGCGTAGTGAATGCCTGACCGAGCGTGATGCCATTGGTATCGCCATAGGTAGGCAGAATCGGCACCGATACGATACCGTCCTGCATCTGCGGCATCAGCGGGGTCACGACCAGAGGATTGCCTTCTTTGTCTTTGGTTCCGTCGGTGTATTGAATCTGCAGAAAGTACGAGTTCGGCCCCGATGAGTCATTTTTTGACAGCAGATCGATATTGTTGACCACCAGTTGGCTTTGCGAGCTTAACTGGGTGTCGGTTTTCTGCAGCATGTAGTTGTTCACCAACGCGCGGATGGAGAAGGAAATCACCGACACGCCGATGAGCAGCACGGCGATGGTGCAGGCCACCAGCTTGCTGCTCAACGAGATACGGTCGATATGCCGCATCAGCATGTTTTTCTTACGCTCGCGCTGCTCTTGGAAATGGGCGGCGAACGGCGACATTGCAGGCATGGGATTCGTGTTCGGGGCGGCGTTCGGCGTGCTGCTCGGCGGTACGCCGCCTGACTGCTTATCGGGGATACTCATGAGATTGCGATACGTTATGGATGGAGGCGATTAGTTCTTCGGTTCGCGAATCATGTATCCGATGCCGCGCTTGGTTTCGATCAGCGGAGTCACCTTGCGCTTGCCGCCTTCGCCGTCGTCGACCTCGATGCCGTCGACTTTCTTGCGCAGGTAGGAGATGTACGATTCGACGATGGCTGCGTCGCCGCCCCAGTCGTATTGCCAGACATGGTCGAGAATCTGTGCCTTGGACAGTACTCGGCCCTCGTTGTCCATCAGGTAGCGCAGCAGCTTGTATTCGGTAGGGCTCAGGTCAACCGGCTGCCCTGCACGGGTCACGTCGTGGGAGTCCTCGTTGATTTCCAAGTCGGCGACGCGAATAATCGGATCGTCTTCCACCTGTTCGCGGGTACGGCGCAGAATGGCGCGGATGCGAGCCACGACTTCCTCGAGGCTGAACGGCTTGGTGACGTAATCGTCACCGCCGACGGTCAGGCCCATGATCTTGTCTTGGGTGTCGTCACGAGCGGTGAGAAACAGCACAGGGGCGTTAATGCCTTCCTGGCGGATGCGACGGGTGACGGTGAATCCATCGATGTCAGGCAGCATGACGTCCAACACGATGAGGTCAGGCTGCACTTTTTCGATAACCTCAATGGCTTCGGAACCGGAAGCGGCGGTGTTTACCTCGAATCCGGCGAAGTGCAGGGAAGCGACCAGCAGTTCTCGGATGGACGGCTCGTCGTCGACAACAACAATCGATGCTTCAATAGGCTTACTCATGCTTCCTAGAGTGTCGCGCTCTTCTGGGCGTTTCCTGAATGTCATCTTGGAGTTCGGCCTTGGAATCCTTCTTGATCTCCTTGCGCCGATGAATCACCACCATGACCACGATGATGATGACCAGCGCCACCAATACCACACCCATGATGATTATGCCTACGATCACCGTGGACGATGAGGTGGAGGCTTTTTTGGATTTCACGATTTGATCCATCATTGCCGTTGCCGCGCCAGACCAGCTCGGCGGGTTTTCCAGTAACGGCTGCTGTGCGGCTTCGGATAGCTTATCGACGGTTTTGTTATCGAGAAGCCACTTATCGGAGTTCTTGGACACGACGACCACCAGGTTGCCGTCATTCGAGGCCACGGCAAGCATCACTGTGTTCGGCTTGGGATTCATGGACTCCATCACGGTTGCCGCCCAGTCTCCCGGTTTCTGTTGACTATTGAAACTGGAAAGATACAGCAGATGCACGTGTACACCGGTTTCCTTCTCGGTTTTGGCGATGGCATCCGTGACTTCGGCCGCATGGGAGCCCAGGAGATTTTCCGTATCCGTGATGTTCTCGGTGATGGTCACGCCGCTGTCGGTGCTGCTGCTGGAGCTGTCAGAGCTGTCGCTCGAGTTATCCCCATAGGCATTTGCGGTTATCCACATTGCGTTCATCGCTACTGCAGCAAGGGCGCAAATGGCGCAAACAAGCCATTTTCGGACCATATTCCCGAAGGCCGAATAGGACGGCTCCGAAGCTAGGACCACAATAGTTGTTTTTCCGTCTTCCCGATTCGTTGTTGACATATCCTCCACCTTAACGGCCGGTATTGGCAATCGGCCGCCATGCATACCATTAACCCTCTAGAAAAGGAGCAACGATGCCCCAATATCAGGTAGATTCCGAGCGAATCCAATCATCCTCGGCCGCAGTGGCCACTTCGATCTCGCAAATCAGGCAGGCCGTGGGCGGCATGTACACCAATCTCAATGCCTTGCAGGACGCATGGCGAGGTTCGGCGGCCACCCAGTTCACCGCGGTAGCCGAACAGTGGCGTGCGGCCCAACAGCAGATGGAGGCCTCACTCGAGTCCATCCAACGCTCGCTGACGCAAGCCTCCACCGTGTACGCTGACGCCGAAATCCAAGCTTCGCGCCTGTTTGCCAGCTAGTTTCTTGGCTCCCCTCAAAGAGGGGAGCCAGAATACAAAAAAGGGACTCCCGAAGGAGTCCCCTTTCAGCTCAATCAGCTAGCGATCGTTTGCGGATCAGTAGCCCATGTCGGCACCGGCGGCCGGGGCAGCAGACTTCGGCTCCGGCTTGTTGGCAACGACGGCCTCGGTGGTCAGGAACAGACCAGCGATGGAGGCGGCGTTCTGCAGAGCGGAGCGGGTCACCTTGACCGGGTCGGTCACACCGGCGGCCAGCAGGTCTTCGTAGGTGTCGGTGGCGGCGTTGAAGCCTTCGCCATCAGGCAGGGAGCGGACGGTGTTGATGACCACGTCACCGGACACGCCGGCGTTCTCGGCGATCTGCTTGATCGGGGCCTCGATGGCGCGGAACACGATGGCGGCACCGGTAGCCTCTTCGCCGGTCAGGGAGGTGACGGCCTCGGTCTTCTCGGCCTTGGCAGCAGCCTGAACGAGGGCCACGCCACCGCCAGGCAGCAGGCCTTCCTCGATGGCGGCCTTGGCGTTACGCACGGCATCTTCGATGCGGTGCTTGCGCTCCTTGGCCTCGACCTCGGTGGCAGCGCCGACCTTGATGACAGCCACGCCGCCAGCCAGCTTGGCCAGACGCTCCTGCAGCTTCTCACGGTCGTAATCGGAGTCGGTGTTCTCGATCTCAGCGCGGATCTGGGCCACGCGAGCGTCGATGTCTTCCTTGGAGCCAGCGCCCTGAACGATGGTGGTCTCGTCCTTGGAGACGATGACCTTCTTGGCGTGGCCGAGCACGGAGGTGTCGACGGACTCGAGCTTCAGGCCCAGTTCGTCGGAGACAACCTGAGCACCGGTCAGGATGGCCATATCCTGCAGCATGGCCTTGCGACGGTCGCCAAAGCCCGGGGCCTTGACGGCGCAGGACTTGAAGGTGCCACGGATGTTGTTCAGGATCAAGGTCGGCAGTGCTTCGCCGTCGACGTCCTCAGCGATGATCAGCAGCGGCTTGCCGGTCTTCATGACCAGCTCGGCCACGTGCACGATGTCCTGCTGGGATGAGACCTTGCCGGAGGTCAGCAGAATGTACGGATCTTCGAGCACTGCGGTCTGGTCGTCAGCGTTGGTGACGAAGTACGGGGCGATGTAGCCCTTGTCAAAACGCATGCCCTCGGTGAAGTCGAGGTCCAGGCCGAAGCGGTTGTTGTCTTCAACGGTCACAACGCCGTCCTGGCCGACCTTGTCCAGAGCCTCAGCGATCTTCTCGCCGACCTCAGGGTCAGCGGCGGAGATGGTGGCGGTAGCAGCGATCTGGTCCTTGGTCTCGACGTCCTTGGCGGCAGCGACGAGTTCCTTGACGATGACCTCGGTGGCCTTCTCGATGCCGCGACGCAGGGCGATCGGGTTGGAGCCGGCGACCACGTTCTTCAGACCCTCGTGAACCAGGGACTGAGCAAGCACGGTTGCAGTGGTGGTGCCGTCACCGGCGACGTCGTCGGTCTTCTTGGCGACTTCCTTGACCAGCTCGGCGCCGATGCGCTCGTACGGGTCTTCAAGGTCGATTTCCTTGGCGATGGACACGCCATCGTTGGTGATGGTCGGAGCGCCGTAGGTCTTGTCGAGCACGACGTTGCGGCCCTTCGGGCCCAGAGTGACCTTGACGGTGTTGGCGAGCTTGTCAAGGCCCTCCAGCATGCCCTGACGGGCTTCCTCATCATAAGAGATGATCTTTGCCATGGTTGCGTATTCCTCCAAATGGCTAGGTATACCGGTTATCACTCGCAAGCGTCGAGTCGTGACGACCAGCCGTCAGCTGCCGATTATCACTCTCGACCTCCGAGTGCTAACCCAGACATTAGCACTCGCGCCCGCCGAGTGCCAACACCATCGGCGGCGATTGCGCTTTGGGCATGAAAAAGCCCCAACCGTCGAAACGGTCAGGGCCTTCAATGCACATCCTTGCGTGCGTGTTGCTCACTCGGAGCGGGCTTCACCCGAAGACAGCTTGACAACATCCTTTGCCTGCGTGCCTTTGCCGGACGAAGCGGGCGTATACTCCACGCGATCGCCTTCGTACAGCATTTTGAACTTATTGGTGCTGCCGTCGTCCTTGATTTCCGCGTAGTGCACGAAAACGTCCTCGCCGCCGTCGTCCGGCTGGATAAACCCGAACCCCTTCTTGGCAAGGAAGAACTTCACGGTACCTTGTGCCATATCTGGTCTTTCCTTTGTTCCCTTGGGCGTCGCGACACAAAACCTATAGGGAACGTAGAAAGAACCGCATCGCGCTCCCCCTACCTCGCACTAGATGACGATTGTACAGTGACGAGGGAACAATCTCAACCGCAGTGGCACATTTTCGGTACGAATTATTCCATAGGCGTGAGAACGCTCACAGTTTTCGATGTATTTCTCGCCGATATCAGGGGCGCATCAACAACGCTAGTTGAGCAACACCACCGTAATGGGAACGGCGAGTCCTTGCACCTGCTCCACAGCCGAAATGCCAAGCGTGGTCGCCACATCTTCGGCGGTGGCCTTATCGGTCTCATTCTGATACCACACCACGGAAGAAGCCGGCAATGTGCCGCTCGGATTGGTCGCCTCGACACTGGTGTAACCGGCGGTCTGCAGCACATCGGCCTGCTGACCCGCATATCCTTGGATTCCTGTGGCGTTGACCACACGCACCTGCGTGGCCTTATTCACAGTCGCGATGGCTTCGGACTGCTGAGACTGCTGATCGGAGTTTTGATTCTCATTCGAGGATGTCGTGTCACTGTCGGTATCGGACTTTGCCGAATCCGAAGTCGAGTCCTTGGACGAATCGGTCGAAGTGGACGAGGAATCATCCTTGGTGCTGTTCTTGGTCTCAGCCTTGCTGGACGAATCGGACTTGGACGTGGTCGCCGTCTGGGACGATCCTCCCACTACATTCTTGTATTCTCCGGAAATCCATGCCCAGGCCCCGACACCGCACAGCGCGGCCACCAGAATAACGACGATGAACGGGCAGAGGCGGGCCATTACCGAACGAGCGCCACGGTGAACTCCCACCGGTCCCTTCGGAGGATTGTCGAAGGAATCCGGTTCATAGGATTCGTAGGTCATCGTGTCGCGTGCCATAATCGCCCTTTCTTCCTATCAAAACTACCCATGAGTGTAATCGGCAAACAACTCATCAGTCCACCACACCACGCCCCATGCACCGGATATGCACGTTTGACTACAGTGGTGAGTCATGATCAAACCATTGAGCGAACTGGTAGAGCCAGGGTGGGCCCATGCCTTGGCCGACGTGGAGCCCACCATCCACCATATGGGCGATTTTCTTCGTGCGGAAAACGCCGCCGGGCGCCCGTGGCTGCCGGCAAGCCACAATATTCTGCGCGCGTTCACCATCCCGTTCGATTCCATCAAGGTGCTGATTGTCGGCCAGGACCCCTACCCGACCCCGGGTCACCCGGTGGGTTTGAGCTTCTGCGTGGCGCCAAATGTTCACCCGCTGCCGAAAAGCCTGATCAATATTTATAAGGAATTGGTTGACGACCTTGGGGTGCCCATGCCCACCAACGGCGATCTGACACCGTGGACGGAACGTGGGGTGATGTTGCTCAACAGATGTCTGACTGTCGGCGTCGGGCGGCCAAATTCGCATCAGGGCAAAGGCTGGGAGGAAGTCACCGAGGCCGCGATTCGTGCGTTGAACGCGCGCACGGACGCCGACGGCAAGCCCCAGCCGCTGGTGGCGATTCTCTGGGGGCGTAATGCGCAAAGCCTCGAGCCATTGCTGACCAATGCCTTCATTATCAAATCGCCTCATCCGAGTCCGCTGTCCGCTTCCCGCGGATTCTTCGGCTCCAAACCATTCTCCAGAGCCAATCAAGCCCTAGTCACCATGGGTGCCGACCCGGTGGATTGGACTCTTTAGGCAGGCCAACAGTCATTGTGAGTAGTTACAGTGGGGGGCATGACTTTGTTCCCCACGCAACCGAACATACCTTCGCCGACCACCGCCGCACGACCGGTCGCCGTTCCCGCGCCCGGCGTGTCGGCTCCGCTGGGTGCCGATGACGCCAAACGCGCACGTATCCTGGCCGACGCCATTCGGGCGAGGTTCGCCCAGACACTGGTGGGTCAGGATAATCTACGCGAATCGCTTATCGTGACCTTGGTGGCCGGCGGGCATATTCTTATCGAATCCGTGCCGGGCTTGGCCAAGACCACGGCCGCCCAGACGCTCGCCACCTGCGTATCCGGCTCGTTCAAGCGCGTGCAGTGCACTCCTGATCTCATGCCATCTGATCTGGTGGGCACGCAGGTCTTCGATTTTGCGTCGCAGAAGTTCACCACGCAGATCGGTCCGATTCACGCCAATTTCGTACTGCTGGACGAGATCAACCGTTCGAATGCCAAAACCCAGTCCGCCATGCTTGAGGCCATGGCCGAGGGTGCCACGACCATCGGCGGGCAGCGTATCGCCTTGCCCAAGCCGTTCATGGTGATCGCCACCGAGAATCCGATCGAGGAGGAGGGCACGTTCAACCTGCCCGAAGCCCAGATGGATCGTTTCATGATGAAGGCCGTCATGACCTATCCTTCGCCCGACGAAGAGGCTCGGATGCTGGCCATGCTCACCCGCCGCGGCTCCGATATGATCGGTCCCGACACCATCACCGGCGAACGCATTTCCGTGTCCGACGTTGATTTTTTGCGCAAGGCGGCACGCCGCGTGCATGTTTCCGACGCGATCATGCGTTATGCGGTCGATATCACCGCCACGTCACGAGGTGCCGGCTCCCGCCCCATCAAGGGACTGTCGTCCTTGGTGCGTTTGGGCGCCTCGCCGCGCGCCACCATCGCCTTGACCCGTATCGGCCAGGCGAAGGCGTTGCTGTCCGGGCGCGACTATGTGGTACCCGAGGACCTCAAGGCGTTCGCTCATGAGGTGCTGCGCCACCGTATTATGCTGACGTTCGAGGCACTGGCCGATGGCGTGGTCAGCGATCAGATCGTCGACAAGATCGTCGAAACGGTTCCTGTTCCGTGAGTTCCGATTCCGTTCGCAAGAAGATCGAGGCCCTTGGCACTCAGCTGAGCCTGCCTACCGTAAGGAAGGCTTTGGGCGCGCTGGAGGGCGAACACGCATCCGGGCGTCGCGGCGGCAGCGGCGATGCGATGGATGTGCATGCCTATGAGCCAGGCGACGAATCCCGTCTTATCGATTGGAAGACCAGCGCCCGCCAAGGCCGCCCCATGGTGGTCGAGCGCGAGCGCCTGTCGACGTCACGGGTCTGGTTGCTGATGGACGTGGGCCTGGAGATGACTGGCGTATGCCCTTCCGGAGAACGCGCATGGCAGGTTGCCGCCAATGCGCTGCGTATGTTCGCCGCACTGTCGTTGCGCCGGTCGGACGATATTTCGCTGGTGTTCGGCGATGAGTCCAGTATCACCCGCGTGCCGTTCAACGGTGGGTTCGCGCAGTTCGAACGCACGCTGGACAAGGCGCTTGACCGTGATTGGGATCATCACCGTAATATCGACGCGCTGCTGGAATATGCGCGCCGTATCAAGGATCGCGAGGCATTGATCGTATTGGCCACCGATGAGCATGCGATGGAGGAGCGGCATATCACCACGATCCGTCGTATTACCCGCACCCATCCGATGGTGCTGATCGATGTGGCGACGATGAATCCGTTCAAGGCCGTCTCATCCCGCCACGCTCCCACCGACGGCTTGAGTGCACGGCGTGTGCCGGCATTCCTGCGCAACGCCAAGGCAGCGGCCGAGGTCGATACTCATCGCGCGTATATGGCCGCGGCTTTGGAACAGGAGCTCACCCGTGCCGGTTCCCATATCATTCGATCCGCATCCAGCGAATCCATGTTCGATCGTTTCGTCGCCCTGGTGTCCCGGGCATTGGCCCGCACCACACGCAATAGACTGGGTACTGCACCCGAACTGGTCGGACTGACTTTGGCTGGTGATCTATGATGCACAGCATGTTCCCCATCATCCCGCTCGCCACTGATCCCGGCGATCTCAGGCCCGTGGAGTCGTTGGCCTTGACCACTCCCCTGGTGGTGGCCATCGTCGCATGCCTGTTGCTGGCGGTAGGTCTGATCGCGTTGATCATCATGCTGTCTCGCCCCGCACGCAAACCTCGGAACAGCGACCGCGCGCGTGGCGCTCATAGCAATGCCAGCTCCAAGGCCGAGTGGCGTGCCCGCATCGACGATGTGGTGGCCCGTCATGAATCCGGAGCACTGCCCCGGCATGAGGCTTTCGTCGAATTGTCCGTCATCGCCCGTGATTTCGCCGGTGCCGCATCAGGCAAGGAGCTTAGTTCCAGTACGCTGACCGATTTGGCGTACCTGAATCGCACGCCCGCGAATCGCCAAGGATTGGACGCATTGAAGCAGACCATTGGCGCGTTGTATCCACCGGAATTTGCCGATGATGCCCGCAACCGAATCGCCCAGACGACCAGCGTGCAGCAGGCCGCCGAGTGGGTGGCGAATCTGGTGGAAAGGTGGCGTTCATGATGCTGGCATGGCATTGGCCTTGGGCCGCTCTGGCCGGCGTCTTGGCGACGCTGGCGATTATCGTGCTGATTGTCGTGTTCGCCCGCCGTAACGCCGCCGACGACACCCCTGTATTCTCGATGGACGACGATCTCAATACCGAGCACGCTTCCCGCCTGTTCCGTCAATGGCGCGCTTTGGGCCGTCTCGCCATCAGCGTGCTGGTGCTTGCGCTGGCGCTGGCCATTGTGCTGGTGGCTCGCCCCAGCCAAGTGGATGCCGGTGACGAACGCGCTTCCAGCCGAGATATCGTCCTGTGTCTGGATGTGTCGGGGTCCACGCTCCCCTATGATCGCGAGGTCATCGACACCTATTTGGAACTGGTCAAGCATTTCGAGGGGGAACGTATCGGTTTGAGTATCTTCAACTCGACCTCACGCACGGTGTTCCCGCTGACCGACGACTACGAACTGGTCACCAAACAGTTGACCTCCGCCAGCAAGGCGCTGAAAGGCGTCGAGTCGCAGGATGACATCGATAAGATGTCCGATGCCGAATATCAGGACATCGCCAATTGGCTCGAAGGCACGCAGAACCGCAAGGACGCCACCTCCTTGATTGGCGACGGCGTGGTGTCTTGCGCGGCGATGCTCCCCGGTTTCGCTTATGGCGAAGCCAATCATGCGAATGCCGACCGTCAGCGTGCGGCATCCATCGTGCTGGCCACCGACAACGTCGTGTCGGGCAAGCCCACCTATTCGCTGACCGAAGCGTTGGATTTGACCCAGCAGACCAAAATCACCGTGGACGGCCTGTATTCCGGGCCGAAAGCCAGTGAATCGGACCAAACCACAACGGATATGAAGTCCGCGATCGAGTCGCATGGAGGCATCTTCCTCACCCAATCGAATGGCGCGTCGATAGATGAGCTGGTACGGGATATTCAGTCGCGTAGAGATACGGATGTGGAGAACAAGGCGAAATCCTCGATGGTGGACGCTCCCGGTCTGTGGACGCTTGCTCTGGCCGTGATACTCATTATCTGGATCGTATGTGCATGGAGGTTGAGGCGATGAACGGATTCACCTTCTCCCCCGCCTTGGGCTGGGTCGCCGGCGGACTGCTGGCGGCCGGGCTCGCCGTACTGGCCATTCTCGAAATCGCATTATTTGTTCGTCGCCGTGCTTCCAGTGACGAGACCGTGTGGGCTTGCATACGACGTACGCTTATGCTGCTCATCGTCGCGGTGATGGTACTGACTCCCAGCGTGGTATCGTCTACCACCTCACAGGCCATCAATGCCACCGACGTCATTGTGGCGGTGGATACCACCGGGTCGATGGCGGTGGCCGACGCCACATACGGGTCCGAGAAGACCATTACCCGCATCGATGCCGCACGCCAGGCCGTGCATGATGTGACCGCCGCTTATCCGGACGCCAGTTTCGCGGCGTTACGGTTCGGTGCTTCGGGGACGCTTGATGTGCCGCTGACCCCGGATGCGCCGGCCATCGATAATTGGGCCAACACGTTGGCGGTGGAAGCCACATCCGTGTCGGCGGGCTCCAGTCTGGATGCTCCGATCGATCAATTGCTGCTGACCGTGAAGTCGATTCGTGAAGCGCACCCGGATGATGCGATTGTGCTGTACCTCATCACTGACGGCGAACAGACCTCGAATGTGACGCGTCGTACGTTCTCGTCACTGCGCCAGTATCTCAATGATGGGTTTACCGTGGGCGTCGGCTCGACCGAGGGCGGCAAGATTCCCGTCATCGCCGATGGCGTCAGTGCCGGCGATTCCAACACCACGGACCACTGGGTGGTCGACCCGGATACCGGCGAACCCGGCATCTCCAAGATGGATGAGAAGAACCTTAAAGACATTGCCGACGAGATCAGTGGCACGTATGTGGCCGTGAACGCTTCACAGACTTTGGCGGATTCGGTTTCGGCCAAGTCGTCGAAGCAGTGGCGCATGACCACCACGGTCAGGGAACGCACACGCACCACGCCGGTGGTATGGCCGTTGGCCATTGCGTTGGCGATATTGCTTGCCATGGAAGTCGGTGCATGGATCGCAACCTCAAGGAGACTGCTGTGAGAAACAGTAACGAAATCCACGAGAACGATGGCTCGGCGAATACTCGGATGCGGGCGAAGTGTCCGCTTTGGGCACGTATCGTCCTGGCTTGTGGCGCCGTATTGCTGTTGCTGGTTGCCGGCGTGGCGGCAGTAAACCTGTCCGCTTCGATTACGTTCAATCAGGCCACCGCATCATTGAACGCCAATATCAAAGCGGCTCAGGACGAGTCCACGGATATCACCACGCTCAAGGCGCAACAGCAGCAGACCGACGCGCAATTCGACGAGGCCGGGCGAATGCGCACGCTTCTGTTGCCGCAAGTCAAGGACGCCATCGACACCAATGCTTCGATTTCTTCCGAGCTGACAAAGATCACCCTGAAACAGGCCGAGGCGCAGAACAGCGGTTCCGATTCCGGGCAAGCCCAGTCGGTACAGCAATCCGAGAATTCTTCATCCAATGCCAAAAAGGGCGGCGCGTTGACCGACGAACAGAAGAAGCAGGTCGAGGAGCTGATGAAGGCCAATCAGCAATCCACCGATACCCAGTCGAACACCACCCAATCCGAGCAGAAAGCGACGCAGAACAAGGGTACCGGGGCTACCAAGCCGTGGTAAGCAGTCGTTCACAGTTGTTCTTTTTTCTCACACCCTCACGGGTCATGGCTTTATCGCGGCTGTTTCCCGGTTTCGGCTGTCGGCTTTGGCATTTATCCAATTTTCGATAGGCCATGGCTGATCCAAGGTATGTCCAAACAGGCTATTTGTGGATAATCGTTACGACTATGCACAACACTTGGGGATAACTTCACCCAAAATCGGCAAGCTAGAACCACATTGGTCGTTCCGGCTGGACAAGCATGAGTCTTGTCCTTTTAGCTGGATATATGAATACCTACACCAGCAACCCAGCACCCATCGATCCCACCGGCGGCTTTGCCGGCAATACGGTGACGCCGTTCGATTACGGCACTTGCCCTTGCCATGCGGCGGTACAGCGTAGTCGCGACCTCGTGTCCGTCCAGCGTGCGGCCACACTGGCGCAATCGGACCAGACGGCGGTGGCCGTGAACCGCTCCAGCAACATCGTGTGGACCGGTAAAGCCGCCGATCTATTCCGATCGCGGCTCAGTCGCACCGCACAGTATTCGGCCAGTCTCGCGCAAGACATGGAGACCACCCACCGATTGGCTTGGGGGTCGTCATGAGCGAGCACGATTACTGGCAAGTGGAATCGTCCGTTTACGGCGGAGTGGGATATGCGCCAGCCACTCTTGAAGAATATGCCGCCATAGCCAAGGCTCTCGATGACGAGGCGGCAGGATTTGCGGCCATAGCCACGGCTTGGGAATCGGCCGCATTACAGTTGCAGTCACATCGGCATAGTGCGCCGATGTGCGTCACCTTGCAGTCGGGCGATCCGAGCGCCGTTGTTCCCGGCCATGTCACTGCACCATATGCCGCGCTGGGCAATCGGTGTTATGACCATGCAACGGCATGTCAGCGGTTGAGCGATGATCTGCGTGGCGCGGCCGATCTGCTGATTCGCGCACACTCTCTGTATTCTCAGGCGGAGATGACGGCTCGGCGCATGTTTACCGAATTATTGCAGGCCGGCACACAGGCCAAACCGGGATATGCCGCGGCGGGTGTTGCCGCTGTGGCGGCGGGCGGCTTTCTGGCCGGCTGGACTATTGACGGCAAACCGAACCCGGCATGGATGTCCACGTTCACCTATCCGTTCCAGGAAGGAGTGCTTAGCGGCGCGGGCGGAATCATTGGCGGCGTACCTATCGGCAAGAGCATTGCGCACACCGATGAGGTCAACAAGGCTGCGGGGAAAATCGCCAATTTCTCCGGCCCGGCGAAAGACGTCGTCCAAGGCAATCATCTGGACGTGCGCGAGGTGCAGGCGAATGCCGACGTTGTCCGCGCAAGCGGATCGGTGGCCGAGTCAATGGAGAATCTGCGCAGGCTCGCCGAAGAGCGGCTCGGCAAAATCGAGCTGAACAGCGGACTCGAATATGGGACCATCGCCATTCAACGCTATGAACGATCTGATGGAACCAACTCCTGGCTGGTCACCATCCCGGGTACCGATGGACAGCCTGACTCACCATTTGGCTGGGCGCAGAACGTGGAACTGATGAGCGCCGATCAGGAGCGCCGCAGGAAAGCGGACAGCGCTCGCATGGTTGCCGAGGCGATGCGTCAGGCAGGCATCGGCAAGGATGAGCCCGTGGCGCTGATCGGCCATTCCCAGGGTGGTATCGTTGCCGCCACGCTTGCCTCGGATTGGGCGGAGGAATATACCATCGAGCATGTGGTGACAGCCGGATCGCCGGTGGCCAATCATCCGATTCCGCAACGCACGTGGGTCACCAGCGTGGAAATCGATGATGAACTGGTCGCCGCACTGGATGGTGCCGCCAACCCGGTCACCGATAACTGGCTCACCGTACAAGGGCATGTATCGCCCGCGCCCGCGGCAACACCATCCACAGTGCATTCGGACGGCTCATGCACTCCCGGCGCAACGCCCATCACCGGTCTGACCCCATATGACGCCGCACCCGTGGCTGGTTCGACCAACGGCAGGGAGTTGTCGCACTGGATCAAATACCATCAGGCCGCCTATCAGAACGCCACCGACCTCGGCTCCCCCGCCGTGCAACGCCACGAAGCCCATTTCCAGGAAGTTATCAACGGAGAGCTCAAGGAAACCCGCTACTACCAAGGCCGCATGACCCAGTCCGCGACCATTGCCCCTAGCGAGCGAACCACCGAGTTCAGCACGTTCGGCGGTTAAAAGTAAATACCACACTTGACAGAGTTGTCAAGAAAGGAGTTAACAATATAATGACGAGTAGGAGATGGCTCATCAAACTGATGAAGCAAGCGGCAGAACGCAAGAATGTCACGTTTGAAAGTATCAGGCAAGGAGGGAGTCATGAGATATTCCAACTCGATGGACTTATGATTCCCCATCCCACGTCATAACGAAATCGACAACAACCTCGCGGACATTATTTGCAAAGAAGCAGAAGCCAAACTCGGGAAAGGCTGGTATCAGCAGTGAAAACATATCAGGTCATCGTTCGTCCTGGCGAAAAATACTGGATTCTTGAGATTCCCGGTATCGGTTTCACGCAGGCAAGAACAACAGCAGAGATTGAAAGTATGGCACGCGACCTTATCACCGTCATGACACAAGATGCTGATTTCGCACTCACCGTAGAGACAAAGCTGCCGCAATCCGTGCAGGAGCATCTTGATGAAGCTCGGCGACTGCGCAAGGAAGAAGCGGAATGCAGATCGAACGCAGCGCGGGAAACTCGCGCCGCAGCACAAGAACTACATGGCATGGGTCTCGCCCTACAGCAAATAGGCGATATACTCGGGGTCTCACGGCAACGGGCACATCAACTTGTCAATGCTTAGCATCAATCGGCTACCCCACAATGCAATCACCGCAGAGACGCGGCTAGCGCCACTTTCCCGGGATTGTTGCGCTAGCATGCCCGAAACCCCCTCTATCAGCGCAACATTCCCGGGAAAGTGGCGCGCAAAGAGTGTCAGGCGCGTCGCTCGATGAGTGCGCGGCCGGATGCGAGGCGGTCGAGCACACCGGTTTTGGCGATGGCCAGCATCAGATACCAGGCCATCACGCCGCTGATAAGCACGCCGCCGGTGACCTCGGAAATCATGTGCACAATGCCACGCGGGCTGACGAATGACACACCCACGTAGCGAAACAGCATCAGATATGTGCCGTATTCCAAGGCGACCAACGCACCGGATGCAATGGAAATCGGCAGATTGAACATGCGGTAACGGGTCAAGGCGAACGGAATCTCAGCGAAAACACCTTGCAACAGCGCCGAGATAATCACGAAGCCCAAATCGAACTGGCTACCAATCACCGTTTCGACCAGCGTGCCGATAAGGTTCACGTACAGCGCCGCTCCGGGTTTGCGCAGAATCAGCACCGCCAGCGTACCGGAGAAGTACCAGACGGCGTGCACGATGCTGGCGAAACCGGGCAGAATCGCGCCGAATACCGAAGAGATCGGCATGTACGCGAAGTTGAATCCCCAGAAGATCACGCCGCAGGCCGCACCCAGCGTGGCACCGACCGCGATATCCAACGGCTGCCATTTCAGTGACGATACGGCAATCGGACGTTTCGGAAGAGTATGAATGGTGGTTGCAGGCATGGTGATCTCCTAGCCTTAAAGGCCGCACACAGTAATCGAACCACGGGCGTTCCTTGACCTGTGCGGCTCGGGCGGGAACGCCGCACCACAGTATAGCCGCTCGGTTCACGGCTGGAAGTACCCTTGGAGGTTATGAAGCTTACCGATATTTCCCCCGCAATCGCATTGACCCCACTCGACGGCCGTTATCACAAGGCCACCGCCCCGCTCGTCGAATACATGAGCGAACCTGCCCTGAACCGCGAACGCATGCGTGTCGAAGTCGAATGGATGATTCTTCTGGCCAACGGCTTTGAGGGCAACGGCAACCAGCCGATCGTTGACGGCGTCAAGCCGTTCACTGCCGAAGAGCAGGCCTTCCTGCGCGCCATTCCCGAGGACTTCGGCGCCGAAGGCATCAAGCAGCACGCCGCTCATGAGGCCATCACCCACCACGATGTGAAGGCCGTGGAGTACTACATCGATGATCAGATCGACAAGGCTCCGGCCGAGCTGACCAACATCAACGACGAGCTGAAGACCCTCGTACACTTCGCCTGCACGTCCGAAGACATCAACAACCTCTCCATCGCCCGTTGCGTCAAGAACGCGATGGAAAACGTGTGGACCCCGGAGTTCAAGCGCATCATCGACCACCTCGCCGGCAAGGCCGAGGAATTCAAGGATATGCCGCTGCTCTCTCTCACCCACGGCCAGCCGGCCACGCCGACCACACTCGGCAAGGAGCTCGCCGTCTACGTCTACCGTCTGAACCGTCAGCTCAAGCACATCGAAAACCAGGAGTACCTGGGCAAGATCAACGGCGCGACCGGCACGTTCGGTGCCCACTTGGCCGCATGCCCGGATGTCGACTGGATCGCTGTCTCCCGCGAGTTCGTCACGAACCGCATGGGCCTGACCTGGAACCCGCTGACCACGCAGATCGAAAGCCACGACTGGCAGGCCGAGCTGTACTCCACCGTCTCCCACGCCAACCGCATCATGCACAACCTGTGCGTGGACGTGTGGATGTACATCTCCCGCGGCGTGTTCGCCCAGGTGCCGGTCAAGGGTGCCACTGGTTCCTCCACCATGCCGCACAAGGTCAACCCGATTCGTTTCGAGAACGCCGAAGCCAACTTCGAGATCAGCTGCTCGCTGCTCGACACCCTCTCCGCCACGCTGGTGGAATCCCGTTGGCAGCGCGATCTGACCGATTCGACCACCCAGCGCAACATCGGTTCCGCGCTCGGCTACTCCTTGCTCGCCCTGACCAACCTCATGGGCGGCCTTGAGTCCATCCACCCGAACACCCACGTCATCGAGCGTGAGCTGGATGAGAACTGGGAGGTGCTTGGCGAGCCGATCCAGACCGCCATGCGCGCCTGCGAGCTCAAGGGCCTGCCGGGCATGGATAAGCCGTACGAGAAGGTCAAGGAGCTTATGCGCGGCCACACCATCAACAAGGAACAGGTCGAGCAGTTCATCGACCAGCAGTCCTTCGACCCGGAAACCGCCGCTCGCTTGAAGGCTCTGACCCCCGCCACCTACACCGGTGTGGCCAGCCAGCTCGTCGCTTTCGGCCGCTGAGATAGGCGCGATGCGAGTCCCTCGAGCCCATCGCATCCACCACACTACTGCGCTGAGTCACAAACCAAACCGCAAACTGAACCGAACAAGGACAGGCGTCAGGTAACCATTTCATGACTACTGAACAGGAGCAGTCCACTACGGAAGATCGCCCGGACAAGGCGACCTCCTCCACTACCGACCGGCCGATCGCCTCTGGTGACGGCCGGTCGGCCAGTTTTGCTGTCAGCGGACCGGACAGCCCGGCAACCGACGACAGCAACGATTCCGGACCGTACATCGACGACATCGCTCCGCGCCGCACGCGCGACTTCGGCGATCTGACCCGGGCCGGTCTGTCGCTGTTGATGGCCGCCGTGGTCATGGTGTTCGCCGTGTATCTGGGCGGCATGACGCGCGGCGTCGAATCCGACGCACACACCGCAGCCCAGGTCATCAACTGGTTGGCTGACTTCCCCTCCACCGTGCTGACGCAGCTGGCCACCATCGTCATCGTGATCATCGTGCTCGCTCAATTGCTACTGGCCCGGGAATGGCTGCAGGCCGCGGTGTCCGCGCTGGCCATGTTCGCCGGCTACGGCATGGTGTGGGTCGTATCGACGGCAATCAGCAGTCTGAACGATTTCACCCTGCCAATGGCACTAGTCTCAGCCGCCACCTCATACGGCTCCGGGCTGTTGCCTGACATCTACGCCGGCATGGCGTCCTTCCTGACCGCCGCCGGGCCACGCCGCACCCGCTCCACGGTCAAATGGAGCTGGAATATCCTGTATGCCATCGCTGCGGTGATGGTGGTGCTGTCGTGGCATTCGGTCACCGGCATGCTGGTGTCGATGGCCGCCGGCCGCACAGTGGGCATGCTGATCCGATTCGTGGTCGGCACGCAGAACAAGGGCGTGTGGGGCCAAGATCTGGTCGCCGCCCTGAAAGGCATCGGACTGGACACCGCCTCGCTGATTCGGCATCAGGAGCCCGGCGTCGGCCACGGTTCACTGGCCGTCACGCTGGACGACGATCTGGCCGAAGGCTCGCGCATCTACGATCTGGATACCACGGACAACCGTCGTTTCATCGTTTCCGTCATCGACGCGCAGACCCATACCGTCGGCTATCTGAAGCAGTTGTGGGACTGGGTGCGTTTCACCAGTGTGTCCATCCGACGTGACCGTTCCGTGCGTGACGCCGTCCAGCATCATTTCGCCATGCTGCTGGGTCTGCACAATATCAAACTGCCCGCGCCCGCACCCTACGGCATCGCCGATACCGACGAATCCGCGATTCTGGTGCTGGATGCACACACCATCGAACTGCCCGCCAACCTGAACACGCTTACCAAGGCGGATGCCGTGGCCTACATGCGCTACCTGTCCGTGGCGAGCCGGCGCGGCTATACGCACCGGCGCATCACGCCGGACACGCTCGCCCGGCTTGAAGACGGCACCGCCGTGATTGCCGGCTGGCTCAACGGCGACAACGCTTCCGGTCCGGCCAACACCGCGCTCGACAAAGTTCAGCTGCTAGTGCTGTTCGCCGCGCTGATCGGCGTGGAACCGGCGGTGGAGGCCGCCCGCGAGGCGTGGGGAGACACGACTCTGACGGCCTTGGCCCCGTTCATTCAGAAGGTCGCGGTCCCCTCCCCCACGCGCGCGCTGGAATCCTGGGACAAGCAGCTGCTCAAGGGCCTGAGGAGTCGTATCACCGCGCTGGCTGACGAGGAGACGGTGGAATCCGCCGAACCGGTGACGCTGGCCCGATTCTCCTGGCGTTCGATGATCACCATGCTGCTGGTCATCGTGGCCGTGGTCGTGGTCTTCACCCAACTGAAGCCCGAGGAGATCATCACCGCGCTGACCAACGCCAACCCGTTGATGGCGGTGGTGACGCTCGCGTTCGGTGTCTGCGGCTGGATCGGCTCGTCGATTTCGCTCGGTTCCCTGATGGCGCGGCACAAGCGTGACAATATGGGCGTCTTCATGAGCCAGGTGGCAGGCGGCTTCGCCACCGTATCCATGCCTGCCGGCGTGGGCCCCTCGTTCGTCAACCTGCAGTTCCTGCGCAAATCCGGCTATCGCAACACCCCGGCCACCGCAATCATGAGCGCCGCGCTCGTGGTGTATTACGCCGTGTACTTCTCCATGCTGGTCATCATCGGCCTGTTCACCGGCCGCAACATGTTCTCCGGCGCAATCCCGACAAACACGTTGGTTATCGTGCTGGGCGTGGTGGTTGTGGTGCTGTCCATTGCGATGATGATTCCGCCGTTGCGCCACTGGGTGACCCGTCGTCTTATGCCGCTGGCCAAGACGTATATCAACCAGCTGCTGGACGTGCTTTCCCAGCCCCGACAGCTCACAGTCAGTTGCCTGGGCGCGCTGTTCCAGAACGCGACCACTGGGCTCGCTTTCTGGGCGGCCCTGCAAGCGTTCGGCCATTCATCGAATCCGATTGAAACGACGTTCGTCTTCCTGCTGGCCTATGCATTGGGTTCCGCAGTGCCCACTCCAGGCGGTCTGGGCGGTGTGGAAGCGGCGCTGACATTCGCGTTCGTGGCGGTCGGAGTGCCGCAGGGCGTGGCGCTTTCCGCCACTTTGCTGCACCGCGTGGTGTTCTACTGGCTGCGTATTCCGCTGGGCGCGGCGGCCATGAAGTGGCTTGACAAGCATAATCTTGTCTGATTCGTCTATTTTCATACCCCCTTCGGGGAAATAGATGTGAAAACCCTTATAAAACGCGGGTTTTCGCAGAAACATGCGCTAGTATCATTGATGACAACATGGACTAAGCAAAAGTGCTTGTCCCCTGACCCAAGAAGGATGCTTTATGGCATACAACAAGTCTGACCTCGTTTCGAAGATCGCCCAGAAGTCCAACCTGACCAAGGCTCAGGCCGAGGCTGCTGTTAACGCCTTCCAGGATGTGTTCGTCGAGGCCATGAAGTCCGGCGAAGGCCTGAAGCTCACCGGCCTGTTCTCCGCTGAGCGCGTCAAGCGCGCCGCTCGCACCGGCCGCAACCCGCGCACTGGCGAGCAGATTGACATTCCGGCTTCCTACGGCGTTCGTATCTCCGCTGGCTCCCTGCTGAAGAAGGCCGTCACCGAGTGACCTTCTGCTCGTAGCGATTACTTCGAGCATTACTGACGACAAAGACCCCGACCGAGATGGTCGGGGTCTTTTTGTTGTGGTGCTGTGACGTGTTGTCCAACCGTATTATTCCGGACTAGTTCAGCGCTTCCATAAGCTGCTCGAATCCCAGGGTGGGCTCGGCCTCGAAGGGATCGAGGAGTATGGCTTCCCGGCGTTCGGGGGCGGTCAGGGTCAGGTGGGTCCAGTCGGCGGAGAACTGGGCTCCGACGTTCAGGGCCGCGTCCACGAACCGGCCACGCAGGGCGGCACGGGTGTCGGTCGGCGGATTGTGCACGGCGTATTCCACGTTGTCTCCTGTCAGCAGCTCACGCATCTGGTTGCGGGCTACGAGCGAACCGTACAGGCGACCGTTGGCGATGTCGTGGTAGTCGAGCTCAAGCTGTTCCATCTGGGCGAAGGTGACGTCCGGGCGACGGCGTTTGAGCGCGTCGAACAGACGCTTCTTGGCGGCCCAGTCTACGCGGTCGGCGAGCGCATCGTATGCACCACGCTCCAGCGCGTCCAGAACGCGGCTCCACTCCCCCATAATCGTGTCGATCGTGGTGGCCGGCAGCGAACTTGCCAGCGCATCGACATGGGTTTCGATGAAGGCCTTGACCGCCGCATAATACCGGCGCTGCAGACCCAGTGCGGACACGGATTCGCCTGATTCGAGCGTCAGTTCGGCGCGCGGATCGTCAAGGAATCGACTGACCGTGCGATTGGCGGCAGCCGGATCAGCAAAGGCATACTGCTCGAATCCGGACGGAACGCCATGGCGGAAGGCGTCTTCGATCGCGCACAGCACAAGGTGCGTGACGGCGAGCTTCATCCATGTGGACCATTGCGAACGGTTCGAGTCGCCGATGATCACATGCAGCCGGCGGAAGGAGTCGGGGTCGGCGTGCGGTTCGTCGCGCGTGTTGACCATCGGGCGGGAGCGGGTGGTGGCCGAGGAGACGGCCTCGTCCAGGAAGTCCGCGCGCTGGGTGATCTGGAAGCCATCCGGTGTCATGCGGCCGGCACCGGTGTACAGCTGGCGGGTGATAAGGAACGGCAGCAGCTGGTGTTCGATGGTCTCCAACGGCACGAAGCGGCGGACCAGGTAGTTTTCGTGGCAGCCGAAGGCGTGGCCGGCGGAGTCGACGTTGTTTTTGAACACGTGGATCGTGGCGTGTGCGCCGTAGGATTCGCGCAGCTTGCGCTGGGCCTTCAGGGCTAGGTTGCGCATCACGTGTTCGCCGGCGAGGTCCTGGGCCAGGGCCTCGCGCGGATCGCGCGCTTCGGCGGTGGCGTATTCGGGGTGGGATCCGACGTCCAGATACAGACGTGAGCCGTTGGTCAGATAGGTGTTGGTGGAGCGGGAGCGGGAGACGATGGGCTGGAACATGGTCATCGCCACCTGGCCGGCGTCCACGGGGCGTTCGGCACCGGTGACCGCCACGCCGTATTCGGTTTCGACGCCGAAAATACGGCAGAACCCGTCCATCTCGGCGGATGGTACGGGTTCCGTGGCGTGCAGGGAGCGGGTGCCGCTGTCACGCAGTTGGGGCATCACTCGCCGCCTTTTTGCACGAAGCTGTTGACGTATTCCTCGGCGTTGGTTTCCAAGGCGGATTCGATGTCGTCGAGGATGTCGTCCAACACGTCGGCTTGGTCGGTGGACTCGGTTTGGGCGGCGGCCTGCGTGGTGGCGAGGGCGTCGTCTTCCTGGGTCGCGGCCTGCTGTGCTTGAGGTTGTTCGAATTGTTGTGGCATGTTGTCTTCTTCTTGGGTTGTCAAACTCCCCTCAGTCAGCCTTCGGCCGACGGCTCCCCTCACCCGAGGGGAACCGGAGGAGACAGGAATTATCGAATTATCGCTGGTTGATGGAGTCGGGCCACGGATACTGGTGCAGGTAATGCTGTAGTTCGCGGATGATGAGTCCGTTGGAGGCCACTACATCGTTATCGTGACGCCAGTGGATGCGTTCGCCGTCCCAACGGCTCAGCGTGCCCTGCGCCTCCCAGACCACCACGGTGCCGGCGGCGATGGCGGGGATATCCCACACGTGCAGCATCGGCTCGAAGTAGGCGTCGTAGGTGCCGTCGGCCACTTTGCACAGGTCGAGCGAGGCAGGGCCCACACGCTTGATGTCGGCCGGGCGTCCGGCGAGCGAGGATGCCACGTCGAGCGCACGCTGCGATTCGCCGGGCAAGAAGGACATGCCGTAGCCCAGCACGGAACCATCCAGTGAGGAGGTCATCGACGGCACGACTTTGTCGCGCTTTTCGCCGACCGTGGTTTTGTGGATGCGCACGGCGCCCGCTCCCCTGGCGGCCAGGTAGGTCAGGCCGAGGGCCGGGGCGTGCACGATGCCGATGATCGGCTTGGGCTCATTGTCCGGGCCGAATTCGAACAGGGCGGCGGTCACTGTCCATTCGCTCATATGGCGTACGTAGTTGATCACACCGTCGATTTTGCCGATGTACCAGTAACGCTGGCCGGGGCGGCTTTCGGCGGGTCGGGTGGTCCAGAAGCCGTCGAAGTGGGCGATGTCGGCGATTCTGGAGCTCATAAAGCGCAAAATCTTGCTGTCGACTTCGAGCTTATAGCGGGGACCACGATCCGCGTTCTCGGCGCTCGGCTGGGCGAGGTTACGCGGATTGAGCTGGTCGTGGAGGGCATGCTGACCGGCTTCTTCGAGAAGGCCGGCGACTTTGAGCGCAAGGTTGCGCAGGTCCTGTGGGGTCTCTTCGCGTGTTTCTTCCATAGCTACCAAGTCTATCGTTCGGCGTTGATGGCCAGCGACTTCAGCAGATCGATGGCGTGTTCGGCCGAATTGAGTTCGGTTTCGCAGCGCGCCTTGGTGAAGGCGAGCGGATCGGAGATGTCGAGGGAGAACAGGTGATGGTCGGTAGCGGCCATATGGCCGGCATTGCCGTAGAATTCGACAGCCTCGCCCTCGTCTGCGGCGCGCGGGTCGCGAACAGTGAGTCGGGACCAGCTGGCGGCGGCCACCTCATCGCCGAATTGCGCCACGAGTTTTGCCCTGAGCCAGGCGCGGGTGTCTTCCGGCGGTTCGGTGGTGGCGCGTGCGATGTCGGCGGCGCTCACCACCCGTTCGGTGCGGGGTTCGAGTTTGGTGAAGATGCTGTCCGCGGGGTCGAGCGCCGCCCATTTCAGGTCGATGACCTTCAGTCGCGGGTCGTTCCAGCCATTGGCCACGCTGGGCGCAGCTGCCGCGGTGATTTTGCGGCGCAGTTTTTCGAGCAGCTGCCATTTGAGCAGCCATTCGATGCGGCTGGCCTCGCCGGTCATGGCCAGACGTTCGTCATCGCCGGCGGTGTGACGGATGGAGGCGCAGTCGATGAGCGCCTGCTGCCACATCGCCATGATGGATGTGGTGGATTTGTCCGGCCAGGCGGGCTCGCCGGCGGTGTCGGTGCCTTCGACCAGTGCGGCGACCTGGTAGACGGCTTGGCGCAGTTTGAGCTGGATAAGCCATGCGTTGGTTTCGCCGCCGTTGGCCAGCGGCAGGCTTGCGCCCAGCGTCAGGTCGTGGGAGACGGTGTGCATGGCTTCGACCGGGTCGGCCAGTTCGAGTTCGTCGAGGAAGGCGTTCAGATCGAATCCGGCTTCGTCCGCGTGTTCGAGCAGCCACAGCAGCATGCTCGTGGTGCCGAGTTTCAGGGCCTGCGGTACCTCCATACGGTTGGCGTCGCCGACGATGACGTGCAGGCGGCGGTATTCGTCGGTGGAGTGGGATTCGTCGCGCGTGTTGATAATCGGGCGTTCGAAGGTGGTTTGCAGGCCGACTTTGACGTGGATGTAGTCGGCGCGCTGGCTGAGCTGATAGCCGGGGATTTCGCTGTTCTCGCCGATTCCTACGCGGCCGGAGCCGGCGTAGATCTGGCGGGTGACGAAGTGGAGGGTCATCAGGCGCGTGACTAGGTCAAATGGCACTGAGCGGGCCATCATATAGTTCTCGTGCGCGCCCCAGCAGGAGCCCTTGCCGTCCACATTGTTGCGATGCAGGGCGATGGGGGCGCCGGTCTGTGTGCGGGCGCGTTCGGTGGCGGCCTGCATGATGAGGTCTCCGGCACGGTCATAGCGGGCCGCTTCGAACGGGTCGGTGGTTTCCGGTGCCGAGTATTCGGGATGGGCGTGGTCCACGTAGACGCGGCCACCGTTGGGGGCGATCACGTTGGTGATGTTGAGTTGTGGGGCGTCGGTGAGCATGTCCGGTCGGGCGGCGGCACGTTCGAGTCGGGTGCCGCGCGCGTCGTTGACCGGGTCCTCCTGCCGGTAGTCCCAGCGGATGGATTTGCTGTGGCTGTCCGCGGCGCCGTTCACCACGTCGAAGGACAGTTGCACCGGGTTGTAGCGGTCCGGGGTGTTCAGGGATACCGCGTATTCGGTTTCGGTGCCCATCACTCGTTTGACGGTCATGTAGTGCTCCTTGAGCTTGAGCTATTCGGCGGTGCGGATGCGGCGGATCGGGTCCATGCCGTTGATGCGCGACCATTGTTCGGGGTCCACGTCGGCCATGGAATCGCGGGTCTCGCGGTATTCGTCTTCCACGGCGGCGGCGAGCAACGGCACGGTGAGTGCCACGTCCGAGCCGGTTTCGATGGATTCCTTGACCGCTCGGGTCTTGGCCCGGTCCACGATGTTCTTGAGCATCGCGCCGGAGACCACATCGGCCAGGAACAACGCATGCCACTGGCCGTTCTCCTCCTGCACGTCGCACAGATGGCGGCGTTCGGAGGCTCCGTAAATGTCATGCACCAGCACGGCGGACAAGGCGTGCGCGTCGACGCCATCTTCCAGAGGCAGGTCGTCGGTCAAGTAATGGTCCACGATGGCGATGGCCTGATTGGCTTTGGGCCGACCAACGCGAATCTTGACGTCGAGACGCCCCGGTCGTAGCACGGCCGGATCGATCATGTCCACGCGGTTGGATGCGCCGATCACCATCACATTGTCGAGTGATTCCACGCCGTCGAGTTCGGAGAGGAACTGGGGCACGATCGTGGTCTCCACGTCGGAGGAGACGCCGGAGCCGCGGGTGCGCAGCAGCGAATCCATTTCGTCGATGAAAACGACCACCGGATTGCCGTCCGCGGCGCGTTCGCGGGCGCGCTGGAAGATCAGGCGAATCAGCCGTTCGGATTCGCCGACGTATTTGTTGAGCAGTTCCGGGCCCTTGACGGACAGGAACACGCCTTTAACGCGGGTTTCGGCCGGGCTGATCGAGCCGTCGCCGTTCGTATCGTCCCCCCCCTCGCACAGGGCGTTCGCCACGGCCTTGGCAATCATCGTCTTGCCGTTGCCGGGCGGGCCGTACAGCAGCACGCCCTTCGGCGGCTTCAAATCGTAACGCTCAAACAGCGCACGATGCTGGAACGGCAGTTGGACGGCGTCCCTGATACGACCAATCTCACTATCCAAGCCGCCGATGTCGGCGAACGTGACGTCCGGGGTCTCCTCCAGCACCAGATCCTTGTCGCCCTCGGCGGGCAGCACTTCGATGGCGAGGCGGACGGACGGATCGACGATAATACGGTCGCCCTGATTGATGCCCGCATACGCGAGCGCGCCGGAACGGCGGATGAGCACGGGATTGCCGGAGGCGTCGGTAACGATCAGTCGACCGTCGTCAAGTACCTGCTTGACACTGCGAATCTGGCCCACGGTGTCAGCATCGCGCTGCTCGACCAGCACGAGCTTCTCGTTGAGCATCACGGTGGCCCCGGCGGTCAGGCGGGCGGCGTTGACGTTGGAGGCCACAGGCACCACCATGCGGCGGGTGCCGGAAATGACTTCGGCCGACGCGTGCTGGATGCCGTCTTCATCGGTGCGGGTGGAATCGACCTTGACCATGGTGGCGAAGGTGAGCGGCGGCTGAGCGAGCTGGGCGAGCTGTGACTTCGCCTTGGTCAGTTCCTTGCCGGCGCGGCTCAGCGCTTCGGCGAGCGCATGGTTCTTGGCCATCAGGCGATCGTTCAGCGCGGCGAGATCTTCGGTGTCGCTCATGCGGGTTCTTCGCTTCCCTTCTATCCGGGATTTTCGGCAACTTATGGCAGTCGGCAGACCCTATTCGTTGCCGTCGGCGGATTTCCTGTTACGTATAACAGTACGCACTTTTCGCACCACGAACCATACGATGACCACAATCACGGCCGCGATGACCACGTCCTCGAACACGCCGAGCGCGCCTTGAATCGAGCACCACTGGTCGCCGAGCAGGTAACCGGCGGAAACGAGGATGGTGTTCCACACGGCCGAGCCGAGCAGGGTCCAGCCGGTGAAGTGCAGGAAGTTCATGCGGTTGAATCCGGCGGGAATCGAAATCAGCGAGCGTACCACGGGAATCACGCGGCCGATGAGCACCGACCATGTGCCGTATTTGGTGAACCAGTCGTTGGCTTTGCTCACGTCTTTGCGGCTGACGCCGGGGATTTTGTCTGCCGCGAGATTGATGCGATGCAGGCCCACCCAGCGGGAGATGCCGTACAAGGTCCAGGCACCCAGTACGGAGCCGATGGTGGCCCAGATGATTGCGCCCGGCAGACTCAGGGTGCCGCGTGCGGCGGTGAAGCCGGAGAGCGGAAGGATGACTTCGGACGGGATGGGCGGGAAGATGGATTCGAGGGCGATGGCCAAGGCCACGCCGATACCGCCGATGGTTTCCATCAGCATGATCAGCCAGTCGGTGATGGTGCCGATCAGGCCGGGTTCGGTGGTGGTGCAGATGGGTGTGGGGTCGGTTGCAAGAATAGTGGCGGCTGCCATGGAAAAACTCATAGAGGGCATTGTCCCAAGGTTTTCCCAGAATCAGAAGCATGACGCAAGAAGATGTGCATTTTGTTGACAAGTCCGCCGAGAGCGAAGTTGGGAGCCCGGCTGATTCTGCGGTTTCTGTGCCGACGCTGAGCAAGCCCGGCCTGCTGGTTATGGATGTGGACTCCACGCTCATTGACGAAGAGGTTATCGACGAGTTGGGCGTGGTGGCTGGCTGCGGTGAGGAGATTGCCGGAGTGACCGCACGCGCCATGCGCGGCGAACTGGAGTTCTGCGATGCGCTGCGCGCACGAGTGGCCCTGTTGGAGGGCCTGCCGATCTCCGTGTTCGACACGGTGCATGACAAGCTGCATTTCACCAAGGGTGCACTGGAGCTTATCGACACGCTGCATGAACACGGTTGGAAGATCGGCGTGGTGTCCGGAGGCTTCCATGAAGTGGTTGACATGTTGGCGGCCGAGAGCCATATCGACTATTGGATTGCCAACCGGCTTGAGGTTGAGGACGGTCATCTGACCGGCAAAGTGCTTGGTGAGATCGTATGCAAGACCGTGAAGCTGCACGCCTTGCAAGCGTGGGCGGACCGTTTGGGTATTCCGATGAGCCAGACCGTGGCTGTGGGCGATGGCGCCAACGACATTCCGATGATTCAGGCCGCCGGTCTGGGTCTCGCGTTCTGTGCCAAGCCAAAGACCCAGCTCGCCGCCGACAAAGCCATCAACGACCGCGACCTAACCCACGTGCTCGATTATCTGCGCCGGTAAAATTTTACCGACCTCGGCTCCGGCACTTATAGTTGAGCCATGACTACTTCAGGCGCAGAACAGTTGACGCTTGCGGGGCTGGCTCCCCGCAAGCGGCGTAAACGTGCGCCTGCGGAGCATACGCCGGCCGAGCAGCATCCCATAGCGCAAGTCGTGTTGGATGTGCAGGCGCTCCACCTCGGCCAGACATTCGATTACTTCATTGATGAAAAAGACAGCGAGGCCGCACAACCGGGTGTGCTGTTGCGCGTGCGGTTTGGCGGTCAAAGGGTCAGCGGCGTGATCTGGGCACGCACCGATACCAGCAATACCCCGCGCTCTTCGATTCGCTATATCGAACGGGTGTTGAGCCCCGATGTGCTGGTTCCCGCATCGATGCGTGAGGATATCGGTCTGATTGCCAAAGCCTATGGCGGCACACGGGCCAATATTCTGCGTTTCGCTGTGCCACCGCGCGTGGCCAAGGTGGAGGCCGAACAGCGGTTAGCCGCGTCGTTCCGCCGACCGGTCGGCGGCTCCCTATCAGATAATACGCAAGGCGGTTTTGCCGGGCGTGGCACCAATCCCGATGGGACCATGCCTGCTGGCTCTACCTTTGCCGTTGCCAGTACCGTTTCGGAGGGGGCTGCGCAGGGGTATCGTCGTCTGACCGCCAATTACGCCGACGTCAATGTGCTTCATGATGCGCTTACCGGTCAGCGTTTCCAATCTTTTGTGTTTGATTCGCTGCCCGGTGCACAGGAGTGGCAACGGAACATGGCATGGATGGTGGCCACTGCGCTGAGTGCCGGTAAAGCTGCCGTGGTTGAATTGCCCACCATGCGCGAGGTCGAAGACCTGATGCCTATGCTGCGCAATTATGGGCTCAAACCGTTCGCCCCTGCTCCGGCCGGCGGCTGGGTGGGCGACGTCGCCGTGCTTAACGCGGAGACCATGCCCGCGGCCGACCGGTATCGCACCTATCTGGCTGTGGCGTTGGGACAGGTGAAGGTGGTGATCGGCACCCGTGCGGTGATGTATGCGCCGGTTGAAGGCCCGGCGCTGTTCGCCATTCTGGAGGATGCCGCCTATCAGAACATGGACGGTATGATGCCATATCCACAGGCCCGTGGCGTGATGCGGCTGCGCGCCAAGTCCCATGGCGGCGTGTTCGTGGCCATGGCCAATGCGCGCACCCCGCAAAGCCAGTGGGAAAACACCGGTCCAGGTACAGTGGAGACCCCAGTGAGCGGCTATTCCACCACAATTCATCCGCTCGCCTCGCCGCTGAAGGACGCCACTCCTTGGGTGCGTTGGCTCAATCGCGATGAACTTGCGCGTCTTGCCGACCCGTCCATCGGGGCGCGCGTGCCGCATACGGCCGTCCGCGTGCTATCTAAGGCTTTGGAGAGCGGCCCCGTGCTGCTGTCCATTCCGCAAGACAGCGTCAGTGAGACTCTGAGTTGTGCGAAATGCCATCGTCAGGCGCGTTGTGCCAAGTGTTCTGGACCGTTGCAACTACCGGCCGACCGCCGGGATTCCACACCGCGATGCCGCTGGTGTGGGGCTGCTGCCATCAATTGGAAGTGCCCGGGCTGTGGGCATGAACGTATGCGTGTGGTGCGCGTGGGTGCTGCAGGCACTGCGGCTGAACTGGCCGGGTTGTTCCGCGGCGTGCCAGTAGTTTTGTCCAGCAAGACGCAGGGCCTGGTGCGCGATGTGGCTTGTCAGCCGATGATCGTCATCGCCACTCCCGGTTTCGAACCGCGCGTGCGTCCGGTCAGTGCCGAGCAGGGATCGGCTGGCCATGAGTATCGTGCCGTGGCCGTGCTCGACGCTTGGACCAGCTTGTATGCGTTGGGCGTGGATGCTCGCTTGGATACATTGACCGCGTGGATGCGTGCGGTGTCGTTGTGCGCGCCGCGTTCCCGTGGCGGCCAGGCGTTGATTCTCGGCGAAACCGACCCGGCCATCGCCCAATCGCTGATGCTCTGGGATTCGAGGATTCTTGCAGCCAAGGATCTTGAGGAGCGTGTGGAGACCGGTATGCCGCCGGCCGTGGCCGCCGCCTGCGTATGGGGACGCCGTGATGCGGTGATGACGCTGATGCAGCGTATCGGCGCGCTGGGCGGCGATTGGACGGCCTGCGGCGAGCTGCCCGGCATGTTGGGCCCGGTGCCGATCGCGCAACCGGACACGGTCGACGCCCGGGAGCTCGAAGCCACGGCCGACCGGGTGAAGGCAGTAATCCGTGTGCCGCAGAGTCGGCGAGCCGAGCTGGCGGCCCGACTGCACCGGGAAACCGCTCGTCATGTGGCGTCCCGCGAACCCGGCGAGCTTCGCTTCCGAGTAGATCCCAAGGACCTGATCTAATCGTCTTCAACACGTGAAACGATAATTACAGAATGAACATCGCTAGAAGGAGGACACTATGAAGGGTTGGCCTGGAGAGCCGGATATGGATTACGACGTGCTGGTCGCGGATGGCGAGGCCGCTGCGAACGCCGGCAAGCCGATCACCGACGTGATCTTCGATTTCGGCAACGTGCTGATTTACTGGGATCCGGTCGCCGTACTCATCCCCCGCTACAGCCAGAAGACCATCGACGAATTCCTCGACAACGACATCTCCGGCTTCTACGATGTCAACGACCTGATGGACGGCGGCACCAGCACCGACGAGGCCATCGCCATCATACGCCGTGACAGGGGCGATAAGTGGGCGGACATCCTCGACTACTACATCAAGAACTTCCGCGACTCCCTGACCGGCATCGTGCCGGGCGCACGCGTGCTGGTCAATGACCTGAAGGCCGCCGGTATTGGCGTGTGGGGCCTGAGCAACTGGGAATCCAGTCTGTTCCACGTGGCCGAGGAACAGTGCGATATTCTGCAGCAGCTTGATGGCAAGCTCGTCTCCGGTTTTGTCAAGCTGCGCAAGCCGCACAAGGAAATCTACGAGGCCGCGTTGAACCAGTTCGGCATCAAGGCCGATGGCGCGTTGTTCATCGACGACAAGGCCATGAACATCGTCGGCTCGAATGCGGCCGGCATCCGTGGCGTACGTTTCCAGGATCCGGTCAAGCTGCGTGAACTGCTCATCGCCAATGGCGTGAACATTCCGGCCGTGCAGTGAGCATCGACATTTCAAGGAGGACCATGCTCAAACTCGTGTTCGCCGGCACCCCCGACGTGGCGGTGCCCTCGCTCAAGGCCTTTGCCGCCGACCCACGTTTTGATGTGGTCGGCGTCATTACCCGCCCCGATGCGCCTACCGGTCGCGGCCGCAAGCTCACGCCCAGCCCGGTCAAGGCGACGGCTCTGGAGCTCGGGTTGCCCGTCATCGATCTCAAACCCCGCTCCCCCGAATTCATGGAGGCGTTGAACGACCTGCATGCGGATATCGCCGCTGTCATCGCCTATGGCAATATCCTGCCCAAGAACGTGCTTGATGCGGTGCCCATGGGCTGGTACAACCTGCATTTCTCCAACCTGCCGAAGTGGCGTGGCGCCGCTCCCGCCCAGCGTGCGATTTGGGCAGGCGACCCGACCACCGGCGCCGACGTGTTCAAGGTCGGCGAGGGCTTGGACGATGGCCCGATCGTCGCTTCCCTGACCATCGAACTGACCGGCCGTGAGACCTCCGGCGAACTGCTTGACCGTCTGGCCGAAGAAGGCGCGCCCATGTATGTGGATGCTCTGGCCGCCGTCGGCGAAGGCACCGCCACATTCACCGCGCAGCCGGCCGAGAGCCTGGAATATGCGCACAAGATCACGGTGGAGGACGCCCGCATCAGTTGGACGGACGAGGCCGAGGCCATCGACCGCCAGATTCGCGCCTGCACGCCACATCCCGGGGCATGGACCGAACTGTTTGCGGAAGGGCCAATCGCCGATAATGACGAGTCAACCGCTAAATCCCTCGCCCTGCATATTCTCGCCGCACAACCGGCCGACCAGTCCAATCCCAACACTCCGGCCGAGCTTCAGCCCGGCGAGCTGAAGGTGGGCAAGAAGAACGTGTGGGTTGGTACCGGCAGCACGCCGCTGGAACTCACCCAAGTCAAGGCGCAAGGCAAGAAGGCCATGCGCGCCGCCGACTGGGCCCGAGGCGCACGCCTCTCCCCCGCCGCCTGCGTGCGATAACAAGCAATATCGCTCCCGCCTTCGGAAGCACAGTAAAGGCCCGGCATCTTCATAAAGAAGATGCCGGGCCTTTCAGCTATGCAATCGGCGATCAGTTGAGACCGGAGAGCTTGTTGATCAGCTCCGGGTCACGCGTCGCACCCTTGTCGGCCGAGCGGGCGAAGGCGGCGTACGCCTTCAGCGCCTGGGAGACGTGGCGGTTGCGGTGAGCCACGTAGCCGTCGCCAGCCTCAAGCTCGCGACGACGCTCGTCCAGCTGCTCGTCAGTCAGTTCGACGTTCACGGAACGGGCTTCGATATCGATATCGATGATGTCGCCGTTCTTGATGAGCGCCACCGGGCCCTTGTTGGCAGCCTCAGGCGCCATGTGGCCGATGGCCAGACCGGAGGAACCGCCGGAGTAGCGACCGTCGGTGAGCATGGCGACCTGTTTGCCGATGCCCTTGCCCTTGACGAAGGAGGTCGGGTACAGCATTTCCTGCATACCCGGGCCGCCCTTCGGACCCTCGTAACGAATCACAAGCGCCATGCCAGGCTTCAGGGTGTCGTTCAGAATGACCTCGATGGCCTGCTCCTGGGAGTCGACCACCAGAGCCGGTCCACGGAACTTCCAGATCTCCGGCGGAACACCGGCGGTCTTGACCACGCAGCCGTCGGGGGCCAGGTTGCCGCGCAGCACGGCGAGGCCGCCTTCGTGAATCTCCGGGTGGTTGATGTCGTGGATGGCGCCGTTGGTGCGGTCGCGGTCGAGCGAGTCGAACAGGGTGGTGTGCGTCCACGGCTCCGGGGAGATGATGTGGCCAGGAGCGGCCTTGTACATCTGCTGGGCTTCCTCGGTGCAGGTCGGGCGCATGATGTCCCAATCGGCCAGCTTGGCTTCCAGCGTCGGGTAGTCGATGGAATGCACGTTGGTGTGCAGCTTGCCGGCGCGGTCGAGCTCGCCGAGGATGCCGGTGATGCCGCCGGCGCGATGCACGTCGGAAATCTCCCACTTGCCGGACGGCGAGGCCTTGCAGATGCACGGCACGGTGTGGGAAATACGCTCGATGTCGTCCAGGGTGAAGTCCACGTCGGCGGACTGGGCCATGGCGAGGATGTGCAGCACGGTGTTGGTGGAACCGCCCATGGCCACATCCATGGTCATGGCGTTCTCGAAGGCTTCCTTGGTGGCGATGGAGCGCGGCAGCACGGAATCGTCGGAATCGTCGTAGTACTGGTGAGCGATCTTGACGACTTGCTTGGCGGCACGCTTGAACAGGTCCTTGCGGTAGGAGTGGGAGGCGAGGATGGTGCCGTTGCCGGGCAGGGCCAGGCCGATGGCCTCGGTCAGGCAGTTCATCGAGTTGGCGGTGAACATGCCGGCGCAGGAGCCGCAGGTCGGGCAGACGGTCTTCTCGTAATTGAGCAGTTCCTCATCGGAGACGTTGTCGTCGGCGGTGGCGTACATCACGTCGATAAGGTCGGTGCTCTTGACTGTGCCGTCGGCGAGCACCGTGGTGCCGGCCTCCATCGGGCCACCGGAGACGAACACGGTCGGAATGTTGAGGCGCAGGGCTGCCATCAGCATGCCCGGCACGACCTTGTCGCAGTTCGGGATGCAGATGAGGGCGTCGGCGCAGTGCGCGTTGCACTGATATTCGACGGTGTCGGCGATGATGTCGCGGGAAGGCAGGGAGTAGAGCATGCCAGTGTGGCCCATGGCGATGCCGTCATCCACGGCCATCGTGTTGAACTCGCGCGGAATGCCGCCGGCTTCCTTGATAGCCTCGGAAACGATGCGGCCGACCTTGTTGAGGTGGACATGGCCGGGCAGGAACTCATCGAACGAGTTGGCGATGGCGATGATGGGCTTCTTGCCCATGTCGTCTCCGCTGACGCCCGCAGCACGGTAGAGGGCTCGGGCGCCTGCAAAGACGCGCCCTGACATAATTTTTGCAGATCGCATTTCAGTCATGATTCTATTCAAGCCTTTGCGAGGGACACGCCATTTGTCAAGAGTCGAATAGTGGAATTTTCAAAAACGTAACGTTTCTCACAGTTTTTTTTGGAATACATTCCTCTGGCGAGAGTCCGGTATAGGGCTGACAGAAGTCCCCCCAAACGGCTACACTTGCTTCGGTTGAGATAGATTTTCCAATGTCTGGAGATAAGAACAATGGCTTTTGGTACTGACCCGACACCCGACGGTCTTGCGAACCCGCCGATCGACGACCTGATGAAGCACGCCGATTCCAAGTACGCGCTGGCCATTTTCGCCGCCAAGCGCGCACGCCAGATCAACTCCTACTTCACGCAGCTCAACGAGGGCCTGCTGCAGAACATCGGCCCGCTGGTCGAATACCAGAACAATGAGAAGCCCCTGTCCATCGCCTTCCGCGAAATCGACGAGGGCCTGCTTGAGGAGACCTTGGGCGAGGACGACGCCAACGAGGGCAACTGATCGATTCCGACAATTCGTTTGGATTGTTTGGACAGTTCGTCGCCGAATGATGGTGTGAGAGTTCTCTCACAACTGATTTTGAGCGACACGCTTGCCTGAGTTATCGCAATCGGCTATAACTCAACATCGGGAGCGAATAAGACGCAAGGCTCGCGCCACCGCGCTGGTTGGCACGAGCCTTTATTTATGCCCGCTTCCACAGTGACAAGTAAAAATTGACACCGTATCATTGTGCCTCGCATCCCGCGGGGCGATAAGTCCTGAAGAAAGGGATGATATGACAGAAGAACATCGGCTTATTTCCGCCGAATCCGTGACCGAAGGCCACCCTGACAAGGTCTGCGATCAAATCTCCGACGCCATTCTTGATGATTTGCTGGCCCAGGATTCGTCCAGCCATGTGGCCGTGGAGACCTCCGCCGCCACTGGCGTGTTCCTGATCTTCGGCGAAGTCACGTCCAAGGGGTACTGCGACGTGCAGTCCAAGGTCCGCGAAACCCTGCGCAACATCGGCTACACCTCCTCCGAAGTCGGCCTTGACGCCGATTCCTGCGGCGTGGTCGTGGCCATCACCGAGCAGAGCGCCGAAATCAACCAGGGCGTTGCCCGTCTGACTGGCGATCAGGAGACCGCCGCCAGCCGCGAAGAGCGTTACGAAGCACAGGGTGCCGGCGATCAGGGCGTGATGTTTGGCTACGCCACCGACGAGACCCCGACGCTGATGCCGCTTCCGATCTACTTGGCACATCGCCTCGCCTTCCGTCTGACCGAGGTTCGTAAGTCCGGCGAAGTGCCGCACCTGCGCCCGGACGGCAAGACCCAGGTGACCATTGAGTATGACGATGACGATAAGCCCGTTCGTCTGGACACCGTGCTGATCTCCACCCAGCATGATCCTGAGGTTACGCAGGATTGGCTTGCTGTTGAGCTGAAGAAGCACGTGATTGACCCGGTGCTTGATGAGGTGCTGGGTTCCAAGGTGCCGCATGACAACTACCGCCAGCTGGTCAACCCGACCGGTTCGTTCATCCTGGGCGGCCCGGCGGCCGACGCCGGTCTGACCGGCCGCAAGATCATCGTCGACACCTACGGTGGCGCCGCCCACCACGGCGGTGGCGCGTTCTCCGGCAAGGACCCGTCCAAGGTCGATCGTTCCGCCGCGTACGCCACCCGTTGGGTTGCGAAGAACATCGTGGCTGCCGGCCTGGCCCACAAAGTCGAGATCCAAATCGCCTACGCTATTGGCGTTGCCGACCCGGTATCCGTCAACGTGGAGACCTTCGGCACCGAGCAAGGCGTGACGCGCGGCCAGATCGCCGCCGCCGTACGCAAGGTCTTCGATCTGCGCCCCGCTGCGATTATCGACGAGCTGGATCTGAAACGTCCGATTTATCTGAAGACCGCCGCGTATGGTCACTTCGGCCGCACGGACGTTGAGTTCCCGTGGGAGAAGACCGACAAGGTCGAGGAGCTCAAGGCCGCGATTGCTGCGGAGTGATATCGACTAGTCCAAGAAGGGGTGTTTCCGCTGATGCCAGCGGAAACACCCCTTCTTGTATATGAGTCTAGTGCTCGTTCTTCGTCTCGCTTTGTCCATCCGTATTGTCGGTATCATCGATGTCGAATCCGCCCATGAGTACGAAACGCTTCAACATATTGGTGGCGCGCATACGCACCTTGAACACCGGCAATGCCTTGTGATCATGCTGCTCAAAGAAGGCTTTTGCCCGTTGCACGTCAAGCGAGGAACGCAGTGCATCGAAACGTCCGAACTCGTTGATGTTCGCCTCGTCTATACGTTTGGCAAGGAATTCCTCGACCACCGATCTGTTGACACCCAATCGATCGACCAGTTTGTCGACTTGCTCATTCTTCTCGCGTGCAGCATAGCGCGTGATGTAATCACGTAGCGTCATACCGGCTTCGACCTCCACGTCGCCACGCTCCACGTCATGCAGGAACAGTTCAGCGAGTCGTTGTTCATCCCGCGAGAGCGCGGCAAAGGACCGGTGCAGCTGCGCAGACATCTCTGCCAACTCCGGGCTATTCTCCTTGAGCGCCTTCAGCCATTTATCGAAGTTGGCATTCATGTAATCGGTATCGATGAGTCCGGTATCAATTTCGGTGAGGTAACCATCCAGTTCATATGGCGCTTCAGGATTATCGTTCACATCATCATCTGGGTCACTACCGCGATCGCTATTGCCATCGAACAGTTCTTTATAGCGTTGCGCAAGAATGAGGTACGTACGTTCGTCAATTTGAGGACGCACCACTTCAGACTCGCCATGCTCATCATTGTCCTCATTCGTATCGTCAGTATCCGTGCTATCGACCTTGTATTCCGTGGTGCTCCAGTCAAAGCCCTGCACTTTCGCAGCTTCAAGGTACCGGTTCAGCTCCACGAACTCCTTGGCAAACTTGCGCCTAGCCTCCACCGATTCCGGCAACTGCATAAGGTCCGATTCCCCGTTATCCGAGAACACGTCAAGAATTTCCCGGTACCGCGTATCCATGGATTTTACGTTCGCCGGCAATCTCTGCACGAACAGGTCAAGCGGCCGATCGCCCGAATACAGTTTCACCGCTGCTTCAATGAAGCCATGCATGGTGTGCGGTTTGCGGTAGTAACGAATGACACCGAACGGCTTGTCCGGTCCGAACAGACGATTCGTGCGACTGAATGCCTGAATGATGCTTTCGTAGTCGATAATCTTATCGAGATACAGCGTATTCACCCATTTCGAGTCGAACCCAGTGAGCATCTGGTCTACGACAATGAGCAAATCAAGCTGCTGGCTGCGGTTCGTTGCTATACCACCATACGGACTCTTGTGCGACAGTCGCGAAGAAATATCCTTCTTCATCGCCGGCCATGTAGGAATGACGAATTCTTTGCCGAACGCCTCGTTGTAATCGGTGATGATTTCGGTCAGCGCATCCTCTTTGTCTGTCGCTCCTTCGTTGTTGTCGATATTGGGATCGAACAACGCCGTCACATGCAACTTGGGTGCCTGCTGCTTGAACAAGTGATAATAGTTGACAGCTTCAGGAATGGAACTGGCAGCGAGCATCGCATGGAATTTGCCCGCATGGCTGAGCACCGGGAACTGTTCAAGAATGTCCGAGACCACCATACTCGGGTGCGGAGAGTCGATACCATATTGGTCTCGTCCCAGGAAATCCTCGATGCCACTGATGCGGTTCCCGGCACCATCAACCATCGGACCCATGGGGACCTCAGACTTATCCATGTAATGCTGGAATACTTTGGCCTTGACCGAGTCGGCGAGCGCATCTTCCGCACTCTCCGCCTTCGCCTTGTCGAGAGCCACGGCACGTCTGACTTCAGAATCCTTGTACGTGGTCACCATGTACGGGTCGAATCCGAGTACATTATGGTCACGAATGCCGTCGGCGATGCTGTACCGGTGCAAGCAACGGCCGAATACCATGGCAGTGGTGGAATTCTTCTTCTGGTTTTCGTCCAGAATTGGCGTACCGGTAAATCCGAAGAACAGCGCGTTTGGGAAAGAGCGACGGATATTCTGCAACATGTCGCCGAATGTGGAACGATGGCATTCGTCCACAATAAAGACGATACGTCGTTCAGCTAGCTGATCCAGCCAGGTCTGTGTGACGCCTCGCTCCCCTGTTTTCACGTTGCTCATCTTCTGGATAGAAGTAACGATCAGAGTGTCGTTGACATTGGTGCTGTTGAGTTTGTCACGCAAAACACCGGTGTTCTCGGTGCCTTGTACTTCCGTCTCGCTGTCGGCAAAGCTGCGGTATTCCTTCAACGATTGAGTACCCAGCTCGATGCGGTCCATGAGGAACACGACTTTATCGGCGTCATGCGAATCGGCGATGAGTTGCGCCGATTTGAAGCTGGTCATGGTTTTCCCGGAACCGGTGGTGTGCCATACATAGCCGCCGGGTCGTCCTGGGGTAGCTGGCCGCTGTTCCCAATCACATTTCCTCACCACATCAGAGATGGCGTTTGCCGCGATGTACTGATAACTACGCAGCACCTTAAGGCATCCATCCGCTGAATCAGCGATGGTGTAGAAGCCGATGAGCTGATGCGCCATGGGAATGGACAGCAGGCCTGCGGTACCGGAGGTGCCTCCGATGAACAGCTTCCATTCGTCTTTGCCAGGGTTTTGCCCGCCGCAGATAGGCTCATTGTTGTAGTCAGCCCAATGGAAGTAATAGCTTGGATTGAATTTGTCTACACCCGGATTAGCGAAGTAGACGGCGTCATCGGGGTTCATGGCCACAAAAATCTGTACTAGACGGAACAGGCCGGTGAACACACCTTCGTGCGCATATTTCTCGATCTGATTGGTTGCTTGGCTGACCGGTATGCCACTTTTCTTGAGCTCGATATGGATCAATGGCATGCCATTGATGAGAAGCACGAGGTCGCCGCGCCGCGAGTTCAACATCTTGTTCTTGGCTGGATAGACCGGTTGCTGAGCGATCTGATAAGTGCTTTTGCCGCCCGCGATTTCCTTGCGGTCATAGATGTAGAGACTGACTTCCTTGCCGAAATGCGCCACATCTTCTTTGTTGTCACGCGTGATAGACACGGTACGCCCGTTGACGAACGAATTGAGCGCGAGCGGCGTTCGCAGGGTCTCGATCTGCTCGATTATCTGGGTCATTTCCCCGTCCGTCAGCGGGTATTTGCCAAGCCTGTCTATGTCGTTGTTGTTGCGGTACAGTATGTCTTTCCAATTGTCGAGCAAATCCCGCTCAGTTGGATAGCGCAGGACACCGTCCTTCCATCCATGCTGCTTAAGCACGGTGATGACGTTTTCCTCAAACACCGATTCGCTATCGAATATCATGATTCTTCTCTCCCCGAACTTCCCAGTGTCCTGCCTTTCGCGAGCCGACGCGCTTAAGCAATCCACACCCAATGAGTATTTCAGCATCCCTTCGCACAGTCGCTGATGAGACTCCCGCAGCACGCGCCATATCATCGTATGTCGCGCTGGGGCTCTTCTCTACAAAATGAAGAATGACTCGCTGTCTCTCGGTTATCTGCTCATTCAAACCATTTAACTGCTCATTATTGTCAGATATCTGCTCATTCGAACTATTTATCTGCTCATAATCGTCAGTTATCTGCTCATTGTTATCAGGCTTGGCATCCGCCTCCAACATGAGCGTGAGTATCGTGCGATCAGCTTCTCCGAAGTTCTCTTCAATCCGTGGTTCAGGAAGTCCTGCATTCGCCCATGTGGCGAACACATCGGGGACACCCGTACCAGCTCGCTCGCCCACATCGATTAGGCTGAACATCTTCATGACAAGACCGTTGCGCGGATCAGACACCCCGCCGAGGCGCATCTGTTCAATGCCGGTTCGGATATCACCCGGATTCTCGAACACCAGCTTGTCGGGGGTGCGCCTGACCACCACTCCGCGTACGCCATGGTAATCGGCGTTGAACAAGCAGTTGGCCAACGCCTCACGGACCGCCTTATGCATGGGGGTGTCGTCGACGCGGAAAATGCCGTCGAGCTTGAATGGGGTCTTCAGGGATTCGGCAAGCTTGCGGTTCACGCGGAAGAAGAAATCGAACAGGTTGCCCGACCACATGCCATCTCCCGAATGCACACGATCGGTCCAGCGAATCGCCGGGTCCAGAGTCTCCTGATAGTCAAGAAAAAACTGCGGGCATTCGCGCACGATGTCATAGTCGTTGCCGAACATGAGCAGGCCGCCGAACGTGGGATGCAGCCTGCCATCCTCACGGCTTACCGCCGCCGCGCCAATGGCGCGTAGAAAACGCTCGTCATCAAGGTCCGTCCATGAACTGCCCTGACGTACCGTGCGGAAACGATTGCGATACGCCCTCACCGTGTCCATGTTGAAATCGGCGACGGTGAGATCGTCCAACACTTTGGAGTCCATCGTCTCGAATCCCTGGTCCCGAAGCATCGCCGAAATCTCCTGCCTCGTGCAACGATAATCGCCCTCACCGCGCCGGCGATAGGTTCCCGCAAAGAGATCGCCGTTGATATACACAGGGCGTTCCTCGCGCGGGGCACGCGGAACATGAATGGCCACCACCATGCCACCATCCGCTTCGAGCACCTCGACTTCCGATTCGATGGGCAGCACGGCGCTTACCTTGGACCGGTTGCTGACCGTGTTCCAAAAGTCCTGGCGAAGATGTTCCGCTTCAGTTGGTGTAAGTCCAATCGGCGCGAAGGTACCGTCTTCGCGCTCCTTGACACCAAGCAGAATGACGCCGCCGTAGGTGTTGGCAAAAGCGGAGTAGGTCTCCCATATGCTGTGCGGGAGGCCGCCCTTCGCGGACTTCGCCTCGATCCGGTTATTCTCGCGATATGAGGCGAGCTTCGCGATATCGAATAGTTCCATGGCGATTCCTCCCCTCACACGAACATCTTGTCAAGCAAGGATTTCTTGATGTTCTGCAGCAATTCCAACTTACGCTGATGAAGGGTGATGAGGGAGTCGAGCTTAGCAAAGAAGTCGCCAATTTGCTGTTGTTCGACGGTGCTTGGCATATACAAAAGCATGTCTTTGATCTTGCCAAAGTCAACACTTTCTACGGTTGTTCCAGTCTTGCCAAACTCAAGCAGCAATTCCTTGTTATGCGAAATAAAGAACTGAAGTAGCCATTCTCCACAGCACTCGCCTTGGGGCAGAATGACGCGAATATCCTGGTTAACAGTTGAAGGTTTGCGCAGTTCAGCCACCGGAAGGGTATGGCGAAGAATCCCGCTCCTCGTTACCATTACTAAAGATCCGGCAGGATAAAGAGTCAACTCTTTTGCGCCCTTCTCAGTTATCTGAGTCGTAGTTCTATCAAGATAATTAGATTTCACGTCCTGGGACGTAACCCACAGCACGTATCCATCTTCATAGTTATCGGGATCTGCCATTGGCGGAGTATGCCCGCCGCCAAACGTTGCTACTTCACTCAACTTACGCTGTTCCCAAGGGTCAGTAAAACCAGCAAAGCGAATTTCGGGTACAGACTCACCATCTTTCGGGAACATTTTTTCAAGCATCGATTTTTTTAAGATGACAAGCTTGTCATACTTACGCTGATGAAGGGTGATGAGGTCGTCAAGGTTGCTGAAGAAAGAGCCAATTTGTCGCTGCTCATCTAAACTTGGTTGAGGAATACCTAGCTCTTTGATGATTGCGCCTGAGAGGTTTCCCTGCCCACCTTGAAGAAAGGTTTCGGTTATTGATTTCTTCTGTCTACGGAGCCAGTAAGCTATGAAACGATTTGCTGCCATATCAGATGCATCCATGGCAAGAATCGCCTGGTTAATTGCCCCTTTTATCTTCGAAATAGCGACTTCTCCGCTGGTTGCTCCATACATGGCATAGAGAACCATTCCTTTATCAACAAGCTTTGCTGATGAGTTATTTAAACCCGCAACCGTAAGTGACAATTCGGTTGAATCGCAATCGATTTCAGCAGATCGGATAAAAGGAATTTCGCCTCCATAGTAAGCAGAATTGCCAGCGCTGGGAGTGCCTCCTGAATAAGTCAGCGCCAGCTCTCCCAACTTACGCTGTTCCCAAGGGTCAGTAAAACCAGCGAAACGAATCGCGGGAACTTTCGCCTGTTCAGTCATCATTCGCCTCCCAACAGGGTCTTCAGCTCGGCAATACCGGCCATATCGAACTCATTGCCGGTTAGTTGACCAAGCATATTGCCAAGTTTTGCCTCAGCCTGTTCGATCTGTTCGCACACATCAGAGTATGTGGTCGAATACTTGTCGTTCAGCGCATTCACCGCTGCAATCAACTCATCAACAGCCGTCTGAGGGAGCTCCTCAAGCTTGCGCTGCAATGGTTCCACCCACTTGGCAGCAAGCAAGTCATCAGTATGTTCATCGCTCAGCCCTTCAATAACGGTCCGGGTCTTTTCATCAAGCGCTGAACGGAGATTCTTAACGTTCTTTTTGACTTCACGCTCTTCATCAAACAACCGCTGTGCACTCACAAGAGCACGGTCAAAGTCAGTCTCGGGATGCTTGCCGATAGACTTCACTGCTTTCTTCAACTCAGCGGCAACAAAAGAATCACCATCCTCACTGATAGCACCGGTTGAGCTCTTGTCGTCTTCATCCATATTTTCAAGAATGTCGGCAATCTCACCACTAATCTCTCTTAACCGAGATTCATATGTAACAATTTCCGCAAGATCAGCAGTAAGCAGTTTGCTTTGCACAAGATCGAACGGCAGGATATGTCCAGCCCAGCCATCCGGCACTTCGACATCCTTACCGCCTTTCTTCTTAACAACCATGTTGGCGTCAACTTTGCGAACGGCGTCATGGCCCTCGCTCTGTATGGTTTCAAGGTCGGTGGAGATGGTCTTCTGCCAGCTATCGTCAAGCACCTGATATGCCGTATAGGCATCTACGAGCGGTATATCAGTCAAACGATGTAGCAGGTCATGTGCCAGAACCTCCTCTTCGGCGGCAATGCTCACGTTGGCGGCGTTACCTACCAGTTCATCACGCAGATAGGCAGGATAATCGGTGAATACCTCACGATATCGCTGGATATAGGCACTCACACCAGAATCAGCATTCACTGCCTCGCGAACATCTTGCACAGCGAGCCTGGCCGAATGGCCGTTCTCCTCAGCAAAGAGACGTTGGCGCAATCCCGGGAACACGTTCCAATACTTACCGAGCGCATCGATATCCTGCTTGGGAATGCCACCAAACATGGTGGAATACACGTCCCAACTTTCGGCGCTTTCAGAGGAATCCACATATCGGGGAATATTGAGACTGTAATCGTTCTGCCGAATCTCATCAATGCTCACCAAACGGCTGAACTTATCGATATCACGATTCTCCGTCACCACATCCACGATGCGTTTGATATCGCTCGCACGCAGCTTGTTGTTCTTGCCGTCCTTAGCGAAATATTTGGAGGCATCCACAACAAGCACATGGTCATCGTTGCGGTGCTTGCGCAGCACCATCACGATAGTAGGAATGCCCGTGCCAAAGAAAATGTTCGCTGGCAGTCCGATGATGGCCTGAATATGGTGGTTTTCCACTAGATTCCGGCGAATAGCGCCTTCCTCACCGCCACGGAACAGCACGCCATGTGGCAACACGATGGCCATAATGCCATCATCACGCAGGTGATAGAGATCATGCAGCAGGAAGGCATAATCAGCCTTGGACTTAGGCGCAATGCCATATTCGAAACGGATATCTTCGCCCGCTTCCGGCGGCTCCCAGTTCTGGGAGTAGGGAGGATTAGAGACCACGGCGTCCACAAACAGCGGCTCATAGGTCTCGTCCTTCGTTTCGTCGGTATCGAACCATGGCCAGTCGCTTTTTAACGTGTCACCGTTACGAGCCACAATATTGTCTGGCAGTATGCCACGCATGACAAGATTCATACGCGTGAGATTGTAGGTATTCTCCTTGAGTTCCTGTGCGTAATACTTGATGTCATTCGGATTGCCATTGCGACGGGCCACAGCCTGACCGATATGGATCAGCAACGAGCCCGAGCCACTCGTGGGGTCGTAGATGTTGATTTCTTCACGGCCGGCGAGATGCCAGGCCACTATTTCGCTCATGAGCTGAGAGACTTCGCTCGGCGTGTAGAACTCACCGGCCTTCTTACCCGCGTTGGAAGCGAAGTTGCTAATTAGATACTCATAGATGAAGCCGAGGGTGTCGTAGTCCTGCCGGCTGTCCATCGGAATGTCCTTGATGAGGTAGATGAGGTCGCGGACAGCCTTGCTACGACTTTTTTCATCGGTGCCGAGTTTGGACAGACCGGTTTGCAGCGTGTCGAAGATGCCAACGAACACACGTTTACGAGCCGGATCAATGTTGCGTTCGAAAGCGGAAAGCGCGTCACGTACATCAGCGATGGTGAAATCGCCCTGGCTGGCAATCCACGTGGAGAACAGGTTGTTGTAGGAGATGAAGTAGCCACATAGATCACGTACATACTGTACAGTTTCGGCATCATTCTCATCCAAGCCCTTGAGGTCTTCGGCTCCCCAGTCTTCAGCACGCAGACGAGCAATCTCCGTCTCCGAGAGGAACTTATAGAAGATAAAGCCGAGGATATAGTCCTTGTATTCATTCGCCTCAATCTTGGAACGCATTTTATTGGCGGATTCCCAGATTTTGGCGGCAAGCTGCTGCTTATTCATTCATATGCTCCTTGTTTCTGTACACGTAATCAAGGGTCTGTCCTTGTTCATTGACCCATTCGGTCCAACCGTTTTGACTGCCACCGAGAACAAATACAGCAGCAGCGGAAGGGCTTGACAGTTCAATGTCATCAGCAAGAGTCGCCTTGCCCGTCTGCGTTCCGAAAAGATGCTGCCGAGCTGCCACGGCTCCCTGGTTTTTAATAACTGGATGTACGAGATCCACTTCAGAACCGGAAAGAACAGTGAAACGACCTGTACCTTGACTATATCGCCCAGTGGCCTGAACACCGTTCTTCTTCGTATGGAATACGGCGTTCACCATAACCGGTGTCTTTTCTTTTCGATCAAGGTCATATCCGAGCACTCGCATACGAAAGAGGATGTTATTGTGCAGTCTTTCCACCTGTTGCTCTTTGTATGGATTCATGCGAGGAGCAGGAGTATACTCATTGTCGGTCTCATAAGAGCCATGTTTGTCCACATAATCTATGGCTGTTGACTCAAGAGAGTCCAAAACATCACGATCGATATTGACATCATTATCGAGGAACATGATGGCTTTGTTCCAAAAATCTTTCTTAGTCTTGTGCGCATCAAGCCGACTAAGCCCCTTCGTGGTTTGCCCCACATACGCACGGCTCAGAACTCCATGATCTTCATCAAGAAGATAATACACACCGCGATCCGGCAAATCGGGAAGACTTTTCGCCTCACTCAACATATCCCGGGGCACCACAACCGTGACAAGCGACTCCCCATCCACACGACAAATTCGAATGCCATCAGGATTGTTGTCAATAATTTGTATGGTCATAGCAGTGAGAGCAATCATTACTTGCCGCCCTTTGCTAGTTCATTAATCATGCATGTTCTCACGAATGCCGAAAAGCTCATCCCGCGAAGAGATGCGGCCTCTTTAGCAGAATCTCGCAAATTAGCGGGGATACGCATAGTAACCGGCACCACATCACCGTTTACCAGATACGAACGTATCTCTGTTTCACCAGCATCATGCTCAATCAGATCGGAGTACGTCATTGCATTCTACACTTTCAAACTGCAATACAAATGCAATAATTCTACACCCGCTTGGGAACAGCGTAAGTTGGGAGACGTTGCGTCTTCATTTGATTACGGCTTGAACGCTGCTGCAACAGAATACGATGGCCAAAATAAATATCTGCGTATCACCGACATTGATGACGAAACCCATGAGTTCTCGAAAAGCGATCTTACGACGCCGTTAGCTGACCTTGCAATGAGTGCAGATTATTTACTGAAAGAGGGCGATCTGCTCTTTGCTCGCACAGGCGCGAGTGTAGGAAAAACATATCTGTACAGGCAATTCGATGGAATGGTCTACTTTGCTGGATTCCTTATCCGTGCCCGAATCGGCGAAGGCGCTGACCCCGAATTCGCCTATCAGGCAACCTTGACCGATGCATACAAGAAGTATGTTGCCATAACCTCGCAGCGGTCCGGGCAGCCTGGTGTCAATGCGCAGGAATACGCAGATTATCAATTGATGCTTCCTTCAAAAACGGAACAGCAGCAAATCGGGATGACATTGCGATCTCTCGACGACCTCATCACCCTTCATCAGCGTAAGCGTCTATCTATTCGGCAAAGGAGCCCCGTGTGGTCATAAACACAATCAACGAAGAAATGTCGTTCTGCGATTACTACTCGCAATGGGTCGACGTCTACAAGGAAGGCGCGATTCGGGAAGTGACAATGAAGAAATACAAGCTCACACAGGCGTGGCTGAGAAAACTTATCCCTGATCTCAAGCTTTCCGAGTTCGATCGTGTGAGCTATCAGAAACTCATCAACGGATACGCTGAGCATCACGAGCATCAGACAACAATGGATTTTCATCACCAACTGAAAGGAGCCATCCTCGATGCCGTTGATGAAGGTCTGATTCAGAGAGACCCAACAAGAAAAGCAATCATCAAAGGAAAACAGCCGAGACAGAAGAAGGTGAAATATCTTAACCAGTTCGAACTTCATGCTGTCCTTGCTGATTTGAAGCTTGATCCGATACCTAACTGGGACTGGTTGATACTGCTAGTGGCAAAAACCGGGTTACGTTTCTCCGAAGCATTGGGGCTTACTCCTGATGATTTCGATTTCGTTCACCAGACTTTGTCCGTCAATAAGACATGGAATTACAAGAATGGAGGTGGCTTTGTTCCAACAAAGAATGCTTCTTCGGTACGTAAAGTACAACTTGACTGGCAACTCATCATGCAGTTGTCTGTTCTGTTGAAGAGCTTACCCGGTGACAAGCCTATCTTCGTGGATGGCAAGGTATACAACTCAACCGCCAACGGTATTCTGGCCCGGCATTGCAAACAAGCCGGAGTACCTGTGATTTCAATACACGGATTGAGACACACCCATGCTTCACTCTTGCTATTTGCCGGCGTTTCAATTGCAAGCGTCTCTAAACGGCTTGGGCACGCAAGCATGAACACAACGCAGGAAATATATCTGCATGTCATCCGCGAATTGGAAAACAAAGACGTTGACATCGTGATGAGAGCCCTATCCACCCTTATTTAGCAAACCACAGACGCTTACGCTGATGAAGGGTGATGAGGTCGTCAAGATAATCAAATAAACGGGAGATAGCTGCTTGTTCTTCGACAGCGGGAAATGCCAAAAAGGTGTTCATGAACTCATCAACACTAATGCTGCGGCCATCGCGAATCCCATAAGTCACCGTCGATAGACCGGCAATGAAATGTTCGGACATAAACCAGTGCTTCCAGAATCGATCTGAATGCGATGTTGGTTCCTTCGCTCTAAAAACCGTGTATGCAGGCGACGTTATGCCCTCATACTGCGAATGTGCGAAGCCCCCTTGAAATGACCTGAGATGAACAACGAAGTCTCCGGGAAGCACACGCTTATATCCAATTTCGTTGCTCTCGTCATGCCCGATATATCGACCAGAATCATCGCGATATATCATGCCTTGATTCTGCGTCGCTGACAGAACAGGCAGTGTCGGATGGCCTCTATCATCAACGATTTGGAACACCTCACTGGCCTTACGCTGTTCCCAAGCGGGCATCGGCACTACATGAAGCAGGGCAGACGGGATACGAGTGGCTGGCCGAACATACGCAATACATCTACCGGCAACTTGGGCACTACCATTTCCGTTGTTAGCTACACTTATCGCGATAAGTGTAGCTAACAACGATTGAAGCGACACCTTACAAGCCATGAGAGGTAGAACCGTTCCCCTTCTATTTTGAAAAACTTGAATAAGTTAGATTTTTTCAAAATAGGGATGCGTCGAAAAGACGCATAAACGCACGAAAAATGCGGGCATCCGATATGCAGTGTTCATTGAATCACTGTATATCGGATGCCCGCAATTGTTTCAGACCAATTGAAGAGCCTTAGCTCAGCATCAGCCTCACGCCTTGGCGACCTCAACGGCCAGCTCGGCGCCTTCCTTCACTTCGAAGGAGGTAGCCAGCGTCTCACGGGCGATCAGATCCTTGAACTGCTCGACCTTGGCCACATTGGCGGCCGGCACGGTCAGCACCAGGGCGATACGGTCCGCGATGTCCAGATCGGCAGCCTTACGTGCGTCCTGCACAGAACGAATTACGTCGCGGGCGTAGCCTTCAGCCAGCAGGTCGTCATCCAGCGCGGTGTCGAGGATCACGAAGCCACCGGTCGGCAGAGCGGCGGAGACCGAAGCGGCGGCCACGGTGGCGTTCTCCTCCTCCACACGGTTGATCAGCTCGTACTCGCCTTCGACCAGCGCAAGGTCGCCGGACGGCGTGGAGACCACCGGCGCACCGGACGCAGCATCGACATGCCAGTCGCCGGACTTGGAGGCCTTGATGGCGAACTGCACCTGCTTGCCGAGGCGCGGACCCGCCGCACGGGCATTCACACGCAGCTCGTGAACAATCTTCAGACCGTGGGCGGAGGCATCCTGCAGCGTCGAGAACTCAATATTCTTGATATTAAGTTCAGACTTCAGCAACTCGTCGTATGCCTTGACGGCGTCCACGTTCTCGACCACCACGGTGAGCTTGGAAAGCGGCTGGCGCACGCGGATCTTGGCGGCCTTGCGCAGGGACAGGGTGCCGGAAACAACCTCGCGCACCTTCTCCATCGCATCCACCAGGGCCGGGTCGTCGACCAGCACGCGGCCGAGTTCGGTGTCTTCACCGGTCTTCTCGTCCGCCACGAACGGCCAATCGGCCAGGTGCACGGATTCACCGCCGGTCAGGCCGCGCCACACGGACTCGGCTTCCATCGGGGCCAGCGGCGCAAGCACGCGCATGAACGCTTCAAGCACGGTGTACAGCGTGTTGAACGCGGACGCATCCTCGTTCCAGAAGCGGTCACGGGTGTTGCGGATGTACCAGTTGGTGAGCACGTCGATGAAGTCGGAGACCGCATCGCAGGCGTCGGAAATCGCGAACTCGTTCAGCGACTTCTCGGCGGCCAGCACCAGGCGGCGGGTACGGGCCAGCAGGTAGCGGTCCATCTCCGGCAGACCGGCGACCTCGTCCGCGCGCAGCTGGCGGGCGTCGAATCCGGCCCCGCCGTTGGCCGCGTTGGCGTACAAGGTGAAGAAGTAGTAGGAGCTCCACACCGGCAACATGACCTGGCGCACGGTGTCGCGGATGCCATCGGCGGTGACGATCAGGTTGCCGCCGCGCAGAATCGGCGAAGACATAAGGAACCAGCGCATGGCGTCGGAACCGTACTTGTCAAACACGCCGTTCACGTCCGGATAGTTGCGCAAGTGCTTAGACATCTTCTGGCCGTCGGAGCCGAGCACGATGCCGTGGCAGATCACGTTCTTGAACGCTGGGCGGTCGAACAGGGCGGTCGCCATGACGTGCAGCAGGTAGAACCAGCCGCGGGTCTGGCCGATGTATTCCACGATATAGTCGGCCGGGAAGTGCTGCTCGAACTTCTCCTTGTTCTCGAACGGGTAGTGGAACTGCGCGAACGACATGGAACCGGACTCGAACCAGCAATCGAGCACATCGGAAATACGGTGCATGTGCGACTTGCCGGTCGGGTCGTCCGGGTTGACGCGGACCAGGTTGTCGATCCACGGACGGTGCATGTTGATGTTGCCGTCCTTGTCGCGCGGGTAGTCACCGAAGTCGGCCTTGAGCTCTTCGAGAGAACCGTAAACGTCCACACGCGGGTACTTCGGATCGTCACTCACCCACACCGGAATCGGGGAACCCCAGAAGCGGTTGCGGGAGATGGACCAGTCGCGCGCGTTGGCGAGCCACTTGCCGAACTGGCCGTCCTTGACGTTGCCAGGGATCCAGTTGATTTGCTGGTTCAATTCCAGTAGACGCGGCTTGATCTTGGTCACGGACACGAACCAAGAGGAGACCGGCTTGTAGATCAGCGGGGTGGCGCAACGCCAGCAGTGCGGGTAGGAGTGCACGTAGCTCTTCTCCTGGAAGAGGATCGCGCGGCGCTCTTCCGGGATGGAAGCGAGCGGGCCGTCGCCGGCGCGCAGGTTGCGCAGGATCGGCAGGTTGGCGTCGAACACGAAATCACCCTCGTAGTCGGGGCACTGCGCGGTGAAGCGGCAGCCATCGTCGAGCACGTCGGTGCTCTTGATGCCCTTAGCGTTCAGCGTGTTCATATCGTCTTCACCATAGGGAGCCTGGTGAACCAGACCGGTACCTTCAACGGTGTCGACGTAGTCGGCGGTGAAGATCGTGTAGCCGTTCGGGCCAGGCACGTGGCCTTCGGATTCGGCCTCGTCACCCGCGAAGTACGGGAAGACCGGGTAGTAGCGGCGGCCTTCCAGCTCGGAGCCCTTGAGCTCGCGCACGACCTCGTAGTTCTCGCCGAGTTCCTTCTCATAGTGCGGCAGCAAATCCTTGCCGAGGTAGAACTTCTTGCCAGCGAACTTGCCTTCGGTCGGGCGGACCTCGACGTAGTCGATGTCGCCGCCGACCACGATGGCGAAGTTGGTGGGCACGGTCCACGGGGTGGTGGTCCAGAAGACGGCGTAGGCGTCGTCCTCATCGCGCATCTTCACGGCCACGGACACGGTGGTGTCCTGGCGGTCCTGGTACACGTCGGCGTCCATGCGCAGCTCGTGCGCACTCAACGGCGTGCGGTCCTTCGGGCAGTACGGCAGCACGCGGTAGCCCTGGTAGGCCAGGCCCTTGTCGTAGAGCTGCTTGAAGGCCCACATCACGGATTCCATGTACGGGATGTTCAGGGTCTTGTAGCCGTGCTCGAAGTCCACCCAACGGGCCTGACGATGCACGTAGTTCTGCCATTCGTTGGTGTACTTCAGCACGGAAGCGCGGCAGGCGTCGTTGAACTTGTCGATGCCCATCTTCTCGATCTGGTCGACCGAGTCGATGCCGAGTTCCTTCTGCGCCTCAAGCTCGGCGGGCAGGCCGTGGGTGTCCCAGCCGAACACGCGGTTGACCTTGCGGCCCTTCATGGTCTGGTAGCGCGGGATCACGTCCTTGGCGTAGCCGGTCAGCAGGTGGCCGTAGTGCGGAAGACCGTTCGCAAAAGGCGGGCCATCGAAGAACACGAATTCATTCTGGCTGTGGTCGCCGGAAGGGTTGCGTTCAACGGACTTCTGGAAGGTGTCGTCCTTGTCCCAGTAGTCGAGAACGGTCTCCTCCATGTTGGGGAAGCTGGGGTTCGGCGCGACGTGCGCGGTCTCGCCGCCCTCGTTCGCCTTGGGATATACGTTTTCGCTCACCGTAAATCTCCTAGTTGTACTGTGCACTGGTCCTACAGGAGCGTCATTGATGGCGATTGCCGGGCGCCGACGTGTGCCGGCTGGGTTCACGAATGTCACGTACCGAACCGTGGGGCCGATTGCGTCAATCGCCTCGCAGCCGGAACTGACTGTGTTCCGCCCGGAACAGCCAGGTTTGCCGTTCCTGCCTACGAGGACGATGACGGGCGCTGGTATGCGCTCCGCACCGCGGTACCACCTCGCTTATCGCACCGGTTGCGCCGCTCCGAACTGTTGCACTCGGAGCCGCGAGCCTGCGCGACCGCTTGTGTTCGGCTGTCTCGGGCCGATCCCGTCGGTTCTACTGGGCGATTGCCGCCGTTCTTCCGAAGACTCCCCGCTGATAACGGATCACTGCCTCACAACGGTGCATATCGTAACACGCCACGCGGTCAAATCAACGAGAATGTTCATCAGGAATGATCATTTTTTCTCATTTTTGTATTCATCGCGTGCACCATTGTCAGCAAACACGCTAGGCTCCTTTACCGGCGATATTGCACATCTGGTTCAGGGGCGGCTCCCGTATGGGCCGGAGAAAGGATTGTTGAGGAATGACGTACGATTTCACGTCGATTATGGACAGGCATGGCAAGGATGCGATTGCGGTCGATGGGTTGGGAACCGACCTAGGTTTCGCTCCCGACCCACCGAGGGACGGATTTGACGTGATTCCGATGTGGGTGGCGGACATGAATTTCCCGACCGTGCCCACGGTTCCGCAGGCCATTATCGAACGCGCGCAACACCCCGTCTACGGGTACTTCTCCCCCACCGACGACTATTACAACTCCATTATCGACTGGCAATCCACGCGCAATGGGGTTACCGGATTGACCAGCGAGGCGATCGGCTATGAGAACGGGGTCTTGGGTGGCGTGATCAGTACGCTGACCGCGTTCGCCGCTCCTGGCGACAGCGTGCTCCTGCACAGCCCGACCTACATCGGGTTCACCATGTGCATCGAGAACAACGGCTATCGCATCGTCCACAGCCCGCTCAAGTTGGACGAGCACGGCGTATGGCGCATGGATTACGAGGATATGGATAAGAAGCTCAAGGAGCATCACATCCATGTGGCCGTGTTCTGCAGCCCTCACAATCCTTGCGGGCGCGTGTGGGAGCGTTGGGAAATCGAGAAGGCCATGGAAGTGTACAAGGCCAACGATTGCGTGGTCATTTCCGACGAGATTTGGTCCGATTTGACTCTGGGGAATCACCAGCACATCCCCACCCAGTCGATCAGCGAGGACGCACGCAATAGAACCGCGGCGTTCTACGCGCCCAGCAAGACCTTCAACCTCGCCGGACTGGTGGGAAGCTACCACATCATCTACAATCCCACACTCCGGGACCGCATCGTGGCCAAAAGCTCGAAATGCCACTACAACGACATGAACGTGCTTTCCATGCACGCGCTGATCGGCGCCTACCGGCCCGAAGGCCATGAGTGGCTCGACGAACTGAAGGCGGTGCTCACTGGCAACGTCGATTACGCCTACGACTACATCACCAAGCATTTCCAAGGAGTGAGTCTGGCCAAACCGGAAGGCACCTACATGCTGCTGCTCGACTGCGAGCAGTGGTGCGAACGCCACGGCCTGAGCCTGCCCGAGTTGGAGAAACGCGGCTGGGATGTGGGCGTCGCATGGCAGGACGGCAGCATGTTCCAGGCCCCCTACAGCATCCGCGTCAATCTCGCATTGCCCTTGAGCCGCGTCAAGGAGGCCATGCGCCGCCTTGACCAATACGTATTCAACGCGTAAACGGCATGCATCCGCGATTGCGGTGTCCTGGAAAGACGAATGCCGTCAACGAGGTTGGTGCCCGTTGACGGCATTCGTCATACGTTGGCCGAACCGGGCGAAACCCAAGTTGCCGTGCGCTATGAGGTGGATGCCGCCAGCGGACGTGTACATCTGACCGCCCGATATGCCGGTGCCACCGATGCGCCGACGTTGCCGGCATTCGGATTGGAATGGACACTTCCCAAGTAGTACGAGAACCTGCGCTTCTACGGCCTTGGCCCCGAGGAAACCTATCACGACCGTCTGCACGGTGGCAAGCTCGGCATTTTCGAGCGCACCGCGGCCGAAGACAATGCACCGTATCTGGTGCCGCAGGAGACCGGCAACCATGAAGACTTGCGTTGGGCCGAAGTGCTTGACGCCCAAGGACACGGCATGCGTATCAGCCAGGCCGGCAGCGAACATTTCGCGGCGAGCCTGTTGCCGTACAGCTCGCTCATGCTGGAAGAGGCGACCCACCAGAACGAGTTGCCGCCGGTCCGCCACACGTTCCTGCGCTTGTTGGCCGCGCAAATGGGCGTGGGCGGCGACGATTCATGGGGCGCGCCCGTCCATGAGCAGTACCAGCTGCCCGCCGATCGCGCCTACACGCTCGACGTGAATCTGGAACTGTTCTAACAGCGATAAAGAAGCTCCCTCCACAGAGGGAGCTTCTTTATCGCACAGAGGGAACTTCTTTATCGTGCTGGTACGAAACTGTCACGCACTACTAGGGTGGTGGAGATGAAGGTGTGGTGGTGCAGCGTGCGCCGACTGGAGATGGCCTCGGCAAGCATCGTAATCGCAGTATCGGCCAGCTCATTCTGATCGATATCGTAACTGGTCAATGTCGGCGAAGTGTACTGGGTGATGGCCTGGTTATTGATACTGATCACACTGGTATCGCGAGGCACCAGCACTCCCGCAGCAGTAAACGCCTGCAGTACGCCGACTGCAATCGTGTCCGCAGCCACGATGAACGCATCCGGCATGTCATCTCGATGATCGTTAGCCGCTTTCTCCCCTAGAGTGCGCCCGGTGTCCACAGTGAACGCGCCTTGCGCGTAAATCAGGCCTTCCGCATCCAGCCCCAAACGCTCGGTCCAATTGCGGAATGCGGTTAATCGGCTGTCTTCCGGGTATTCGTGCAAACCCATCGTGAAGCCAGTACCGCCGATATAGCCGATGCGTCGTTTGCCCGAGGACACCAACACATCCAATGCGTCCAAAATGGTTTGGCTTAAATCCGGTTGTACCGAATCGAACAGGCTGGGCGCAGGATTGATGTCGATGAATACGCCATAGGGCAATACCAGATGGAGTTTCAACAGTTTATCCGAAGAGAGTACGGACGGTCCGATGGAAATGAAGCCGTCGAAATCACCGGCGTTGGCAATCAGATCGTCGATATGGGAAAACGACGTGAGTTCCATGTGCTGGGCTCTGGCATTGTCGCCGAGCACGGACCGCAGTTCATCGAAATAGGCGTCCGCCAGTTCTTCCTCGCGGGTGGCGTTGTCGAGTACGGCCACACGGCGTGGCAATGCGATACGGCGTGATCCGGTAGCGTAGCCAAGCTGCTCGCTGACCTCGATGATGCGACGTCGCGTCTCCTCTTTGACGGACAATGTCGGGTCCCCATTGAGCAGCCGGGATACCGTGGCCTGCGAGAAGCCTGATTTCTGCGCGATTTCCTTCATCGTGACCATAGTTGAGCCTCCCCCGCCCCAATACGCAATACTACGTAGTATTTCAGTAAATATCTTTACTACATAGTGTAACTCACGTCATGCGGGTATGACGACGCATGGTTGCAGCATCGTCATACCCGTAGCACTGATGAGCACGTGCATGTTTCATGGCCCTCCGATAATTATCGGGCAGGAGGGAATCCCCAGACCGTGGAATCAATGCGCTGGATTTTCCCGGACTTATCAAAGACAACGGTGATGTCCGCCGCAGTAAAACTGCTGGTCGAATCCCCGAATCGGTACGGATCACTCCAGTCGATATCGGCATGCATCGTCACGGTCCGAGTTTTCGCGTCACAGGACTCATTCGAGTACTCGATACTGTTATGCGTGGCCGTAGTCCCGCCCAGACCGCCGCCATTGCCTTGATGCATTTGCTGACAATACTTTGTAAAATCCATGCCGAGAACACTCGACACTGCATAGCGCCTAAATGAACGTGTTAGGCCTGCACCAATTCACGGTCGGCAATACTCCACACTTCTCAGTAATCAATTCGCACCAAACCGCTCACGAATCTGAGCAGCAGTACCATAAGAGGCTTGCGCACCGAACCCAGTCGCGGCGTACGCGGAAACGTATGAGGCCAACTGCGCACTGTCCGCCAACGCATGACCCGAGGCAAGCCCGGCCAGAACCGTGCCCATAAAGGCATCTCCGCACCCGGTAGTGTCGATGGCCTCAACCGCAACTGGCGCAATACGATAGATATCATCACCATCGATGACTACCGAACCATCCCCGCCAAGCGTAATTACCGCCTGATTAAAGCCGAAGTCATGCATCTGCCGCGCCACATCAGACCAGTCCAGTCCACCCCAATCGTCATCGTCCGGCTCGGCAATGCCCAGTAGCTGTGCCATTTCATGTTCATTGACCAGCAGAATGTCCGAAGCCTCGATAAGTTCAGCGGGCAGTTCAGCAACGAATGGCGAATCGTTGAGCAATACCTTGAGCCCGGCATCATGACAGAGGCGAGCACATGCCGTGACCGTTCCCATCGGACTTTCCAAACACAGTCCCAGCACATCGGCGGCAACCAATGCGTCAGATGTCTGGCGCACATAGTCGACAGACACCTCACCATTGGAACCAGCCGAATATACGATGGTGTTCTCACCATTCGCATCGACAGTAATTACCGTGGTGCCACTGGGCCCAGCAACAGCAGCGATATGCGAAGTATCTACACCAGCATCGCGCAAATGTTCCAGCAGAAAATCTGCATTAGTGTCTTCGCCTACCGCTCCGAACATCTGCACCTGCGCTCCAATTCGAGCGGCCGCCGATGCCTGATTCGCCGATTTGCCTCCCGGTAATAAGGTTAGCGGACCACCGTTGACGGTCTCCCCCGGTTTCGGCAACCGCTCAGTGACGACCGTGTAATCAACATTCATTGATCCGACCACGGACACACTGCCGTGCAGGTGGTCGAGCAAGTCAAGACATGATGCTGACATGATGCATTTCCTTTCGGCCTTCTTGTTTCGGCCTGTTTTCTATGTTCTGCGCTTGTTCTACGTTTCAGCAAAATCACGATGGAAACAATCGTGCGGGTATGCAAATGCCCGGAGTCTGAAGTCAAATCCCGGGCATTGCACGTATTCGGGGCCAGATCGTCTGCGCGATTGATATGTTCTGCTGACGACTGACGCCTAGCGGATTGTGATGGTTATATCAGCATCACGCACCCATCGGCAGGAAGATTGCCATGGACAGGATGAACATGACGATTACGCCAGCGATCATCGGCACACTGGTACGGCGCACAATGTCGATTGGACTCTTCTTGATGGAGCCGGCGACGATCATCACCACAGCGGAGACCGGCGAGACAGCGCGCAGCAGATTGCCAGCGAGACCCATCGGGATGGACACGGCGAGCACATTGATACCAGCAGCAGCGGCCAGCGGAACCATGAGCGGAACCATCGCGAAGAACAGTGCGGTACCGGAACCGGAGAGTAGCACGATGAGCGCAGTGAGGCCGACAAGGATAAGCGGCAACACGAAGCCCATACCAGAGCCGGACAGGCCGGTCATTGCGTTCTGCAGCTCAGTGATCAGACCAATGGACTTAAGACCAACGACGAACACAGAAGCAGCGACCAACAGTGCCACAATCGGCATTGCGCCACCCATGCCCTTGAAGAAGGACTCAGTGCCAGCGAGGGTTTCCTTGCCCTTGCGAGTGCGGATGAGCTCGCAGATAATGGCGATCACGAAGGAGAGAATGGAAGCGAGTTCAACACTCAGGTTGATCTTTGCGCCGGTGGTGGAAGTGATGGCGAACACGATGAGAAGCATGATGATCGGCAGCAGCGGCAGAATCGCATACACAGTGCGGTAGAGAGCGCCACCTTCGACAGCCTTAACCTCAGCTAGGTCAACATCACCGTCGGTCAAATCCGAGCCAGCGCGCTTGTCCATGAACTTCTGCCAGAAGTAGTGTGCCAGTGCCATGACGAGCAAGGTCGGGATGGAAACGAGCACGTGATAACGGAAGACGTAATCGCTGGCGGTCAGGCCGGAGAACATGTCGGTCTTAGCGAGTTCAGCGGCGATGGCAACATTGTCGGAGCCAAGCGGGGTCGGCATAATCGTTGCAGTAGTGGCAATGACTGCAGCTGCGCTCAGCAGGCTCATACCAGCTTGGCGAAGCACCGGGTACAGCGTTGCCATAAGGATGATAGCCAGGTTGGAAGCACTCGGAATGACCAGAGACAACAGGTTGCCCAACAAGAAGGTAATCGGTACAAGGATATACGGGGACTTGATGTGCGCAATCGGCTTGGCGAGCACGCTTACCGTGACTTCATTGGCTCCGATATGGGACATGTAGCCGGTGTAGCCGCCAAGGATGAGGATGATGAAGCCAGCAGAAGTGAGCGTGCTCACAAACTGATCGCCTACAACCTTGAACGGGTCAAGCCAAGTGACACCACTGGAAACGAAGTCGGCGAATGAGATGTCCTTGCCCATCAGCAATGCGATGTACATCAGCACAATGCCGATGAGGAACAGGGAAATCTTGATGTCCATTTTCTTCACGAGCATAAAGCCCACAATGCCAACCGCGGCAATTGCCACGAGGTACATAATCACCAGTTCCATCGGTCTGGTCCTTTCTTTGTTCTCTTATTCTCTGTTGTTGAATTCACGAATATTGATGCGCTCAGGGGCGCCGGTGTTAGCGGCGTCGAAGAGACAAGGGACTATGCACAGTGGGCGATGCCGTCCATGAACCAGTCGCAGAATCGATCTGCGTGAACGCCGGTGGTGACGGTGGCATTCGGTTCGTGCTTAAGGTAGCCCTTAAGATCAACGACCGTACACCCTGCAGTGAGTTCGCCAGCGATTTCTACGTCCACGAATGCCTTAGTCATGTCGAATAGGTCAGGCTCCAGCAAGCATGCGACTGCGCAAGCGTCATACATTTTGAGACCGGTGCCGAAGCTGCGCTTGCGGTAGCGCTGGAACAGGTCATGAGCCATCAGACCGACCTTGCCCATATCCTTAAGCTGAGCGGTTTTCTCCGGCGGAATCACAGTTCCCAAGCCGGCGTCCAGTGTGGCCATAGTAATGTCAAGACCAGAAGTGAGCACAATCTTGGCGGCTTCAGGGTCAACGAAAATATTGAATTCGGCCATAACACCCTTGTTGCCGCGAGTGACCGAACCACCCATGAGCACAATGCGCTCAATACGCGACTTGACTTCCGGAAAAGTTTTTAGCAACAGCGCGATGTTGGTCAGCGGACCGATTGGCATGACGGTGACGGGTTCAGCAGAAGCCATGATCTCGTCGCGCATTGCCTCGACAGCATGCTTATCCAGCAGAAGTTCAGTTTTGGGCTCAGGGAAATCGAATCCCTCCATACCGGTTTTACCGTGGACATCGCTTGCATCATCAAGCTGACGGATCAGCGGTTCAGCAGCGCCACGAGCGACCGGTACATCCTTACCGTAGTAGGCCATCAGCTTGAGCGCGTTCGTCGTTGTCGCTTCAATGCTGACATTGCCAGCAACCGTAGTAATCAGCCGCACGTCGAAGCGCGGGTTGAACACTGCCAGTGCGATGGCGACGGCGTCATCGATGCCGGGGTCAGTGTCGATAATCAGAGGGATCTGCTTCATTGCTTGTTCGGTTCCTTTCGTGGTGTGTTGATATACGCGTTATGCGTATTGCTCGGCGAGCCGATTACTTGATTTCGCTTGTGGCGGTGGATTCAGCTGCGCTGAGCGGAATGGGATCAACGAATTGGACTAATCCGCTGCCATAACCCGGTGCCGGCCGGCGCAGGAATCCATGCTCTTCGTAGAACGATTCCTTGCCAGGTGTTGCCATCAGGCCAATGTACGCATGGTTGCAGCAGTGTTCTCGAATGCGTGTGATAAGTGCGCGCAGCACCGCCGTACCGACCCCATCCCCTTGGTATTGCGGTAATACCACGAGATCTTTGATGAAGAATGCGATACGTCCATCGCCGACTACACGACCAATTCCGGCCACCTGACCATCAACGTAGGCAACCACGGAATACAGCCCACCATCCAGCGCCATACGCGCGTCTTCGCGGTCGTAATGGTAGAAACCCACGGCGTCGCGAACGCTGACGTACAGTTCGGCTGTCAGCGCGTCTTGCTGAATCGATATGCACATTGCCCGCTCACCTCCTCTGTGAGTTTCCTCCAAACCGATCTTCGTTGATCATCGCCATTGATAAAACGTTTAATCAACTAATGAAAACAATGATATAACCTTTTACCAATGTTGTCAACGATGTCGGCACGTCAGCACTGTTCAGCGCATCAACCCAGCCTTCATGCACCTGATAAACGCTGTAATATCAGGGAACACGCCACATAGGAGCCCCAACCGAATCACGCAGTACAAACGATGACGGGACATAGCGCGATTCACCACGACTGCAATCATTATTCATAATCATGTCGAGCAACATATCCACGCCCTGGCGACCCATATCCTCAGCTTGCTGCGAAATAATCGCGACTTGCGGAGTCAGCAGACGGAATACGGCAATGTCATCGAATGAAATCACTGACATTTCACTACCAATATCAATGCCGCGGTCATGCAGCAAACCAATCATCGTAATCATGTCAGGCGAGTAAGCGCAAATAATCGCCGTAACACCTGCTCTTACAAGTTCATTTAGCCCTGCTTCGCGCGAAACATATGTAGAATCACAGTCGACAACCGCCGCAGTTCCCTCCCCCAACTGCGTCACCTGTGCCGCAGCAGAACGGAATGCCGCTTCACGCTCATTTATATTGGACGAGCCCAGTGACGAGTGTGACACAAATCCAATGTGACGATGCCCTAAGCGCACAAGTTCGGCAACCGCCTCGCAAACACCTGGGTATGGGTCGGACACTACGAATGGCACCGAATTCACCCCCGATACCAAACGATCCACGAACACCAGTGGTAGCTCGCGCGCGATAAGCGACTGCATACCAGGCGAATTGACACCTTGCGGCACCACGATTGCCCCGTCAATACGTTGCCCAAGCAGATTGTCAATAAACGCATCCTGGCGTTCCACTGTTTCTGCTGACGTACCGATCAGCGTGGAATAGCCCCGGGCATACAACTCATCCTCCATTGACGAGACCAAATCAGCGAAATACGGATTGCGCAAATCAGGAACCAGCAAGCCAACTGTTTTGGTATCCGACGAACGCATGGAACGAGCACGTTGATCAGGAACATACCCCATTTCCTCAACCGTTTTCAACACTAACCGTCGCGTATCGCTAGAAAAGCGGCCTTTATTGTGAAGTATTTGGGAGACAGCAGCAGCCGACACACCGGCACGTTGAGCAACATCCTTCAACGTCACGAACGTCATAGTCCCCTCCTTGCGGCCGATACATCGTCAAAGCAACAATTCAAATGTACCCTTTTCACCGCCAATATTCGCAATCCTGCGCCAACACACGGCTCTCAACATAGAAAACCGCACCTCAAACACCGGATGAGAATTGCTTCAACCCGATAATCGAGATGCGGTTTTTGCAGGCGTATCGGTTACTCCAGCTCCACTGCACCGGTGTACAGCTGGTAGTACTCGCCCTTTTGCGCGATCAGCTCGTCATGCGAACCACGCTCGATGATGTTGCCGTGGTCGAGCACCATGATCACATCGGAATTGCGCACGGTGGACAGGCGGTGGGCGATGACGAAGACCGTACGGCCCTTCATCAGGTTATCCATACCAGCTTGCACAACCTCTTCAGTACGCGTATCAATCGAGGACGTGGCCTCGTCAAGGATCAGCGCAGGCGGATCGGCCACCGCCGCGCGAGCGATGGAGATCAGCTGGCGCTGGCCCTGGGACAGGCCGGAACCGTCGCCTTCGAGCACCGTGTTGTATCCCCCGGGCAGCATGCGGATGAAGCTGTCCGCATTGACCAGACGCGCGGCCTCGATGCATTCCTCATCGGTGGCGTTCAGGCGGCCGTAACGGATGTTGTCCATCACGGTGCCGGTGAACAGGTTCACGTCCTGCAGCACGATGCCCAAAGACCTGCGCAGGTCAGGCTTCTTGATGCCGGCCACGGAGATACCGTCGTACAGGATCTGGCCTTCCTGAATGTCGTAGAACCGGTTGATGAGGTTGGTCACGGTGGTCTTGCCGGCACCGGTGGCGCCGACGAGCGCGATCTTCTGGCCGGGCTTGGCGAACCAGGTGATGCCGTGCAGCACCGGCTTGTCCGGGTTGTAGCCGAAGGTCACGTTGGTGAAGCGCACGTCGCCGCGCAGCAGGGTCAGTCGGCCGTCGGGCGAGGTGATCGCCTGCTCCTTGGCCTTCATCGCCACCTCGCGGGCCGAGCCCTTGAGCTTTTCTGCGGCCTTCAGAGACCTCGTACCGTCGTCGCCGACCTCGCGCTTCCATGCCCAGTGGCCGGTCTCGTGGTCGACTTCGGTCATGGTGCGGCCATCCTCGCCAAGTTCCACGTTCACGAGCGTCACGGTGCCCTTGTCTTCCTCGATGGGCTCATCCATCAGCTTGAAGATACGGGAGGCACCGGCGAGCGCCATCATCACCATGGTCAGCTGCTGAGAGACCTGACCGATCGGGTTGATGAACGAGCGGGACAGGGTCAGCAGGGAGACGAGCGTGCCGAGGGTGAGCGGCTTGACGCCGGTCAGACCGATGTCGTTGACGCCGGCCAGCGAGACGGCGGCACCGACGATGGCAAGCAGGATGTAGAGCAGGTAGCCCATGTTGCCGACGACCGGCATGGTGACGTTGCCCCAGGTGTTCGCTTCGGCGGACGCCTCGAAGAGTTCCTCGTTCTTCTCGTCGAAGGTCTTCTGGGTGGCGTCTTCATGGTTGAAGACCTTGATGACCTTCTGGCCGTTGACGGATTCCTCCACGAAGGCGTTCACGTCGCCGATCCACTGCTGCTGCTTGACAAAGTAGCGGCCGGAGCGGCTCACGATCTTGCGCACGATGAAGTAGAGCAGAACGGTGAACACGATTACGAACGCGGTGAATGGAATGGACAGCCACAGCATGGACAGCAGCGCCGCGACCGCGGAGATAATCGAGGAGAACATCTGCGGGAACGACTGCGAGATGGCCTGGCGCAGCGTATCGGTGTCGTTGGTGTAGTGGCTCATGATGTCGCCGTGCTCGTGGCTGTCGAAGTAGCGGATCGGCAGCTTCTGCTGGTGGGCGAACATGTCGTCACGAATCTTCTTGAGCGTGCCCTGCTCGACGGTGACGATCAGCCACTGCCACAGCCAGGACGCCACGATGCCGGCCACATACAGGCACGCCATCAGGCTGATGGCCCGCAGCAGCGGGGCCCAGTCGGAGTTCGACTCCCCCACCATCGGCAGGATGTACGTGTCGATGAGCGACTGGAGGAACAGCGCGGAACCGGCCTGCGCGGCGGCACCGACCAAGATGCACACCACGATGGCGATGACGCGCCACTTGTACTGGAAGATGTAGCTGAAGATGCGCTTGATGGTGCCAGGCTCGGCTTTGCCCATGGCAGGCTTGCGGTTCTTGAAACTCTGGTCGTTGCTCATCGTGCTTCTCCTTCCTTGGTATCGGCTGCATTGGTATCAGCTGCGCTGGTATCGGCCGTGGGCATGGGCACTGTCACCGTCACGGTTTCGGACGGCTCAGCGGTAGATGACTCAGCAGCCTGTTCGGCAGCGGCCAGTTCTTCGGGCTGGGCCTGGTTCTTGGTCTGGGATTCGTAGATGGAACGGTATTCATCGCAGGTGGCGAGCAGTTCGTCGTGCGTGCCGGACGCCATGATGCGGCCGGAATCCATCACCAGAATCATGTCGGATTCCTGCACGGAGGCCACGCGCTGGGCGATGATGATCTTCGTGGTGTCCGGAATCTCGTTGTGGAACGCGGAACGGATCAGCTTGTCCGTCTTGGTATCGACGGCGCTGGTCGAATCGTCGAGAATCAGAATCTTCGGCTTCTTCAGCAGCGCACGGGCGATGCACAGGCGCTGGCGCTGTCCGCCGGACACATTGGTACCGCCCTGCTCGATGTACGTGTCGTACTTATCGGGGAATTCCTGAACGAATCCATCGGCCTGCGCGAGCTGCGCAGCATGGCGAATCTCTTCATCGGTGGCGTTCGGGTTGCCCCACCTGAGGTTTTCGGCAATAGTGCCGGAGAACAGCACGTTCTTCTGCAACACCATGGCCACCTGATCGCGCAGCGCCTCGAGATCGTAGTCGCGTACATCCACGCCGCCGACCTTCAGCGAACCGGAGCTCACGTCGTACAGTCGCGGCACGAGCTGTACCAGAGACGACTTTGCCGAACCAGTACCGCCGACGATGCCGACGGTCATGCCGGAGCGGATCTTCAGGTTGATGTCGTCAAGCACGGGCTTTTCGGAACTGTCGGAGTAGCGGAAGGTGACGTGGTCGAATTCGATGGAGCCGTCGGCCATGTCAGTCACCGGCTGTGCCGGGTTCTGCACCGTGCTTTCCTCCTGCAGCACCTGGCAGATACGCTCGGCAGAAGCCTGAGAAATAATCACCATGACGAAGATCATGGACAGCATCATCATGGCCATAAGGATCTGCATGGCGTAGGTGACCAGTGCGGTCAGGTCGCCGGTGGTCAGGCCCACGGCGGGGTTGTTGCCGGAGGCGACGATCTGCTGTGCTCCCATCCATGCGATGAGGATCATCGAACCGTAGATGCAGATCATCATCAGCGGGCTGTTGAAGCTCATGATGCGTTCGGCCTTGGTGAAGTCCTTGAAGATGCGCTGGGAGATGCGGCCGAACTTGGAGACCTCGAAGGATTCGCGGTTATAGGACTTGACCACGCGGATGCCCTGCAGGTTCTCGTCGACCACGTTGTTCAACGCATCGTAGGTGTGAAACACGCGCTCGAACACCGGATGCACGAGCACGGCCAGACCGCACAGGCCGATGGCCAGAATCGGGATGCAGGCCAGGAACACCATGGAAATCGACGGGGAGATACGGAACGAGAACAGCCAGGATACGACCACCATAATCGGGGCACGCACGCCCAGACGAATGATCATCATGTAAGCGTTCTGCAGGTTCGTCACGTCGGTGGTCAGTCGGGTCACGATCGAACCGGTGGAGAACCGGTCAATATTGGTGAAGCTGAAGCCCTGCACCTTCTCGAACTGGTCCTTGCGCAGGTTCTTGGCGAAGCCCGCGCCGGCCACGGCCGCGTACTTTCCGGACAGGAAGCCGGCACCCAGCGAAACCATCGAGCACACCAGCAGAATCACGCCGAACTTGACGGTGGCCGGCATGCTGCCACCGGTGATACCCTCATCGATCAGCGAAGCCATGATGGTCGGGATCAGGATCTCCAGGATGCCTTCGACCGTCACGAACACCGGAGCCAGGATGCTGGCTTTCTTGTATTCACGAATCGACTGGCCCAACGTGCGCAGTACATGTTTGGGCTTGTCCGGTTCGACGGCTTTGCGCGCCTGCGCGATTGCCTCTGCGGTATCACTCATTCGTTCTCCTCCTTCGTGTTAGCAACCTCCGCTCCGTCTTGATCGGGAGCCATCACCACAGGTGACTGAGGGAGTGTTTGATGTTCAAATTCATGTTGTGCGCGGTCGATGTTCGCGCGCATGCGACTGACGTAGTCACGTAGGGCTGCTTTCTCGCTTTCGGAAAAGCCATCAACCAACAGACGTTCGACGCGTTCGCCGTTCGCTTTGAGATCGGCGACGATGGCGTCCGCCTTATCGGTCAGGACGATACGCTTGCAACGGGCATCATGCGCCACCGATTCGCGGGCAATAAGCCCTTTCTTTTCCATAAGCGCCAGCACGCGCGAAGCGGTGGAGCGGGTGATACAGAACTTCTGTTCGATGGTGTGCTGGTAGATTTCACGATTCCGGTTACGAGCCAGGAACATGATGATATGCGCGTTGCCGCCAGTGGTCTCCTTAGCGGAAAGCGGCATGCTCGCACCGAGATAGCGGTCGACGGCTTTGGTCACCGCTCGCATCTCAATGCTGAAAATATGCTGATCCATTGTCCTCCGTACCATGCGAGGCCATGCGCGTATGCGCCTTCACCCCACATTGTTGCATACGCAACAATTCATGATAAAGAGACCCATATACAACAGTTGCATATACAACAATCAGCATGTTGCCTAGACAACGAATCCCACATATGCCCTATACACAAACTGGCTCCCTTCTCTGAATCTCAGAAAAGGGAGCTGGCAGTTTGCGTAGTATTACTTGCTCAGCTTGGCGTACTCGTCAACCATGAACTGGGCGATCTTCTTGCCGCCTTCGCCCAGCAGGGTGGGCAGCGAGTTGATGGGCATGGAGTTGAGGAACATGCGCATCATCGCATTATCCGGAAGCTTCGGCAGCTCGCCGGCCTCGCCGGCGGCGGCCACGGCGGTCACGATCTTGGCGCCGAACGGATCGGCCTCCCACTCGCCGTAGGTGGACCATTCGGTGAGCGGCTGGGTCTTGCCGTCGCCATCGAGGGCCACGGCAACGGTGTCGGCAATGTCGCGGGAGCTCACGCCCACTTCGATGGCATATTCGCCGGCCTCCACGTGCCAGTCGTTGTATTTTTCGGACCAGTAGGCGAACGCGCGCTCGTCGAGGTCAATGGTCACGGTCTTGGATTCGCCGGCCTTGAGGAACACCTTGGTGAAGCTCTTGAGCTCGTGCTTCGGGCGGGCCACGTCGGCCTTGCCCGGAGCCACGTACACCTGCACGGTTTCGGCGGCATCCACATCGGAGGTGTTGGTCACGGTGGCGGTCACGGTGGCGGTGTTCGCGTCGGTCTTGGCGGCGGCGACGTCAGCGATCTCGAATGTGGCGTAGCTCAGGCCGTAGCCGAACGGGTAGTCCACAACCTTGCCGTAGGTGTCGTAGTAGCGATAGCCGACGAACACGCCCTCGCCGTAGTCGACGTGGCCTTCCTCGCCCGGCCAGTTCAGCGTGCTCGGGTCATCGCTGATGTCCAGCGGAATCGACTGGGCGAGCTTGCCGGACGGGCTGACCTGGCCGAAGATCACATCGGCGAGCGCAGGGCCGCCGGCCTGGCCGAGCAGACAGGATTCGAGAATGCCCTTGGCGTTCTTGGCCCACGGGGCTACGGAGACGACGGAGCCGTTGAACAGCACGACCACGACGTTCTGGTTCGCGGCGGCGACCTGTTCGAGCAGGGCGATCTGCTTGGCGGGCATGTCGAGGGTTTCGCGATCGAAGCCCTCGATTCAAAGCATCCGGCGCACGACTATTTCGCGGACCGCGAGCGCCGCAGCGTGACGAACGCGCTCAACATCAACTGGTCAGTACCCGACGGCGCGAACGTGGAGCACGTGCTTCAGGCGGGCCTGTCGATGATGGACGGCATTCAGCTGCGCTGGCTGCGCTCTCCCGGTCGCGATCTCAACGCCATGTGGGTCGACTGCGAGGATGTGCTGTTCCCCTCCCCCTTATGGGACGGATACCGCTGACCCTTCCGTAAATCGCGCGTCTCGCACATCACCTCCGCCACCGCGTCATCAATCACCGTCATCCCGAACCATCACCCCATCCATCCCGCATGCCAGACATGCCGCAGATCCCAAGGGTCGAGGCGCGTGTCGTCCATCACGGCGGCGTCCCCGTCACCCATACCGGGCGCGGGAGGCGCGAGACGGTCAAACTCGCCGCGACCGCCGCGCAGTCGATAGCTCCAGTAGACCTGACCGGCGGAGACGTTCCACGCGTCGAGCTGCATGGCGGCGACGCGGAGGTAGACGGCGCGGCGGCGCGCGGCGGGCGACG
>ENA-OROQ01000226-OROQ01000226.1-human-gut-metagenome-genome-assembly--contig:-NODE-226-length-81383-cov-15.2853_pt1 | contig 81383 bp, 59 predicted proteins | sample MGYA00242136_ERZ509062 | MGnify/ENA primary metagenome ERZ509062 (study PRJEB26280, sample SAMEA2338735) | human gut metagenome | biome: human gut; feature: human-associated habitat; material: faeces...
GATACAAAAAAGAAATTTTTACCTAATTTATACTTGACTTTTCATAGCTGGTCTCCTATCAATTCCAAGAGTTCTTTCTCATCCTTGATTTCTTCTAATCTTTTCATTTTCTCTTCATCGTTGCAAAAATTAGCAATTCGATGAAGATTCTTAAAATGTTCCATCTCACCCTTTGCTGCGATTGTGATGAAAACTCTTACCTGATTATTGAAAAATCTGACTTTATTTTTTACCATCAATACGCACATTCCTGATTTTATTGCCCCGTCCTCTGTCTTGGCATGTGGCATGCAGATTCCTTTGCCAAGGTAAAAATATCCGCCGTATTTCTCGATATTATCTAAAATCGCCTGATAATAAGTATGGTTGACCGCCCCCTTCTCTTCCAGAATATCACAAGTCATCTTAATTGCACTCTGATAATCTTTAACCTCCTCTATCACTCGTGTACAAATCATATCCAGTCTCCTATCTAATTTCCCTGATGTCATCATAATTTGTTACATTCTTAAGCTTTGCTACATTGTCTTCTTTCATTAAAATCTGCATAAGTTCCACAAGATTCTTGTTCTCTTCTTTGCTTGCGATCACAATGATCACTTTCACATCCACCTTGCTTTTTGTACCGAATTCAATTGGTTTGGCAAGTTTCAGCAATGACATATGATCTTCATTCACATGCTCTGGTGGTGCATGCACAAATGCGATCTCTGGAATAAATACCATGTAGTTTCCTATCGTCTGAATGATCTTTATGATGTCATCAACATACTCTTTCTGAATATAATTATATTGTATCAATGGATCTGCCGCAACCTGTACAGCCTCTTTCCAATCTGAAATTTTGAGATTAAACTTACAACAATCTTTTTGGAATAACTCTTCCATTGGCATCTTATGAATTGCCTCCATCTGCTTTGCCAGATGCTCATTTCTTCGATTATAAGATAAATTGGTAAGGTTCCTTCGGATCACATTGACATCTTCTGCATTTAGAAGTGGATTTACCTCGATCACTTTATATTGATTCATTTTCAATGGTACTGTACTGATGATAAAATCCGGATTGATATTTTCTGCCTCTTTTATCACATCACTGACTCTGCAGGTAGAAATAACATTCAGTTCCGGAACGATCATATGTAACCGCTGTTTTAACAGCACTGCCGTTGATAATCCGCTGTTGCATACAACAATGACATTTACTGTAAGGTTCATATTATAATTTTCCTGAAACAATGTCTCAAAATACATCGTAGTATATGCGATCTCTGTTTCTGGAAATACTACGTCAAACATGGCTTCGTATTCTTTTAAGATCTTCTTTGTGATTTCATACACAAATAAAGAAGAATATTTAATATCTTCCATCAGAGGATTTTCAATCTCAATGTGATTCTTCAGACGATAAATAGCTACTTTTAGATGCATCATGATCTGAGTACTGATATCCTGTCCTATTTTCATATCAATCTTCGTAATCCTGCAAAATTCCTGAATCAGACTCTGCGTTGCCATCATGATCTTTCGGTCCTCGATTGTGTTTTCCAGAGATATTCCTTTAATCTTCTTTGATGCATTGAGCAACATGATCATATATAGAATATCACCTTCTGTTACTTGTATTTCTTCTCTTTTAAGGATCTCTTCTATGATCTGAAAATTATCTGGCTTTTCTCTTCCTCTAAGATATCCTGTATCTCCTCCCATATAAAATCCGTAAAAAGCCCTGTTTAACGTTATCAGAATCATGTTCTTTAACTCTTTTACAGAATCATCCGAATACTTAATCCTCTCATTATCCTCAATCTTATAGATAATCTCTTCTGGAATCTCTTCTTTGATCACTGCATATTCTTTAATAATCTCATCCAGATTGATCGTCTTTTGTTTTGTGATCTTTAAATAGATATTAAATACCATATTTCGGATTTTTTCTTCATCTCCGCTGATCGTTAATCCATAATACGACTTTCTTTCCAATGTAATTCCATAATATTCAAATAATGCTTCGACACTGTTTAAATCTTCCACCAGTGTATTCTTGCTCACTTCCATCTGATCTGCTAACTGTTCGATCGTTGTCTTGTCAGTTAAGATCAGCATCATTGCAATCACGACCGCACGCTCATCTCTGGAATATTCTTTCATGTCATTCGTATACAAAATGGAATCCAGTCCTACCTTCTCCAGAAATTCAAGACGGATTCCAAGTCTTGGTGTTCTCTCAATCTTGATTGGTAAATCTTTTGTTGAATATTCAATGGCGTCCAGATCATTTCGGATTGTTCTGGAACTGATGGAAAATTCCTCTGCCAGTTCTTTGGTTGTTGTATATTCTTCTCGTTTTTCCAGATATTTTAGTAATTCTATCTGCCTTGTTGTCAACATCTGCTTTTCACCTCATATCTTATTTTGGTGTTATTTTATCCTTATCACAAACGATATTCCAAAAAGGACAGATATTTTAAAGAAACAAAAATACCTATCCTCTTTTTCTATGAGCTATGCTACACCAATTTTCAATTCATTTCTATACCAAACTTTTTCCTTATATGTGGAAATCATTCGTGATTCTCCCATAAAATCAAAACCTCCGGCTTAACCTGTATGTGCTAAACTATCGATATCCATTTGGATAACTTCCTTTGATTTTATGTGGTTGGTGAACCATCATAATTATATCACTGGAGGTTTTTTACTGTAAGCTTAAGCAATGCTGACTTACCGGCCTAGCCGGTGGTTTATTCGTTCAGCACAGTTCCGTTTCTCTTCTGAGAAACGGAACTGTGCTGAACAGGCTTAAAGCCTAACAATAAAAAAATCCCACCTTACAACATTATCGAAATGCCATAAGATGGTATTTATCATTCTTAAGATCAATTATGCTTCTTTTGTCTGAGCATATTCGTTTAATCTTCCAAGCAGTTCATCTAAGTCCATTCCATGAACATAAGCTGCCTGTTCAATGCTTTCTCCCTGAGATGATGGGCATCCAACACATCCCATTCCAGATGCCATAAGAATTGCTGCATAGTTTGGATCTAATGCGATCAGATCTGCGATGATCATATCTTTTGAAATTGCCATTTCGTTTGTTCCTCCATAAAATTTAATAATATTTTCAGAAAATATGTTTTGCGATACATGTTTTCTAAAATAGTTCAAACTAACATTCATAGTATAATACATTCTGTTCAAAGTGTCAAAATAACTTTATAAATTTTCCACTTATTATTGTTAAAAATACAACAAAATTACTTGATATTCCTTCCTAAGTATATTAAAATAGAAATGGTCGAGCGGGGTTTACCCGCTACTAATGATTATACTATTTATATAAGGAGGATATAACTATGGCATATGTAATTTCAGACGCTTGTATTTCTTGTGGAGCTTGCGAAGGAACTTGCCCAGCAGGAGCTATCAGCGAAGGAGACGGACAGTACGTAATCGATGCAGATACATGCATGGAATGTGGAGCTTGCGCAGACGGATGTCCAGCAGGAGCTATCAGCCAGGAATAATTTCCAGGTACGTATATTGTTCAAGCAACAAAAAAGAGATGCATTTTTATGCATCTCTTTTTTGTTCCATATATTCTCTTACTTGTTTCGATGTTGGCAGAGATTCTATTGCCCCTTCTGTTGCAATAGATAAAGCTGCTGTATAATTCGCTATCGTCAGCACTTTTCCAATAGAATCATCCGTACAGATTCTTGTACAGAATGCCCCGATAAATGCATCTCCTGCAGCTCTTGGATCGACCATTTCTACATCTTCGATCGCTTTCTTATAGTAAAAACGTTCTGGTGTGTTCATGATCACACCCTTTTCGGCTAGTGTGATCAGTACTGTTGGTACTCCTCGTCCACGAATCACCGCAGATACGACTCTTGCTTCATCGAGATTAAATCTTGTCCATTCCCTCTTCCAATCACTATGGATCTTAATACCTGTCATTGATTTTGCTGCCTGCTCATTGACGATCAGGTATGTAACGCACTCCATAAGTTCTTTTGAAAGCTTCTTTGCCGGAATAGGATTCAATACTACATCAACTTCATGTTTATATGCATAGCCCGCAATTGCTTCATTAACTTCCATCGGTATCGCATTCTGAAGCACAACGAGATCATATTTGTCCATCTCATCTTCCAGATATGCGATCTCATCAACCGTTAATTGTGTTGTTGCCCCTGGTATAACGATCGATCTTTTCTTTACTTTCTGTCCTGGAACAGTCTCTAATAATACAATCGAAGATCCTGTTGGGAGCACATCATCATAAATGATCTGTTCCGTGTTCACTCCTGCTTCTTTACATACTTTAACCAGTTCTTCTCCATCCCTGTCTCTTCCGATCTTACCGATCAGCGTAACATCTGCCCCAAGGCGAGCCATCTGTACTGCCTGATTAGCCCCCTTGCCTCCGGGTGATTTCTTAATATCTTCACCCATCACTGTCTGTCCTTCTTCTGGGATCACAGATGTTTCTATGCCTTGATTCATCATAAGACTTCCGACTACCAGGATCTTTGGTCGTTTCTTCATATTCGAATTCCTCACTCTATCTATTCACTCCCCATCTGTTACAGATCAGAGCTGATAAATTTATTATAATATTGTCTGAATCCAAATACAATCTTTACTTATCTTTCTTTTCGTTTTCTTCTGAAAAATCTTCGTTTTTCTCTGGATGCTGCAATTTCTTCTCTTGCTTTTTGCTGATTTCTGATCATCTCATCCAGTTTCTGAAATCTTTTTTCTTCTTCAGCTTCTCTTAGCCGAAACTGATAATCCATTTCTTTTACTACTCTGTCTGAAACCTTAGAACTGATCTGATCTGCAATATGATCTTTCTGTTCCAGAATCGCCTGTCCCATGATCTTTACCAACACTTTTTGAAACTGCATCATTTTATCAGACGTATTCATCTGTTTTTCTTCCGGAAATGGAATGATATTTCCGGATAATTTCTGTTTGATCTCTTCGCTGTCTAATCCAGCATTTCTCATATCACGGATCTGTTCAAATGTATGTATTTCTTTGTCTCCATAACAACGATATCCTTTTTCATTTCGAGGGATCGTTAAGGAAAATTCTTCTTCCCATGTTCTTAAATGATATGTTTCAAGGCCTAACTGCCTGGCTGCTTCTGATATCATACGTCTTTTTTCTTTCATATGTCCCTTCCTTTCCTCCCCTTCATTATAAGGTTTGAAAAGGACTTCAAACAAGAAAAACCGTCCTCTAAAAGATGACGGTTTCTGGCATTTTTCTCTTTATTTTTTACTTTTTAGATTCCAAGATCATCCATCGGACCGCTTTCTTCGGATTCATTTGCGATCTGATCTAAGCGCAGTGCAAGGGTTGTATACCTCCGTTGCTCATTGACATTCTGGATCATGGAAAATAACATATTTCTGTCTCCTACGATCGTTAAACAGTTTTTTGCTCTTGTGACTCCTGTATACAAAAGGTTTCTGTGGAATAATACTCTTGGTCCGCTTAAGATCGGCATCACAACCGCTGGGTATTCACTTCCCTGTGATTTGTGGATCGTGACTGCATATGCAAGTTCTAACTCATCAAGACTTGCATACGGATACTGGACTTCCCTCGTCTCGTCAAATAAGACTGTGATCTTCTCTGTGTAATCATTGATCTCCGTAATGACTCCCATATCACCGTTGAAGACTCCGACTCCCTTATCTACGGTGAATCCTTTGCTATTTCGCATCTCCCATTCAATCTGATAATTGTTCTTGATCTGCATGACCTTGTCACCTTCTCGGAATAATCCAAAGGCGATCTCTTTTTCTTTCTTCTCATCAGATGGTGGATTCAAATATTGCTGCATGACCTGATTGAGTCTCTCAACACCAAGTTCACCTTTTCGCATTGGTGTTAAAATCTGAATATCATATGGTTTCGCATGGACGTATCCTGGTAGTTTATCCCGTACTAAATATACTAAAACTCCTAGTACATCCTGAATATTATTTCTCTGTAAGAAGAAAAAATCCCGGCTCTTATTATCTAATTCCACGGGTCTTCCCTGATGGATCAGATGGGCATTTCTTACGATATGACTGCCTTCTTCCTGACGGAAGATCTGGTTTAATTCCACGACTTTAAACTGTCCGGATGCGATCATATCTTTTAAGACATTTCCAGCTCCGATCGATGGCAGCTGATTGGCATCTCCTACAATGACCAATCTTGTTCCAGGCACCATAGCCTGCAGGAGGGCATTCATCAGATATAAGTCTACCATAGACATCTCATCAATGATGATCACATCCGTTTCTAATGGATTGCCCGCATTGCGTTCAAACATGGATGCATTTCCCTTTTTCATGTCACGCTCCCTGTCAGCTTCCCCATTGATTTCTAACATACGATGGATCGTCATTCCCTCATATCCCGTTGCCTCTGTCATACGCTTTGCTGCTCTTCCTGTTGGTGCTGCCAAACGGATATCCAGCCCTTCATGTTCAAAATACTGGATCATTCCATTGATCGTTGTCGTCTTACCAGTTCCCGGACCTCCGGTTAAGACAACGATACTGTCCTGTGCTACTGCATGGATCGCTTCTTTCTGTTTTTCAGCAAATGTGATCTGCTCTGTATCTTCGATCATTGCGATCATCGTCTCCACCTCAGAAACGGAAACATCATAATGGATATTTAAATCCAGCAGCATTCTTGCCGTATTGACTTCCATATGATACTGTGGTGCTGCGTAAACTCTTGTCTCTTCATCCTCTTCAATGACGATCTTGCGATCGATCATCATTTCTAATAAATGCTCTTCAATATCTTCTGGTGTTACCCCTAAGATATGGGCTGCATTTCTGCACAAAATACGTTTTGGCAAAAATACATGACCTTCATTTAGTGCCCGCATTAAGGTGTAAAAAATTCCAGAAATGATACGGTAATCTGAGTTACTTCCGATCCCGACTTTCTTCGCGATCTCATCTGCGATTTTAAATCCGACTCCTGCAATATCATCCGTCATCTTATATGGATTTTCCTGAATGATCGTATACAAATGATCCCCATATTCTTTATAAATCTTCACAGCAAGGTTATTATTGATCCCATATCCAGACAAAAACATCATCGCCTGACGCATTTCCTGCTTCTCACTGAATTCCACAGCGATCGCTCTGGCTTTCTTCTCACTGATCCCTTTTACTTCTGCAAGACGTTCTGGCTCCTCTTCGATGACTCGGAAGGTATCCATCTTAAACTTCTTTGTAATACGTTTTGCAAGTGCAGGTCCGACTCCTTTGATCGCTCCAGAACCTAAATACCGCTCCATGCTGTCAATATCATCTGGAGCCACGATCTCATAGGTTCTCATCTGAAATTGTGGTCCATGCACTGGATGATCGACATAATCTCCTTCCAGAGATATGTATTCTCCATCATTTAAGAAAGGAAATGTTCCAACGACAGTCTCTTCATCTCCATCGACATCAAGGCTTAATACAGTATATCCGTTATCTTCATTCCGAAAACGTATATGATCTACGTATCCTTTCAAATATGCCATTGTTTTTCTCTCCTTTCTTCTGATCTATAATATAACGTGAATTAAGGCCAGGATGAATTGCCATCCTGGCCTCTTTGAATCTCTAATGATTATTTGTTCTTTGATTTTTTATCATCATCTGCTAAATATTCAATATATTTTCCTGTACCGATCGCTACAGCTGTTAAAGGATCTTCTGCTGTCATTGTGTTGATTCCAGTCTTCTCTTCAATCAGTTCTTCTAATCCCTGAATTAAAGATCCACCACCTGTTAAAACGATTCCACGGTCAGAAATATCTGCTGCTAATTCTGGTGGAGTTCTCTCCAGTACATTATGTACTGCGTCTACGATCTGGTATGCAGGTTCTCTTAAAGCTTCTTCTGTTTCTTCAGATGTAACAGTTACTGTCTTTGGAAGTCCTGTTACAAGGTTACGTCCACGAACGTCCATTGTAAGGTTCTCTGGGCGTTTGTATACTGTACCTACATTGATCTTAATCTCTTCTGCTGTACGTTCTCCGATCAGTAAGTTATGTTTCTTACGCATAAAACGTACGATTGCTTCGTCAAAGTCATCTCCAGCTACTTTGATAGAGTTGCTTACTACAACTCCACCTAAAGAGATAACTGCGATATCTGCTGTACCACCACCGATATCAACGATCATATTTCCACAAGGTTTTGCAATATCGATTCCTGCACCGATCGCTGCTGCTACTGGCTCTTCGATGATAGAAACTTCTCTTGCTCCTGCCTGATATGTTGCGTCTTCTACGGCTTTCTTCTCTACTTCAGTTGCACCACTTGGTACACAAACACTGATGCGAGGTTTTCTTCCGAATAAAGACTTACCAACTGTTCTGCTGATAAAATAACTTAACATCTTCTCTGTGACTGTATAATCAGAGATAACTCCCTGACGTAATGGACGAACTGCCACGATATTTCCTGGTGTTCTTCCTAACATTAAACGTGCTTCTTCTCCGATCGCTTTGATCTTGTTTGTATTTCTATCAAATGCCACTACAGATGGCTCTTTTAATACTACACCTTTTCCTTTAACGTAAACTAATACGCTGGCGGTTCCTAAATCAATTCCAATATCTGTTCCTGCTGCCATAGCAAAAATTCCCCTTTCGCTTTCTCTTATCTATCATTATTATGTTATTTCTACTTTATCCGTATACATGCAGTTCTACACACGTACACATACTCTCTTATTATAAACATTTCCCAAGAAAATTCAACGATTTTTTACATATTCTGCGAAATTTCAGTAAATCTTAAGAACTTACTTTTCCCAGCGTCCAGATGCCCCGCATGGAAGGACCAATCCGTTGGATGAAACTGGTAATCCGATCTCATCTGAGACTACTTTTCCACCGAATTTTGCTGCTACCTGAGTCTCTAACATATAAGTTAACACTGCTGGCTGCAAACCTGTTGTATAGGAGTTTACAAGGAAGAATAATGGATCATCAGATAAAATCTTTGTACATAGTTCGATGAATGGATAAATCTTCTCTTCGATCTTCCAGATCTCTCCCTTTGGTCCTCTTCCGTATGATGGAGGGTCCATGATGATTCCATCGTAATGATTTCCTCTTCGGATCTCACGTTCTACAAACTTCACACAGTCATCCACTAACCATCGGATCGGTTTCTCTCTTAATCCAGAAAGCTGTGCATTCTCTTTTGCCCAGTTTACCATACCTTTGGATGCATCAACGTGTGTTACACTTGCTCCTGCTGCTGCCGCTGCAAGTGTTGCACCTCCTGTGTATGCAAATAGGTTCAACACTTTTACCGGACGATTTGCTTTTCTGATCTTATCTGAAAACCAATCCCAGTTCACTGCTTGTTCTGGAAATAATCCTGTATGTTTGAAGCTGAATGGCTGCAAGTGGAATTTTAATTCTTTGTACTGAATATCCCATGTCTTAGGGAGATCAAAGAATTCCCACTGTCCACCGCCTTTGTGGCTTCTGTGATAATGTCCATTTGGCTTCTTCCACTGTCTTAACTTCTTTGGAGTGTCCCATAAAACCTGTGGGTCTGGCCTTACCAGAAAATAGTCTCCCCAGCGTTCTAATTTCTCACCGTTTGATGTATCTAAGACTTCATAGTCTTTCCATTGGTCTGCTAACCACATATATAAATTCTCACTTTCTGTTTCTTCTGTTTAAAATCTTTGTTTCGGTATTTTTTCTTATACCTTATTTCATTATAGCCTAAACATAATTTCTTACGCAAGGGTTCCAAAGCAAAAAAAAGAACTTTGTGCAATATAAAATACAAAAAGTTCTTTTCCTGCTTTATTCATATTCTTTTATTATCTTCCGGCACTATTAGCCATCTTATAAATCCAAGTTCTTTAAAATTCGTTGGAATTCTCCTCCAAAACTTACGCCTGCAGTCCCATCAAATGATTAATAAACTGCTGTGCTGTACGTCCTGAGATTCCTCCGTGGCTTAATTCCCATTTGTTTGCTTCAAGTTTCAGTTCATCTTCACCCATGTTGATTCCTGCTTTGCGGGCAAGTTCGAATACGATCTCGAAGTATTCTTTCTGGCTTGGTTTTGAGTAGTTGATCGTCACGCCAAAACGGTTTACCAGAGATAATTTTTCTTCCATTGTATCGGATCTGTGCATTCCGTTGCTGTTTTCCACATCAGATCTATCATTCCATGTCTCTTTGATCAGATGACGACGGTTGGATGTTGCATAGATCAAGATGTTCTCAGGTTTTGTTTCCACTCCACCTTCAATGACTGCTTTTAAGAATTTGTATTCAATCTCAAATTCTTCAAAAGAAAGGTCATCCATGTAGATGATAAATCTGTAGTTTCTGTTCTTGATCTGTGCGATCACGTTAGAAAGATCTTTAAACTGATGTTTGTAGATCTCGATCATACGCAGACCCTGATCATAGTATTCGTTAACGATCGCTTTGATACTTGTGGATTTACCTGTACCACTGTCACCGAATAATAGCACGTTATTCGCTTTTCTTCCTTCTACGAATGCTTCTGTATTCTCAACAAGTTTCTGTTTCTGGATCTCGTATCCGACAAGATCGGATAATACAACTTTGTCCATGTTATTGATCGCACGGAAACGGATGTTGTTATCTCCACATTCTTCGATACGGAATGCTTTATTAAGTCCAAACATTCCAACTCCATATGCTTTGTAGAAATCTGTGACCATGTCAAAGAATTCGTTCTCATCTTTGGCTGTCTCCAGACGTTCACTTAATGCCTGCACTTTCTCACTGACATTCTTATTGTACATTAATTCTGGTTTACCGATTGCCTGATAATCAGAAATTCTGCTGAAGCAGTCTACACCTAATTCTGCTTCAATTCTGCCAAAATCAAAGTCAAATAGTTCTTTGAATGCTTTGAAATCACTCTTTGCGAAGTGATTGACACTTCCTTCGCTGGCTCCGACTTTCTCGCATGTGATACTGAATGGATTTTCATTTGTGATCAGTAAGTATGCTAAATAGTTGTGCCACAGATTCTTGTCAAATGCATAGTCTGTTGCAACTTCTAAGATTCTCTTTACCTGTTTAAATACTCTTGTTCTTAAAACATCTTTTGTCTGTGATCCTTCGTCCATGCAGCGGAAAATATCACTTAACTGCATTAAGATGGATTCTTCGTCCATGTCACCGTAGATCAGTAATTTTGATACGATATTATACATCTCTTGTATTCCCCCAAACTTTTTTCTTAAAATCATTCTTTTGTAACTGTTAGCAATCGCTACGTTTATTTTGGTCTTAGGTACGATTTTATACCTTTTGGTTTGTAGTTTTCAATAGTTTTATGCAATTAACATATAAAACTATTATATTTTATAGAGTTTTTACAACTATTTGCATTATTTTTATTTTAAAACTTTTATCAAACGAAATACCTGTTCTACCGTATCTATCAGATTCTCCTGTGCATTTTTCTTCTTCATTGCATCTTCCAATGATACAGCCGATCTTACAATCGGAAAATACGCATCAATCCCTGCTTCATTGCAAGCAGTTACTCCTTTAGTCACTGCCCCTGAGAATCCCAAGACTAATTTCCCATATTTCTTCGCAAGTTTCGCTACTCCGATCGGTGCTTTCCCCATCGCTGTCTGGGCATCTAAGCATCCTTCTCCTGTGATCACGATATCTGCATCTTTGATCTCTTCTTCTAATTTTGTTTCGTGTAAGATCAAATCTACACCTGATTTTAAAGTTGCATTTGTAAATGTTAAAAATGCAAATCCTAAACCACCTGCTGCACCTGTTCCTGGTTTATCTGCATCTGCTTTTGTAAAGCTTTCTTTTGCGATTTTTGCATAGTCTGCTAGCCAGTGATCCATATCTTTTATCATCTGTTCTGTGGCACCTTTTTGTGGGCCAAAGATCACACTGCAGCCCTGTTCTCCACATAATGGATTCGTTACATCACAGGCGATATGAAATTCGCAGTCTTTTAATTCTGGGATGGCTTTATCATCTTTGATCTGTACTAAATCTTTTAATCCGATCGCACCATGTTTGATCTGGTTTCCATCTTTATCTAAGAAATCATATCCTAACGCCTGCAGCATTCCGACACCACCATCATTGGTTGCACTTCCACCGATTCCCATGATGAAACGTCCGCAACCTTTATGAATCGCATCAACGATCATCTGACCGACTCCGTAAGTTGTTGTGTATAATGGATTACGTTCTTTATCGGTTACCTGTGTGATCCCTGCTGCCTGTGACATTTCCATGATGGCTGTGCTTGCTTCTTCCATATCTGGATTTGCTGGACGAATGATCCCATACTTCGCTAAGACTGGCTTCCCTGCCGGACCCGTAACTTTAATAAATTCCATGTTACCGCCCATACCGTCTACCAGAGCATCGACCGTTCCTTCTCCGCCATCTGCAAGAGGTTTTATGACTACTTCTGCTTCTAAATCGACTTTTTTTATTCCTTTTTCTATAGCTTCTCCCGCCTGAATTGATGTTAAGCTTCCTTTTAGTGAATCAATCGCTACTACTATTTTCATCATAAAAACCTCGCCTATTTTCCACAACCAAACAGAAATTTTCTCAGACAATCCACAGGAATCATCGTCATTGATAACAATACTGTAACAATCCAGCCTTTTGCTCCAAATGGAATACAACTAAACATCTTTCCGATCCATATAAATACTTGAAATGGAATTGCCGCTGCGTTTACGATCATAATCTGTACCAGCATGATAATAAAAAATACTTTCAGAAAATCCGGGTTCTCATTTAATCTTTTGAAAATCCCAAATCGTTCATCCCTGACATTAAATCCGTTAAATAATGCACTAAAGATAAATAAAACAAAATATGCTGTTAAATGCTGTGCTTTATTATCAAATAGATTCGTGATCACTGGTAATTTTAAGAATAAGAAACTTAATATAACCAGCCATATCCCCATAAATCCTATCTGCGTCATCATATCTTTGCTGATAATACCCTCATCACGTCTTCTCGGTGCTTCTTTCATATATTTTGAAAGTGCTGGTTCATTTCCAAGCATCATTGCTCCGAGCCCGTCCATCACAAGGTTTACAAATAATAAATGTGTGACTTTTAATGGTTCTTCTATTCCCAAAAATGGTGCAACTGCACTGACAACAACTGCTGTCACATTGATCACTAACTGGAATTTACAGAACTTCAAGATATTATGATAGATCGTTCTTCCATACCAGATTGCATCCTTGATTGATGAGAAGTTATCATCCAAAATAACAATCTTTCCTGCCTCTTTCGCAGCCTCTGTTCCACTTCCCATTGCAAATCCAACATCTGCACGTTTCAATGCTGGGGAGTCATTCACTCCATCACCTGTCATACCTACAACAAGATTCATTTCCTGACACAGGCGCACCATTCTTGACTTATCCGTTGGCAATGCTCTTGCGATCACACGGATCTGAGGTAAAATAGCTTTGACTTCCTCATCACTCATCTGATTTAACTGTGCAGAAGATAAAGCTCTATCTGATTCATTTTTTAACAATCCTGCATCTTTTGCGATTGCTACTGCCGTCTCCAGGCGGTCTCCTGTGATCATAACAACCTGAATTCCAGCTTCCTGTACCTGCCTGATGGCATCTTTGGCTGATGGTCTGACATCGTCTCTGATCGCCACTAGTCCAATGATCACAAGGTCGTCGTTGATCTGATTCTTCACAAGCTCTTTTTCTGAATATCCAAAAGCAAGAACACGCATTGCTTTCGCTGCCAGAGAATCAATCTTTTGATTTAATGCTTTCTGATTGATCTCTTTGATCTGTCCATCACCATCTAAATATTTTGTTGCTTTTGCAAGCAATCGTTCGGGTGCTCCTTTATAAAATGTCTTGCCTATGCTCTCAATTCTCGCCTGACTGAACTTATTGGAAGAATTGAATCCTTGATGGGCACTGACCTTACATCCGTCATTCCCATCCAACATACAAAATGTCTCTTCTCCAATAAATTTCAACAATGCCTGATCTGTTGCGTTTCCACCAATGACCTTGTGATAAACATCAAACATCGCCTGTGTATTCTTCCCGATCGCAAGATCTAACAGCCCTTTTACCTTTCCATGCTGCCTTAATTCATTTGCAGGGATTGACGTTCCATCTGCTGTAAAGAAATCTACAACTTCCAATTCTCCCTTTGTGATCGTTCCTGTCTTATCACTGAATAAAATATTTAAAGATCCCGCTGTCTCAATTCCTTCTGCCTTACGAACTAATACATTGTGATCTAACATTTTACTTGTATTTTGCATTAATACAAGAGATATCATGAGCGGCAATCCTTCTGGTACTGCACATACAATGATCACAACCGCAAGTGAAACTGCATCGATCAGATCCTGCACAACCTTTGCTGGTCCCATAGAAAAATATGCCTGAAATCCACCTGCCATTATAATAAAATATACAAAATACATAACTGCGATCACGATCGCACCGATATATCCAAACTTCGATATCTGATCAGCAAGTTTTGAAAGTTTTACCTTCAATGGAGAGTCTGGTTCTTCTTCCTGCATCTCCTCAGCCATCTTTCCCATCATCGTATGAAGTCCAACCTTCTGAACATCCATTACACCTTCGCCATCAAAGATCACAGCTCCACGAAACAGAGAATATGAATCAACAAATGTATCTCCTGTAATCTCTTCCGCAAGATAAACACCCTCTCCGGCTGCCTTCTTCTCACACTCCTCTGCTTCTCCATTTAGAGCAGAATTATTGACTTTCAGGTTTCCTGTATGCAAAATACCATCCGCAGGAATCTTATCCCCAGACTGCAATAAAACCTGATCCCCAACAACCACGTCATCAACATCGATCACTGCAACCACACCATTTCTGTGTACCTTACACTGATCCTTCTTCGTGCTCTCCTTCAATTCTCGATACTTCGTATCACTGGCAACCCCTGTCTTCGCCGTAACAAAAGCAACGATCAGCACCGCAATGATCGTCCCCATCGGTTCATAAATCTCCGCATATCCAAAGAAAAACATCACGATCATCAACACTGCGATCGCAAGCAAGATCCGGATCATCGGATCCTGAAACGTCTCCTTAAACTCCTGCCAAAACGTCGTAGGTTCTGAATCTGGAATCTCATTCGAACCAAACTTCACTCTCGATTCCTTCACTTCTTTATCTGTAAGCCCTTTTATCATGTCGCTCCTCCTAATCAAATAGCTCGTCAAATTGATTTTCAATTTTCTTTAGTATAACAGAAAATCAAAAGAATGAAACATTTTTGTAACATTTTAGCTGTTTTTTTGCAGAAGGGACATCATCGAAATTTCCTATGATATAAGAAAGAATCCTGCTTTGCAGCAAAAAAAATGGGCTGCTTCTGCAGCCCAATCTAATGAAAAGAGAGGATTAAAATATATATGAAAAACTATGTCTTAAGTATACCAAAATCCCCACTCCATTCAATATTCTAAATCTAAACAATTCTAAAGAAAATATAAACTTCTATAAAGAGAAAATTATCCACAATTGGATTTAGATTATGAAATAACTATCAACAATCACTCCTCAGGAACAACCTTCAGAAGCTTCATATAAACGATCTGGAGACCGTATGAGCTCGTCGGCACTTAATGAGCAGTGATGATTTATCATCGCTGTCGAATTTAGTGTCCGCTACGTGCGAATCCGAGCGAGAGCGCGTCACCAGATCGTTTATATGAAGCGGTCACCAACTACCGCCTCCTCCGCCTCCGAATCCGCCGCCTGAGAATCCTCCATCTCCTCCAGAAAAGAATTCTCCAATTCCTCCAGATTCTGATGGTTCTACAACTGTCAGGTTTTCAGAGACCACATGATCCATATAATGCCCCATCATATAATAATGGAAATAGGGATCACTGCCGCCATAGACATACCAGTCTGGCGCAGGAAGTTTTAATGCATCCAGTTTCTTCGCATAAAGATCAAACAACCCAAATACCATGGAATAAGGCAGAATATGATAAAACATGTCTGGATGATCTTTCGCTAATACTTTCATTCGGTCTAATTCCGCAGTTTCAATAAAATCACGAAGTCCTGCAAGATACCCCATCCATTCCACACATTGATGGGTTCTCTTCTTCATAAATGCAGTCAGGATCACTCCGATAAATGATACTGCAACGATCACAAGATATACATTGAAGAAATCAAATAATTCTCCTCTTTGTATCTTCACATAATAGTATAATCCATAGAAAATAAATCCAAGAATAGACAATACTGCCGATGCGATCGGAAGTCCCGTTCTTGCTCCCTTTGAAATCGCATACCATTTATCTACACTGTGACATGCAAGAAACATTCCTATAAAATACAATATCCACGCCATCAATGGAAGGATCAGATTTAAAATCCCATCTGGACTAAATATCATCATAATAAATGCAAATAAACAGATTGGAAGTTGCAACAATACAAAGGATACGATCCTTGCAACTTTCGAGGATGTTGCATAAATATTTTTCTTATAATCATATTTGATATCATCTTTCACTACCTGCACGGTATCTGCAAATTTGTACTGTAAAGAGGAAGCTTTTACTTTTTTTCTGTTCTTAAATAAAGCTTCAAACATTGTTTTCTGATATCTTGGTTCTGAGTCTGGAATATCTTTGAGTTTGATAAATTCCATGTCCTTTTGACCTTTTTCCTTCATCTTCAGGTAGCCCTTATCGGCCCAATAAAGAATCAAAGAAATAACATCCTTATCATCCACAGAACCGTCCAGAACATATCCGACAACCGCACTGTCCATTCCTTGTGGCGGCTGATATTGAATCGATGGGATAATCTTCTCATCACGTCCGAATAAAACAAATAACACTGCTGTAATCACAAGAATTCCTATTGATAGTCTAAAAATCCATCGATCTACTCCGATTTCATGTTTTGCTGTAAAATACCCATCACCCAGATCACTATAGCATGTCAATCCATTTTTAAATGGCAATGTCTTCTTTAATGTTCCTTGAATCTGGTTCTTCTGCTCATCATATTTCAAAGTGATCACATCTTTTGCATACTTTGATTCCCCGTAACGTCCATAATAGAAATTTACACCCTTAAGATCTGTTTTCTTTGGAAAATGAATCGTAAAAGTACTTCCTTCTGGAATCTTATTTCTCCAGAGTGTTGGGAAAATATTGTAGTACAAATAATCGTAGGTATCTCCCTGATATTTTGGAATCAGCTGATACGTAAATCTATAGTTTCCTTTACTTACGGTATAATCCGCAGAACCAAACCTCAATACCTGACTATTACCGTCAGAATCTTCATCTACATCTGTCTTACTGTCATTTGATAACAGTGTAAAATCCGCATAATAAAGTAGTTTTTTCTGATCTCCATTTTTATCGCTTGTTATCACCTTCCCTTTGTATGGGATATAACGATAAATTCCATGCCTCGGATTGACAAACTTGACTTTGATATTCTCTGTTACTGTATAACTTCCATCTTCTCCGACTTTGACATCTAAATCAAATTTCTTTGTTTGCATATTAGAATCATAAGTGACTTCATCATTTGCAAACACATTGTTTCCTGTCCCCATAAAAATCATGGCAGCCATCATGACTGCCATTATGGTACAGGTGATCCACTTTCTCATAGTGCTTTCCCCCTGTCCGTTCCTTAGAATTTTACTTGTACATTCTCACGCTCAGATTCATTCGAAACTTCAAATAATGGTTTTCTCTTAAATCCAAAGATTCCTGCGATGATATTGCCTGGGAATAACTCTGTCTTGGTATTATAGCGGTTTACAACTCCATTATAATATCTTCTGGAACCTGCAATCTCTTCTTCTAATCTCTGAAGCTGATCCTGCAATTTATTAAAGTTCTCATTAGCTTTTAATTCTGGATAGCTTTCAGACACTGCAAATAAAGATTTCAGTGCTCCTGACAGTACATTTTCCTGTTTAATCTTATCATCGATATTTGTCGCTGTCATCGCCTGATTTCTTGCGGCTACGACTTTCTCTAATGTCTCTGATTCGTGTTTCGCATAACCTTTGACGGTTTCTACATAGTTTGGAATCAGATCATAACGCTTCTTTAATGACACATCGATTGCTGAAAATGCCTCTTCTGTCTTATTTCTTAATGTTACAAATCCATTGTAGGAACTGATCAGCCATATCACAATGACAAGCACGATCACTCCGATTACGATCCCTGGTATCATGAGCTCTACCCCTTTCTTTGTTTGGTCAGTTTTCTTTATCATACGTTATTCGCACCAAAACTTCAACACTAAAATAAACTGATCAATTCTTCCATATATTTATCATAATAATAGATATTATCGGACAGAAATTCTTCTTTGTTTAATTGATGATCAGACTTCTCTAATATGTGCAATAGATTCTCTTCCTGATCTTCTCCGTCATCAAACAGTAATAACATTTCATGAATACTGGTTGGCAGAAGATACAAACTCTTATTATATTTTCTTGAAATATCACTTAGAAAATCTTCATAGCAAATCACACCTGCTCCATATCTCTGTATTTTGTTTGATACCACAAATACCGGTCTGTCTTCGGTATGTCCTCGGAAATCTTTATATACAGGCTCGAATTTAGCAGGCAGAAGCTGTTTTGTATTCTTCTTCGCACTCTCCCATAAAAACTGATCCGACCATTGTTCTTTGTTTGCCTTTTTATGATCGATTCTTTGTATGGATCGATCATCCAGATCAAGAATATCAAAAACAATCGCCATATCTTCCAAGAGTAAATATGGTCTCTCACTCCACTCCTTATCCTTCTCATTAAAATGCATCAAATGATAGATAATACGCTCGTTTTCTCTCTGCATGACTCCTTCTTTCTCATTTTTTCTCATTTTCCTATCTATCATAACATTTAATGTTGCTGTCAGCAATATTTATGGTTATCACTGTCACTGTTGGATAGTGGTTTTTCATGGCTCCTGGTAATAGTATTTTTTATGGAGGTCTTTTATGAAAATCGATTTAAAAGAATTAGGAAAACGCATCAAACTTACCCGAAAAGGGCAAGATCTGACACAGGAAATGCTTGCTGAAAAAGCTGGTGTCAGTCAGCATTATATCTATGAAATCGAAGCTGGACGTAAAGCCATGTCTATTCATAGTTTTGCTTCTCTTACTACTGCATTAGATGTATCTGCTGATTATCTTTTATTTGGTGATGGGCAAAGAATATTTGATGTTGATACCCCGGCTCATCACAATAATCAATTGATGGAAATTGCAGCTGAACTTAATCCATCACAGAGAGATCATGTGCTTGAGATTCTGGAAGTGATGGTTCCTTATATTAAAAATTGATTGATTGCAAAATACGATAGATTTTTCTAACGTAAAATAGTGCCAAGATTTTTATTGATCTTGACACTATTTTTATTTGATCTGATATTTATTTTTTAATCTTTACTTTTTTCACACTGCTCCATTCAGAGTAGTATGTCTTTCCAGAAACTTTCTTGTAGGTACGGATACGTACATAGTATGTCTTTTTCTTTTTCAGCTTCTTAATTGTGTAGCTTGTCGTTTTGTTCTTGCTGATCGTCTTTGTTTTGTTTCCTTTGGCAAATTTCTTGCTTGTGGAGTACTGAATCTGATATCCGTTTCCAGCCGTATTCTTGCCCCACTTTACAACTAGTTTTTTGCCTTTGGCGTTTTTGGCACTTTTTAGAGTTGTTTTCTTGACTGTTACTTTGGCTGGGGTTGTTGGTTTATTTACTGGTGCTGGAGATTGTGTGTTACCTTCTACTTTATAAGTCTGTCTTACATCACGGAAAAATTGTCCGTTTCGATAAATTGTTCCTGTGATTGTTAATGTTCCAGCTTTCTTTGGTGTGATAATGCGATTTGGGAATCCTCCACCTGCTCCGATTGAAAGACTCAGTTCATCATTACTAAGATTTTTCTCTGTATCTGTTGCTATCAAATGCTTTCCATTTAACTCAAAGTCCATAGTATAGAAAGTCTGTCTCTTTGAATCGTCTCTATTTCCATTTCCATAATCCCATGCAAAGCTGGCACCATCCAGTGAAAACCAATAAGCTTCTCCCACTTTCAGCGTATATCCTGATGCTGGTTCTGAATGATCACCAACAAATTTGCTGTAGCTAAATGATAATTTGCAATCTGTGACTGTAATCTCTTCCTCTTTTACACCAATCGGTTCTTCAGATTCTCCCTCCTTAATAAATGCCTGAACAAGGATCTTTGGATTTCCTTCTTTTGATGGAGCTGTGATTTTGCAAGTATTTCCTAACTGATTGTCAATTTTACATTCTGCTGATGTCCACTGATATGAAACTGGTCCATCATAACCTTCAATATTTGCTGTTACCTGTCTGCTTTCTCCTGGTAATAAATAAATTCCATAATAATTTTCTTCACCAATAGAAATAGAATATACGGTAGATGGAATTGATCCACTATAAATTACATTACCGCTCTCTGCAGATCGAAGGTTATATTTAATATTAGTTGTTCCCTTTTTATATTTTGCTGTAACTCTATCATAATCTGTATCTACAATGCTTGTATCTTCACTTTCCAAATTCAGATTGAAACTATTACCGTCAAGAGTTCTGTTTGTAAACTCAATTGGTGTTCCGCTTTTTTCATTATCTATGATTTGAATACTATAAGAAAAACCTGCTTCCTTTCCATCTGGTATAAATGCTTTTCCACTTGCAGTTGTATAAGACATTACATAAGCACCATTCTCATTGAATTCATAGATATCCACATTCAATTGACTACCATCTTCTAATTTTCGATATGCTGTCATCTGTCCGTTTTCTGCAATATCTAAGGCTACATAATATGGTGTCGCTGGATCTCCTGGTGCTGGATCTGGATCTGTCCATACACCATACATTGTTTTTGAACCATCAGAATTTTCATTTTCGCCGATATAGGTACACTCCTGTGTTGCTCCACCTGCCTGCATGGTTTTAAGTGTTACCTTTGAATCACCACTCTTATATTCAAAGTAATTATTCTCACCAATTGCAGCTAATTTTTTCGAATTAAAGTCATCACATCCTGCAAAATAATTCTTTACACTATCACAAAAAACATTCACAGGTACTGTGTCCGCATCTTCATTCCAGATGTACTCTATTGCTGTATAGATTGCTGCTGTTTTATCACTTATCTTATTCTCAGCTTTACTTTGATCAAAGTATTTTTCTCCATCTGATAATAACTTTGTAGCTAATGCCCATTTTTGAAGCTGTTTCTTATTTTTTATCTCTGCTTGTGCAGAAACCTTCTTTTCAGAAACAGCAGTTGTTGTAAATACTGTTGATACTGCTAATACCAACGAAAGCATCACAGCTCCAATTCTCCCTTTTAAATTTCTACTTTTCTTCATACGTTTCTCCCTTCTTACAATTGATAGTTTCAGTATAACATAGAAAAAAAGACCCAGAAAGCCTAACTTTCTGAGTCTTTGAAAATTATCATATTCAATCATAGAAGTAAGAATTACTCGATGATTGTAGCAACTCTTCCCAATCCAACCGTACATTCATCATCACGAATGATAAAAGGTTCTTCTTCTGTTATCTTAATTGGTTGAATTAATTCAATTGTTATATCCAGTGTTTCCCCTGGCATAGTCATATCTATTTCTATTGGCAATTGAATCTCTCCTGTTACATCTGTCGTTTTGAAATAAAACTGTAGACGGTCACCATCAAAGTATCCTGTGTCTCGTCCACCTTCATTGATATCTAACATGTATACTTCTGCTGTAAACTTTGTATGTATAGAGGAAGCTTGATCTATTTCAGGCTGTGAATCTGGAATGTACTTATCCACCGCATCCATCAATTCCATGATCTTATCTCCCCATTCTCCATCTGGATCTTCAAGGGCTTTTAAAGCAGATCCATAGATAAACGGAATATCAGATTCAACAAATCCGCACTGATATAGCTGGTCACGAATCCCCATTTCTACCAATTCCAGCATTTCCATATCATCTACCATATCACATTTATTCATAAATACTACGATATGTTGCATTCCCATATGCTGAGCAATCATGATCTGTTCTGCTGTTTGTGACATGATTCCATCTATTGCAGATACTACTAGGATAGCTCCATATTCAATGCTAGATGTCAAGCTTATATTTCTCTCTTCTTTTGTTGTAAGAGTTTTTTTGATTGCATCTGTCAAAGTCGTTTTTCCATGACCTCGATGTCCAATTATTCCTATCGTGCAATGAGCTTTCTTCCCTTCAAATGTTTCTTTCCCCATATTTATATCTCCCATCATCAGTTGTTTTTATTCTTCATAAATCATAACTTTACAGTCTTTCTTATAACAAGCAACCCCATATTTAATGAAATTTCGCATTCCATCTTGCTTCAATTTAGCAATATAGTCTTTATCTTCAATCTGTTTTAAAGCCTGCTTGCACGCTGCATCCATATTTCCATCTTCGGCATACTTTAATTCAATGACAATTCCCGTTCGATTCTCCGGAGCTTCTATCAGAATATCACTGTATCCGATTCCTGATTCTGCATTTGATTTTATAAGCCAGCTTGACTTATATCCAAGAAGACCAAGTAAAATTCCGTGATAAAAATTTTCTTTCTTCTCTTTTGCGATTGCTGTATCTCTTATACTGATCGTATTCCATAGATAATCTCCAAAAAGCTGTTCAATTTCTTCTGGTTTTTTCTCTATAAATGCATTACAAAATATTTCTAGTGTTTTTCCATCATTTTTTGAAACATCACTAAACCATTCTTTGATTTTCTTTGTAAATAGATTTCTTATCTCTGTATTTGGTATCGACAAAAGATATTTACCATTTTGAGTTCGTCCTTGTTGTGTTAGATATCCTGTTGTAAAAAGCACACTCCACAAATTTTCTATACTCTTATCTAACTCATTATAGGTAAGCTCCTCTACAATTTCCTTTTCAATACACTCTCCACTTATCAAACGCTCAATCTCATTCTTTGTCTGAATATCTGCCTTATCTATAAATCTGCGAACAATTTCATTTCCACTAGAATTAGACCAAAAATCTTCTGGTAATGCATCGGGATCCGCACATAGACTTTTACAATAACGAATCACATCCCATGGGCAATAGATATCTGTATTTCCAAAACGATAACCATCATACCACTCCCTAATCTGAAGGTAATGATCTGATAAATTATAATCGCTAAGAATCTTTTTCACTTCTGTATCGGTAAATCCAAAACATTCATCATACTGAACATTGAGAATAGATAAAACTTCAAAATTATTAAGTCCGGTGAAAATGCTTTCTTTCGAAATTCTAAGACATCCTGTCAAAACTGCAAATTGTAGAAAATCATTTGTTTTTAGTGCTTGCCCCAAAAGACTTCTCATGAGTTCAATCATTTCATCATAATAGCCTTTCTGAAAAGCTTTATCTAGCGGAACATCGTATTCATCAATAATAATAATTGTCTTTTTTCCATAATATTTGCACAAAAGTTCTGATAATAGTCTGATACTATCTGTTATATCATCAGCCTTTCCATCCAAAAGGCTCTGAAATTGCTTAATCTCTTCTTCTATTAATTTATCACTATTTTTAAGATAATGGTGTCTCCGTGCTTCATTTTTAATAATCGTTGTAATCCGAATAATCGCTTCTTCAAAAGTTAATCCATCGATTCCTTTCAATGACAGAAAGATTACTGGATACTTACCCATATATTCATCACATAATTCTTTATTTTTAGAAATATATAGACCTTCAAAAAGTGATTTATCCATACCAATTTCAAAAAAAGTACGTAACATACTCATATTGAGTGTCTTTCCAAAACGACGTGGTCGTGTAAACAGATTTACTTTTCCCCAATTTTGTAAGAGCTGTTCAATTAATTTTGTCTTATCTATATAATAAAATCCTAACTTGCGAATATCTTCAAAATTCTCAATTCCAACTGGCAGCTTTAATGTTTGATTCATTCGGATCCTCCTATTAATTTTGCCTTACGACCAATGTGTCTCTTTTATTATAGCTTGTTTTATATTTGCTCACAACAAAAAAGACCCAGAAAGCCTAAACTTTCTGAGTCTCATAAATATTATCCTAAATTCAATCGTAGAAGTAAGAATTACTCGATGATTGTAGCAACTCTTCCTGATCCTACTGTACGTCCACCTTCACGGATAGCGAAAGATAATCCCTGAGCCATAGCGATTGGGTGAATTAATTCGATAGTCATTTCTACGTTGTCACCAGGCATGCACATTTCTGTTCCTTCTGGTAATTCGATAACACCTGTAACGTCTGTTGTTCTGAAGTAGAACTGTGGACGATAGTTGTTGAAGAATGGAGTATGACGTCCACCTTCATCTTTAGTTAATACGTATACCTGAGCTGTGAATTTTGTATGGCATGTGATTGAACCTGGCTGGCAAAGAACCTGTCCTCTTTCGATTTCGTCTCTCTGAACACCACGTAATAATGCACCAATGTTATCTCCAGCCTGAGCTTCGTCTAACAGTTTACGGAACATTTCTACACCAGTTACAACAACTTTTCTTGTTTCTTCTTTGATACCAACGATTTCAACTTCGTCAGATACGTGAAGAACACCACTTTCTACTCTACCAGTTGCTACTGTACCACGTCCTGTGATAGAGAATACGTCTTCGACTGGCATTAAGAAAGGTTTGTCTGTGTCACGCTGTGGATCTGGAATGTAGCTGTCAACAGCATCCATTAATTCCATGATCTTATCTCCCCATTCTCCGTTAGGATCTTCAAGAGCTTTTAAAGCAGATCCCTGGATTACAGGAATGTCATCTCCTGGGAATTCGTATTCATTTAATAATTCACGAATTTCCATTTCTACTAATTCTAATAATTCTTCATCGTCAACCATGTCACATTTGTTCATGAATACTACGATGTAAGGAACACCTACCTGACGAGATAACAGGATATGTTCTTTTGTCTGAGCCATTACACCATCAGTAGCAGCTACTACTAAGATAGCTCCGTCCATCTGAGCAGCACCAGTGATCATGTTCTTTACATAATCGGCATGGCCTGGGCAGTCTACGTGAGCGTAGTGACGTTTTTCTGTTTCATACTCAACGTGAGCTGTAGAGATTGTGATTCCACGTTCTCTTTCTTCTGGAGCTTTATCGATATTTTCAAAATCTACTGCTGCGTTTCCTGCTACACGTGCAGAAAGAGTTTTTGTGATTGCAGCTGTTAAAGTAGTTTTACCGTGGTCTACGTGTCCGATAGTACCAATGTTGCAATGAGGTTTGCTTCTCTCAAACTTTTCTTTAGCCATTTTAAATGTCCTCCTTATTAGGCCCGTTGGGGCAATTACAATAATGATCTCTAAACTTCAAAATATAGTGCCCCGGCTAAGGGCTGTCCTAAATTTGATTATATTTCATTTAAACAAATATTTCAAGACTATTTTGACAAAATAGCCCCGAAATATTTATATATTAATTTTTCTTACTTATCAGCAAGTACTTTTTCCTGTACGTTCTTTGGTACTGGTTCGTATTTTTCAAAGAACATAGAGTAGTTACCACGTCCCTGAGTTCTAGAACGTAAGTCTGTAGAATATCCGAACATTTCAGATAATGGAACGAATGCACGAACCATCTTACCGCTCGCGATATCATCCATACCTTCGATACGTCCACGACGAGAGTTGATATCACCGATAACGTCTCCCATGTATTCTTCAGGCATTGTAACTTCGACTCTCATGATTGGCTCAAGCAGGATAGCTCCGGCTTTCTGCATAGCCTCTTTAAATGCCATAGATCCGGCAATGTGGAAGGCCATTTCACTAGAATCGACATCATGGTAAGATCCATCATATACTGTAGCTTTAACACCAAGTACTGGGAATCCTCCTAAGATACCAGACTGAGCTGCTTCTTCGATACCTTCTCCAACTGCTGGGATGTATTCTTTAGGAATAGATCCACCAACAACTGTAGATTCGAATTTGAACAGTTCTTCTCCGTTGGCATCCATTGGCTCAAAGTGAACTTTACAGTGACCATACTGACCACGACCACCAGACTGTTTAGCGTATTTGCTGTCAACGTCAACGGCTTTTGTAAATGTTTCTTTGTATGCTACCTGAGGAGCACCAACGTTAGCTTCTACTTTGAATTCACGAAGCAGACGGTCAACGATGATTTCCAGATGAAGTTCACCCATTCCGGAAATGATTGTCTGTCCTGTTTCCTGATCTGTATGAGCTCTGAATGTAGGATCTTCTTCAGCCAGTTTTGCAAGTGCTTCAGACATTTTACCCTGATCACCTTTAGTTTTAGGCTCGATCGCTACGTCGATAACTGGTTCTGGGAATTCCATGGATTCCAGAATTACAGGATGCTGTTCATCACAGATTGTATCACCAGTTGTTGTAGATTTGAAACCTACTGCAGCTGCGATATCTCCTGAATATACGATATCTAATTCTTCACGCTTGTTAGCATGCATCTGTAAGATACGTCCAACACGCTCTTTTTTGTTCTTTGTTGCATTTAATACGTAAGATCCTGATTTGCATGTTCCAGAGTAAACACGGAAGAATGCAAGTTTACCTACGAATGGGTCTGTCATGATCTTAAATGCTAAAGCTGAGAATGGTTCATCATCAGATGAATGTCTTTCAACTTCGTTACCATCTTCATCGACACCTTTGATAGCTGGGATGTCTGTTGGAGCTGGCATAAATTCGATAATAGCATCCAGTAATTTCTGAACACCTTTATTTCTATATGCTGTACCACAGCATACTGGAACTGCTTTACATTCGCATGTTCCTTTTCTTAATGCAGCTTTTAATGCATCAACGCTTGGTTCTTCACCTTCCAGATATTCCATCATCAGATCGTCGTCTAATTCACAGATCTTTTCAACTAATTCTGTATGATAAAGTTCAGCGTCTTCTTTCATATCTTCTGGGATTTCAACGATAGAGATGTCTTCACCTTTGTCATCATTGTAGATGTAAGCTTCCATCTCGAATAAGTCGATGATTCCTTTGAAGTCGTCTTCTTTACCAATAGGTAACTGAAGTACTACTACGTTAGCTCCCAGACGATCTTTCATCTGATCAACTGCTCCGTAGAAGTTAGCACCTAAGATATCCATCTTATTGATGAATGCCATTCTAGGTACGTTATAAGTATCAGCCTGTCTCCATACGTTTTCAGACTGAGGTTCTACTCCACCTTTTGCACAGAAGACTGCTACTGATCCATCAAGTACACGCAGGGAACGTTCTACTTCAACTGTGAAGTCAACGTGACCTGGAGTATCAATGATATTGATACGATGCTCTAAAGCACCTTTTTTAGGCTTGCAATGATCCTGCAGTGTCCAATGACATGTTGTAGCTGCAGAAGTGATTGTGATACCTCTTTCCTGTTCCTGCTCCATCCAGTCCATAGTAGCAGTACCATCATGAGTATCACCGATTTTATAGTTTACACCAGTGTAATAAAGGATACGCTCTGTTGTTGTTGTTTTACCAGCATCAATATGAGCCATGATTCCGATATTTCTGGTTCTCTCTAATGGATATTCTCTTCCAGCCAAGATTTTTTCCTCCTATAAGTTTTAACATAGAAGCATGTCTGGCAAAGCGCCAGAACAGATTCTTGAAATTAGAATCTGTAATGTGCGAATGCTTTGTTTGCTTCTGCCATCTTGTGCATATCTTCTTTTTTCTTTACAGATGCTCCTGTATTGTTGGAAGCGTCAAGAAGTTCTTTTGCAAGACGTTCTTCCATTGTTCTTTCTCCTCTTTTACGTGAGAAAGTTGTGATCCAACGAAGCGCTAATGCCTGTCTTCTGTCTGGTCTAACGTCGATAGGCACCTGATATGTTGCTCCACCGATACGTCTAGCTTTTACTTCAAGAACTGGCATGATATTGTTCATAGCTTCTTCGAATACTTCTAAAGCTGGTTTTCCAGCTTCTTCTTCGATACGGGCAAATGCTCCGTATACGATTTTCTGAGCAACTCCTTTTTTACCATCTAACATAATGTTGTTGATTAATTTTGTCACAACCTTATTGTTGTAAATAGGATCTGCTAATACGTCTCTTTTCGCAATATGTCCTTTACGTGGCACGGTTCTTCCCTCCTTAATAATCATTAATTCATCGGTACTCATACTTAGTTATTGCATGTTCGTGCAGGACTTTTATATCTCCTGTAACCTTTGTAGGAAACAATAAAGTTCCGGCACAACTATACAAGGTAGCGTTTAAATTACGCTGCTTTGTACCAATTTAGTTTTGTTTTATTTTTTCTTAGGTCTTTTAGCTCCATATTTGGAACGAGCCTGCATTCTGTTAGCTACACCTGCTGTATCAAGTGTACCTCTAACGATATGGTAACGAGTACCTGGTAAGTCCTTAACACGACCACCACGAATCAGAACAACACTATGTTCCTGTAAGTTATGTCCTTCACCTGGGATATAACTTGTTACTTCGATTCCGTTAGAAAGACGAACTCTGGCGATCTTACGTAAAGCAGAGTTAGGCTTTTTAGGAGTTGCAGTTTTAACAGCTGTACATACACCTCTCTTCTGTGGTGAGCTTGTGTCTGTAGCTTTCTTCTTTAAAGAGTTAAATCCTTTCTGAAGTGCTGGTGCTGTAGATTTCTTTACAGATGTTTTTCTCCCTTTTCTAACTAATTGGTTAAAAGTTGGCATTGATTTCACCTCCATACATGTTTTCTACTGTGGTTACTTAAATTCACCTTGTGACTATGCATGTACTTCTTGGTTTTGCTCCCCAAAAAGGCATGCTAGGCTATTATAAAATGCCTGCATGCCTTTGTCAAGACCTTTTCTCAAGATTTTTATCAATTTCTATATATTTTTATCTTTTTTGAAATCTCATTCTATGGATCTTATTCGAAATCTTTTCTTATCCCACTGTCTTCAGAAATGCTTTCTCGTCACATCTCTGATATCGACCCTGACAGCTTCTATTCTGATTTCTTTTCTTGATCTCAACGTTTTGATTTCTTTGTCATATGGCTTCTTTACGCCATTTTCTTAATATATAAAAATCAATCTCTTATTCTTGAGAAAATATTCAGTTAATAAGTTCCAAATTATTTTGTTAACGGGTTACACTTTGCTTTAGTTACCAGTTACAATTTTTTTAAATGCTCCACCGGTCAGCTGATCGAATGTTGATTGATCTCTTATCTGAATCTTTCTTGTTTGGATTCCTCGTCTCTTGGAATCTTTCTTGTTTGGATTCTTTTTCTTTGATCATCTTCTGATCTTATCTTAAGATCTTGTTCATTCTCTCTATTCTTCGTATTATCTTTATGAGGTTGACTCCTTTACCGTTCTATCCGCTTCTAGGACTCTTATGTTCTCTCCCGAGATCATAATATCCTGTTGAGTCAGTCTCATGATTCCCAATCATCTTAATACTTCTGATCCATCAGCTGCCGGTTTTAAAGGTCTTTCCGTTAGCCTTATGGAGCAACTTGGGCAATTCTCCTTTCTTTTAAAACTTATCTTTCATTTGTTGATTTTATTATATCAATATCTGTTTTATTTGTCAATTAAATAGTATTTTCAGTTTTCTTAAGAATTTTACATACAATAAACAGATTATAGTTTGATAGACTGAAGTTGGTGGAATATTATAAAAAACCACAAACGCAGCATTGGAATTTTGCCATATTTTGAATAAATTCGCAGCCCAATTGGACGATTGTCTGAGCTTCAGAGACTCTTGTCTTAGATAAACTTCAGAGCGAGTTATCGTAGGAAATTGGGCGGATAAGCGATTTGTTCAAAATATGAGCAAAAATTCCACCGCTGCGTTTGTGGTTTTTTATTTATTTTTTATCATATACTCAAAGCCTACAGTTGGCCAACTACAAATTCAAATTATTCTTCAATATCAAATTCTTCATCATCGAAATCGATTTCATCTCCGATCGTGAAATCATTTTCGTCTGTGCTGATCTTGACATCTCTGTAACGTCTCATACCTGTTCCGGCTGGGATCAGTTTACCAAGGATTACGTTTTCTTTTAATCCTACTAATGGATCGACTTTTCCTTTGATCGCTGCATCTGTAAGAACTTTTGTTGTCTCCTGGAAGGAAGCTGCTGATAAGAAGGAATCCGTTGCCAGAGATGCTTTTGTGATACCAAGCATGATCTGATCTGCTGTTGCAGTCTGAAGACCCTGTTCTTCCATCTCTTTGTTTCTCTTCTCAAGTTCTAATACATCAACCATTGCTCCTGGTAAGTATCCTGTGTCTCCACCGTCTTCGATACGTACTTTCTTAAGCATCTGACGTACGATAACCTCAACGTGCTTGTCGTTGATATCTACACCCTGTAAACGGTATACTCTCTGTACTTCGCGGATCATGTAATCCTGTACTGCACGGATTCCCTTGATTCTTAATAAATCGTGAGGGTTGATAGAACCTTCTGTAAGTTCATCTCCGGCTTCAAGGATCTGTCCTTCCTGTACTTTCAGACGAGATCCGTAAGGGATCAGATATGTCTTCACATCGCCAGTTTCTCTGTTTGTGATGATAACTTCACGTTTCTTCTTTGTATCTTTTAATTGCACTTCTCCACCAAATTCTGCGATGATCGCAAGTCCTTTTGGTTTACGTGCTTCAAATAACTCTTCGACACGAGGAAGACCCTGTGTGATATCATCACCGGCTACTCCACCGGCATGGAATGTTCTCATTGTAAGCTGTGTACCTGGCTCACCGATTGACTGTGCTGCGATGATTCCGACAGCTTCTCCAACCTGTACGGCCTGACCTGTTGCCATGTTAGATCCATAACACTTAGCACAAGCTCCAACTCCGGATTTACATGTTAACATCGTACGGATCTTAACAGATGTATATCCTGCATCACAAACGGCTTTCGCACGTTTTGGTGTGATCATGTGGTTTGCTTTTACAATGACTTCACCAGTTTCTTTATTCACAAGCTCTTCTGCTGCGTATCTTCCTGTGATACGTTCTTCTAAGCTTTCGATAACTTCCTGTCCATCCATGAATGCTTCTACATACATTCCTGGAATTTCTTCTCCTGTACCTTCACAGCAGTCCTGTTCACGAATGATCAGATCCTGTGATACGTCTACCAGACGACGTGTTAAGTATCCTGAATCGGCTGTACGAAGGGCTGTATCGGACAGACCTTTACGAGCTCCATGTGCTGAAATGAAGTATTCCAGTACGTCAAGACCTTCACGGAAGTTAGACTTGATTGGCAATTCGATCGTACGTCCTGATGTATCGGCCATCAGTCCACGCATACCTGCTAACTGTTTGATCTGCTGGTTAGAACCACGGGCTCCGGAATCGGCCATCATGAAGATGTTATTTAATCGGTCTAATCCTGTGATCAGTTTATCTGTTAAAACGTCATCGGCGTCGAACCATGTCTTAACAACCGCTTTATAACGTTCTTCTTCTGTCATCAGACCACGTTTATACTGTTCTGTAATGAATTCTACCTGTTTCTGTGCATCTCCTAAGATCTGAGGTTTCTCAGGTGGCACTGTCATATCAGAAATGGATACTGTTAAGGCTCCTCTTGTAGAGAATTTGTATCCGATCGCTTTGATATCATCTAAGACTTCTGCAGTCTTTGTTGCTCCATGAATGTTGATACATTTATCAAGGATCTGTTTTAACTGTTTCTTTCCTACGTGGAAATCAATCTCATATGCTAAAGCATTCTCTGGTTTGCTTCTGTCTACAAATCCTAAATCCTGTAAGATGATCTCATTAAACAGGATACGTCCAAGTGTACAATCTACAACCTGAGAAATAGGATTTCCGTCTTTGTCTACACCTGTACGTCTTACTTTGATCTTAGAATGAAGTGTGATCACCTTATTTTCATAAGCTAAGTATGCTTCGTTCTCAGATTTGAAGTATTTACCTTCACCTTTGTCTCCATCTTTCTCTAATGTCAGATAGTAGATACCAAGTACCATATCCTGAGAAGGAACAGCTACTGGACCACCATCAGATGGTTTTAACAGGTTGTTTGGTGATAACAGAAGGAATCTACACTCTGCCTGTGCTTCCACAGATAATGGAAGATGGACAGCCATCTGGTCACCGTCGAAATCGGCATTGTATGCTGTACATACCAGTGGATGCAGACGGATTGCTTTACCTTCTACCAGGATAGGCTCAAATGCCTGAATTCCCAGTCTATGCAGTGTCGGTGCACGGTTTAACATAACCGGATGTTCTTTAATGACGTCTTCTAAGACATCCCATACTTCTGGCTGAAGTTTTTCAACCATTTTCTTTGCTGATTTAATGTTGTGAGCTAATTTGCGCTCTACTAATTCTTTCATAACGAATGGCTTGAATAATTCGATCGCCATTTCTTTTGGAAGACCACACTGGAAGATCTTTAAGTCTGGTCCTACTACGATAACAGAACGTCCAGAGTAGTCTACACGTTTTCCTAACAGGTTCTGACGGAAACGTCCCTGTTTACCTTTTAACATGTCTGATAATGATTTTAATGCACGGTTTCCTGGTCCTGTGACTGGACGTCCACGTCTACCATTATCGATCAGGGCATCAACTGCTTCCTGTAACATTCTCTTTTCGTTTCTTACGATGATATCTGGCGCTCCAAGTTCTAATAATCTCTTCAGACGGTTATTTCTGTTGATGATACGTCTGTAAAGGTCATTTAAGTCAGATGTAGCAAAACGTCCACCATCTAACTGAACCATTGGACGGATATCTGGAGGGATGACTGGAACTGCATCCAGGATCATCCATTCTGGTTTATTCTCTGAGTTGCAGAATGCTTCTACAACTTCCAGTCTCTTAACAATTCTGGCTCTCTTCTGACCTGTAGCAGTTTTGAACTCATCCTGTAAGGATTTTGCTTCTGCTTCCAGATCAATGGCCTGAAGCAGTTCTTTCACTGCTTCAGCACCCATTCCTACGCGGAATGTATCTCCGTATTTTTCATACGCTTCTCTATATTCTTTTTCTGTTAATACCTGTTTATATGCAAGATCTGTGTCTCCAGCATCTAAAACGATATAGCATGCGAAATATAAAACCTTTTCCAGTGTTCTTGGTGAAATATCAAGAATCAGACCCATACGGCTAGGAATTCCTTTGAAATACCAGATATGAGATACTGGAGCTGCTAATTCGATATGTCCCATTCTTTCACGACGGACACTTGCTTTTGTTACTTCAACACCGCATCGGTCGCAGACAACACCTTTATAGCGAACTTTTTTGTACTTTCCGCAGTGACACTCCCAGTCCTTTGTAGGCCCGAAGATCTTCTCACAGAAAAGCCCGTCTTTTTCAGGTTTTAATGTTCGATAGTTGATCGTCTCAGGTTTCTTTACTTCTCCTCTAGACCACTCACGGATCTTTTCTGGGGAAGCCAACCCGATCTTAATTGCATCAAATGAAATTTTATTGCTTTGATATTCATTGCTTGATTCCATCATTTAAGGCTGCTCCTTCCTAAATTGCTCGCCAATCTACATGATTGTGTTATCTTCACCTTCTGATAAGTCTCCGTGTTTATATCCTAAAGCACCGAGTTCAGATTCGCTTTCTTCATAATTGTTGAAGACACCGTCTCCTTCGATCATTGGTGCAAGATCCTGATTTGCATCTCCACCATCAACATCTTCTCTTAATTCAACTTCTTCAGCGTTCTCGTCAAGAATTTTAACATCTAATGCCAGTGACTGGAATTCTTTTAATAATACTTTGAAAGATTCTGGAACACCTGGTTCAGGGATGTTATCACCTTTGATGATCGCTTCGTATGCTTTCACACGACCTACAACGTCATCGGACTTGAATGTCAGGATCTCCTGAAGTGTGTATGCTGCACCATAAGCTTCCAGTGCCCATACCTCCATCTCTCCGAAACGCTGTCCACCGAACTGAGCTTTACCACCCAGTGGCTGCTGAGTTACTAATGAGTAAGGACCAGTAGAACGTGCATGGATCTTGTCATCTACCAGATGATGCAGTTTCAGGTAATGCATGAATCCGATTGTTACAGGGCTGTCAAATTCTTCTCCTGTACGACCGTCTCTTAATCTTACTTTACCAGTTGTATCAATTGGTACACCCTGCCATTCTTTTCTATGGTCTCTGTTTTCATATAAGTAATCCATTACATCATCGTTAACTTTATCACGCCATTTCGCGTCAAATTCTTCCCATGATGTATTGGCATAGTCATTTGCCATTCTTAATGTATCTGCGATATCGTTCTCGTCTGCACCATTGAATACTGGTGTAGCAACATTAAATCCAAGAACTTTTGCTGCTAAGGACAGATGGATCTCTAACACCTGTCCGATATTCATACGTGAAGGCACACCTAATGGATTCAGTACGATATCTAATGGACGTCCGTTTGGTAAGTATGGCATATCTTCTACTGGCAGAATACGGGAAATTACACCCTTGTTACCATGTCGACCAGCCATCTTATCTCCTACAGAAATCTTTCTCTTCTGAGCAATGTATACACGAACGCTCTTGTTTACTCCAGGAGGAAGTTCGTCTCCATTCTCTCTTGTGAAGATCTTTGTATCCATAACAACTCCGTAAGCACCATGTGGCACTCTTAAAGATGTATCACGGACTTCTCTTGCTTTCTCACCAAAGATCGCACGTAACAGTCTCTCTTCAGCTGTTAACTCTGTTTCTCCCTTAGGAGTAACTTTTCCTACCAGGATGTCACCGGCACGTACTTCTGCACCGATACGGATGATACCGTTGTCATCTAAGTCTTTTAAGACATCTTCACTTAATCCTGCAAGATCTCTTGTGATCTCTTCCTGACCAAGCTTAGTATCTCTGGCTTCTGCTTCATATTCTTCGATATGAACAGATGTGTAAACGTCATCCTGTACCAGACGTTCACTTAACAGTACCGCATCCTCGTAGTTATATCCTTCCCATGTCATGAAACCGATCAATGGGTTCTTACCAAGGGCCATCTCTCCGTTGCTTGTTGAAGCACCATCTGCTAAGATGTCTCCCTTTTCTACTCTGTCTCCTACAAATACGATCGGACGCTGATTCATACAGTTACCCTGGTTGCTTCGTGCAAACTTGATAACATTGTATTCATCTCTCTGACCGTCATCATTACGAACTACGATCTTTGTACTTGTAGATCTTTCTACGACTCCGCCATTTCTTGCTGTGATGCAGACTCCAGAGTCATATGCTGCCTTGGATTCCATACCTGTTCCAACAACAGGAGCTTCTGTAGAAAGAAGTGGTACTGCCTGACGCTGCATGTTGGACCCCATCAGCGCACGGTTGGCATCATCGTTCTCCAGGAAAGGAATCATGGATGTAGCTACTGAGAATACCATCTTTGGAGATACGTCCATTAAGTCAAGGTTTACTTTATCAAATTCTGATGTATCCTCGCGGAAACGTCCGGATACATGAGCATTTACGAAATGTCCATCTTCATCAACAGGTTCGTTCGCCTGTGCTACTACATAATTATCTTCTTCATCAGCTGTTAAATAAACAACTTTGTCTGTAACAACTGGATTCTCAGGATCTGATTTATCCAGTACACGATATGGAGCTTCGATAAATCCATACTCGTTAATTCTCGCATAAGTAGCAAGAGAGTTGATCAGACCGATGTTAGGTCCTTCAGGTGTCTCGATCGGACACATTCTTCCGTAATGTGTGTAATGTACGTCACGGACTTCGAATCCGGCACGATCACGAGACAGACCACCTGGTCCTAATGCAGATAAACGTCTCTTATGTGTCAACTCAGATAATGGGTTGTTGTGGTCCATGAACTGAGATAACTGGGAACTTCCAAAGAACTCTTTCACTGCTGCTGTCACTGGTTTGATATTAATCAGTGACTGTGGTGAAATAGATTCAATATCCTGAGTTGTCATTCTTTCACGAACAACTCTTTCTAATCTTGAAAGACCGATACGATACTGGTTCTGAAGCAGTTCACCTACAGCACGGATACGACGGTTTCCTAAGTGGTCGATATCATCATCATGTCCAATTCCATACTCTAAATGGATATTGTAGTTGATAGATGCTAAGATATCTTCTTTTGTAATATGTTTTGGAATCAATTCATGAATATTCTTCTTCAGAGCTTCTTTTAATTCTTCTCCTTCATATCCTTCTTCTAAGATCTTCTCTAATGCAGGATAGAAAACATCTTCATGAACACCGATCTCTTCTGGATTGAAATCTACATATTCAGCAAGATTTACTTCCATGTTAGAAAGTACTTTTGTAGCACCTTCTTCTGTCTGGATCATAACACTTGCTACGGCTGCGTTCTGGATCTTATCTGCAAGTTCCATATCCACATTCGTTCCAGCTTCTGCTAATACTTCTCCAGTTGTTGGATCTAAAACATCTTCTGCTAAGATAAATCCACTGATACGATTTCTTAATGCTAATTTTTTATTGAATTTGTAACGTCCAACTTTCGCAAGATCATATCTTCTTGGATCGAAGAACATACTGTTGATCAAGCTTTCTGCACTATCTACAGATAATGGTTCTCCCGGACGGATCTTCTTATATAATTCTAACAGACCATCTTCATAGTTATCAGATGGGTCTTTTTCAATACTTGCAAGGATCTTTGGTTCTTCACCAAATAATTCTTTGATCTCTGCGTTTGTTCCGATACCTAATGCACGGATCAGAACTGTAATAGGCACTTTTCTTGTACGGTCTACACGTACATTGAATACATCATTGGAATCTGTTTCATATTCAAGCCAGGCACCACGGTTTGGAATAACTGTGGAAGAGTATAACTCTTTACCAATCTTGTCATGAGCAATTCCATAATAAATTCCAGGGGAACGCACTAACTGACTGACGATAACACGTTCAGCTCCATTGATGATAAATGTTCCTGTTGCTGTCATTAAAGGAAGATCGCCCATAAAAATCTCATGCTGCTTGATTTCATCAGTCTCTTTATTATGAAGTCTTACTTTCACTTTTAAAGGTGCAGCGTATGTTGCATCTCTTTCTTTACATTCTTCAATTGAATATTTGACGTCATCTTTACATAATTGATAGTCAACAAATTCCAAGCTTAACTGATCGCTGTAATCTTCGATTGGGGAGATATCTTCAAATACCTCTGCTAATCCTTCTCTTAAAAACCAATCATAGGAATCCTTTTGAATTTCGATCAGATTTGGTACTTCAAGGACGTCATCCTGTCTGGCATAGCTGATTCGCATCCCTGTACCTGATTTTATTGGCTGTATTCTGTTCTTTTCCATGGACGTTTTTCACCTCTTGATCTAAACCTGGTTTATATACTACATCAACTGTAAGAAACCCTCTATCTTACTATATCTTTCTTACAATCTTATTCTTAATTTTACATAGAGTGTGGGCAGACAAACCCACATTAAGACATTTTCTTATACTACCACACAGGATTTATCATGTCAACAACTATTTTTAAATACATGAAAAAAGCCCCTGAAAATGTTTCTCATCTGCATTTTCATCAAATTCTTCACTTCTTTTCACTCTTATCTTGTAATAAAAAGATCTTGTATGTTACACTAGACATAAACAAAGGCGTTGTAAACAGATATATGTTTATAGCGCCTTTTGCATTTATTAAGAAAGGAGATCTTAACGTGGGAATCACTTTAAAACAATTGTATGAGCAGACAAAAGTAAAATTTAAATTGTCTGTACTCGCTGCAAATGATCATATGAATCGTGAAGTCAGCCGCTTATATTATATGGAAGATACGAAGATTTCCGGATGGACACGTCATGGAGAATTAATCGTATCAACACTTATGACTTATCACACAGAATGCCGACTCAAAGAATTTATTGACAGCTTTCTTCCTTATGATCCACCCGGTATCATGATCAATCTAGGCGGTTATATTAATGAAATTCCAAAGTCGATCATAGATTACTGTGAAAAAATCCATATGCCACTCTTAGTTTTTCCATGGGAAATTTATCTTCAGGACATCATGCAGACATTTACCAATATGATTTTTGAAAACCAACAAAAAGAACAGGGGATTTCTTCCTTGTTTTCTTGTGCTATTTTTAATTCCAATGATCCATCCTCTTATGAACCAGCACTGATCAATAATGGATTTAAAGATAAATTTCCATACCATATTGCCATTTTAAAAACATCGGATATTTCTGAAGTTGAATATCATTTTTTTCGATCTGAACTTTCAAAATTATGTGAAAATTTGATTTATTGTCAAAAAAACGATCAACTGATCATGATCTTTTACCTTCTTACTGAATCTGTGATTAATTCTAATATTGAAGTAGTCCTCAAAGAATGTCACAAAACATTTAAGTCCACCCTGTTTGAAATCGGCATCGGTAGTCGGGTTCTGGAGTTTCAATACTTAAAGCAAAGTTATGATCGTGCCTTACTGTGTCAGAGTCTTTGCGACAGGTCAAAATCTCATATCTTGAGTTTTGAAAGTCTTGGAATCCTTGGAATTCTTATGACAAGTGACCCAACTGTTCTTCAGAATTTTTATCTCAAAACTTTAGGGTCTATCACAGATTACGATAACAAAAATGGCACTGATTATATAAAAACCTTACAATCTTATATCACACATAACAAAAATACAGCAATGATCAGCAATGAGCTTTTCATCCATCGAAATACAGTCAATTACCGTCTTAAAAAAATCGAAGAACTTTTTGCTCTGGATCTCAATGATCTTCACACGATCACTAATTTCCAGATTGCTTTTCATATTTTGTCTTTGTTTGAGCACACAAATTTATGAATTCTTTTTGTTTTTCTACACATTGTGATTTTCATTTTTGTCTCTTATAATAAGCTCATATAAAACAAACACACAAATACAACGGAGTATGGTGATGGATCCCACCAGGCTCCGTTTTTGTTTTATATTGAAATTTTATAATGAAAGGATGTAGATAAATATGACTGGATATATTATGATCATTGCATTTGCGATTATCTTTTTTGCTGTATCAACTTTAGTTTCTCGAAAATATGCTGACGATGGAGTTGATGATTTCGTTGCTGCTGGAAGATCTGTACCTTTTGGCCTTATAACTGCCAGTGTCATGGTATCATGGGTCTGGACGATCACGATCATTGGTTCTGCAGAAGCGGGATTTAATTATGGAGTTTCTGGAGGAATAAATTATGCTTGGGGTGCTGCTGTTCCATTTTTTGTGTTTATTCCATTAGTAATGACACTCCGGAAAAAAATGCCAAAATGTACAACGTTTGTTGAATTTATCAAAGTCCGCTATGGCGAAGGTGTTTCTCAATTGTTTATGATTTTTGCACTCGGTCTTACATTTTATATTCTATTATCCCAAGGTGTTGGTATGGGTGTTGTCTTTCATGCATTGTTTAATATGCCTTATAAATTTGCAGCTGCGATTCCTATTTTGATCATTGCCTTATATACTGCCAAGGCCGGGCTTCGTGGTTCTATCGTAAACGATGTTCTAATGTTTTTTATTATCGCACTGATTTTCCTGATCACGATTCCTCTGATCTTAAAAACATTAGGTCTTGAAACAATTTATAATGGACTTAAGGATGTTGCTACAAACATTTCAAATCCGAATCATAATAAAGATGCTCTGAATATGCTTTCAGGAACTGGTTTCCGCTATGGAATCGTTTCTATGGTTGTCTGCATGGGACAGGTATTATTAGATCAAGGATATTATTCTAAAGCCATTGCAACTGTTAGTAAAAAATCTCTATTATTTTCTTATATCGTTGGAACTGTTATCGCATGGCTTCCGATTCCTATCTTAAGTGGTCTTGTTTTTGGTAATTCTGCTCTTGGTCTTGGTGCCAGTGTTGCAGGTGGTCAGCTTAGTACAACTTCCGATGTCGCACCATATATCATGCAACTTGTCTTTGGTGGTGGAATTGGTTCTGTAATGTTTGCTCTAATGATCTTTATGACTGGACTTACAACCGGAAGTGATATTTTATCTGGTGCACAAGCAATCTGTACGATTGATATTTACAAAAAATATATTAATAAAAACGCGACCGAAAAACAGCAGACTACTTTTGGCCGCCATATGACCATTATCATCGGTATGATCATGGCTGTCGTTGTGATATTTCTAGAAGGCAGGTCAATTCTTGCTCTTGATATTTTCAGTGGTATTATTTTTGCCGCCCCATGTGCTGCATTTATTGCTGGATTGATCTGGGATAAAGTATCCTCAAAAGTTGCCGTTGCATCTATCTTTATCGGTATGATCTGTGGACTCATTGCTTACTTTATGATTCCTGATGATAATATTAACTATTTTGTAGGTAATGTATTTTCTCTTTGTGTTCCGATCGTTGTTATCATGATCGGCTCTCTATTCGAGAAAGAACATTTTGATTTTGAACAATTAAAAGCATATCAACCAGATCATCTGGTCCATGCTTCTAAAGAATAGGAGGTTCTTATGATCAGTTTTACAGCATTTAAATTATTTATTCTAATTGTCTATGTATGGTTTTCCGTTGGAATTGCAGTAATCAGTGTATTTGCAATTCGAGAATTGTTTAGCTGGTTCAAGGTTCCAAACGAGCATATATCACAAAGCATTCAGAAAGGACCGAGAAAAAATTATGAAATGTAATGTTGTTTGTATACAAACTTATCCAAAAATGAATCAGAAAGAGGAAAATCTTTCTCATATGGAAATGCTTCTTCGCAAAGCTATGGAATCTTATCCAGATACTCAACTCATCGTTTTCCCTGAGCTTGCTGTTACTGGTTATCAATGTGGTGAAAATTTTAAAGATTTGGCAGAAACTGCCACGATTGACTCTACATCCATAAAAAAGATGAGTGCTTTAGCTAAGGAATTTCATGTTCATATCGTCTATGGAATGGCTGAAAAAGAAGAAGATATCCTTTATAATTCTCAGTTTTTCCTTGATGACACTGGTGTTCTTCTTGGAACTTATCGCAAAGTTCATTTATTTGATTCCGAGAAAAATTATTTTACACCTGGGGATCAATTTAAAGTATTTGATACAAAGATTGGTCGTATCGGCTTGTTTATCTGTTATGACGCATTCTTTCCAGAAGCTGCCAGAAGTCTTGCGATTCAAGGAGTGGATCTCTTAGTTAATAGTACAAACTGGGAGAAACCTTATGACTACGATATGGATATGGTCATGTCAGCACGTGCCCTGGAAAATACCGTTTACCTTGCATGCTGTAACCGTTATGGTTCAGATACAACTCTGGATTTCTTTGGGCATACAAGAATTCTTGATCCATTAGGAAGAATTCTCGCATCGATCAATGATGAAAAAGATGGAATTATCCATGCATCTCTAGATTACGATATAGCAAAGCAGATGAAACATGACTATTACACAATGTTGACAGAACGTCGTCCAGATGTTTATATTGCATGAATGAATATTGTGTCCTATCTTCTCTTTTTACGAGAAAGTTTTTATAAAAAATAGACAGCGCTCTTTTTCATAAGAACGCTGCCTATTTTTTATTTACTTATTTCCCATAATATATTCTATAAGTTTATCTGAAAATTCCTTCACCACTGTATCTGCCTGATGGAGATCTTGTTTGATCGCTACTTCTGGTGCATATCCAATGCATTTCATTTTGGCAGATTTGGCTGCCTTTACTCCTGCTTCGGAATCTTCGACCACGATACAGTTTGCCGCCTTCTGTCCAATTGCCTCAGCCGCCTTTTGAAAGATTTCTGGATCCGGCTTTCCGTTTTCACATTCGGAACCACTTATAAACGCTTCAAAGCAGTCTGTAATTCCAAACGTATTCATATTTGTCATGATATCTTCTTTCAATGAAGACGATGCTACTGCCAGATGAAATCCTTTTTCCTTTAATGTACGGATCAGATCAACAACCCCAGGCATCGGCTTTAGTCCTTCTTGGTCGATCAACTCTTTTCTGGTTTCGACCCACTGATCTATATAATATGGAACTTCTTTATCAAGACTCTCAAATTCTTTCTTCATCTCTGCCCACATATATTCATGCGTCGTACCCAAAAACTTATCATGATAATGCCAGTCAACTTCAATACCTGCTCGTTTTAAGATGAGATGCTTTGCTTTGACATTAAAATATTCTGAATCAGCGATCACACCGTCCATATCAAAAATCACTGCTGTAATCATACTTTTCTCCTAATAAAACAGAAACGCCCAAAATGTTAACTAGTCATCTGTGCGTTTCTATATCTTCTGTATTAAACTGTAATAAATCCTAATCCTTCAAGTACTGAGAACACTAAGATCGCAACAATGCAGATTGGTGCAATATACTTAACCATAATAAGGAATAGTGATTTTCTCTTAAATTCCCCAGAACTTTCAACTTCATCAACAATTACTTTTGGCTTGATGATATAACCGACAAATAGACATGTTAAGAATGCTGCGATCGGCATTAATACACTGTTACTGATGAAATCAAAGAAATCAAGGAAGTCAAATCCTAAAATCGTAATATTGCTCCATGCTCCAAATCCTAAAGATGATGGAACTGCTAGTAACAGAGCAATGATAAACATTGTAATACATGCAGTTCCTCGTTTCATATGGAACTTATCCATCAGAACTGCTACGAGTGTTTCAAGCAGCGAAATGGAAGAGGTAAGTGCTGCAAGTAACACTAAAACAAAGAATACTGCTGCAATAACACTTGAAAAAGCCATACTGTTAAATACTTTTGGAAGCATCACAAACATCAAAGATGGACCTTTTGCAAGCATGGATGAATCTCCGTTTGAGAATACAAACACAGCTGGTACGATCATAAGTCCTGCAAGGAAAGCAACCCCTGTATCAAAAATCTCAACCTGTGTGACTGATTTCTCAAGGTCAGCTTTCTTTGGCATATATGATCCGAATGTGATCATAATACCCATAGCAAGGGACATCGAATAAAATAGCTGTCCAAGTGCAGCTAGGATCGTTGTCGGACTAAATCCTTTTAAATTTGGTTTTAAATAATATACAACTCCAGCCATCGCCCCTGGTCTTGTGATACAGAATAAAGAGACTCCGATCAACAAGACGATCAAAACTGGCATCATGATCGTGCTGACACGTTCTACTCCGCCTTTGACTCCTCCTGCAACAACCACTGTTGTAGCGATCAGGAAAACAAGAACACAGATCATAGGTTCTACTGATTTGCTGATAAACCCTGTAAAGAATGTATCAGAGGCGGCATTATGAATCCCTCCCTGAAGCGATACCAGTGCATATTTTGTAACCCATCCACCGATAACACAGTAGTACGGGAAGATAATAAACGGAATGATCGTTGTAAGATATCCGATAAATGTATGCTTCTTGCTAAAGTGTCCAAATGCACGGATCGCACTGGTTCCTGCCTTTCTTCCAAGGGCAACTTCTGTGATCATCAGTGAAAATCCAAATGTTAATGTAAGGATCAGATAAGTTAATAAAAATGTTCCTCCGCCATACTTGGCTGCAAGATATGGAAATCTCCAGATGTTTCCAAGACCTACGGCAGACCCAGCCGTTGCAAGAACGAATCCTAAACGGCTCGAGAATCCACTTCTTTCATTACTCATAATATTAAGTACCTTCTTTCATATATATTCAGATACGTAAGGATATGTATCTGGCTCTGCCGGAGATCTTAGATATGAATCCTGCATGGCAGGATTCCCAGCCTGGATGCTGAATTCTATTTAGATGACGTCCACATCTTCTCCGGCAAGGACGGCATTCATATTACGTACAGAACACATCTTTCCACACATTGTACATGTATCTTCTCTCTCTGGTGTTGATTCTGCACGGTATCTTCTTGCCTTTTCAGGATCAAGAGCAAGTTCGAACTGTTTCTCCCAGTCAAGTTTCTGTCTCGCAGCTGCCATCTGGTTATCCCAATCCATAGCGCCTTTTACACCTTTGGCAATATCTGCTGCATGTGCTGCGATCTTGGAAGCCATGATTCCTTCTTTCACATCATCGACATTTGGAAGACGCAGATGTTCTGCTGGTGTTACATAACATAAGAAGCTTGCTCCAGAAGCTGCAGCGATCGCTCCACCAATTGCAGATGTGATATGGTCATATCCAGGTGCAATATCTGTTACCAGAGGTCCAAGAACATAAAATGGTGCTCCATGACAGATCGTCTGCTGAATCTTCATATTCGCCTGAATCTGATCCATTGGCATATGTCCAGGTCCTTCGATCATAACCTGTACATCCTTCTTCCATGCACGTGCTGTTAATTCTCCTAATGTTACTAATTCTTCGATCTGTGAAATGTCACTTGCATCAGCAAGGCATCCTGGACGACATGCATCACCAAGGCTTAGTGTTACATCATATTCGTTACAGATATCAAGGATTTCGTCATAATATTCGAAGAATGGATTCTCATTGCCTGTTGCTTCCATCCATGCAAAGATCAAAGAACCACCACGGGACACAATGTTCATCTTACGTTTCATTGCCTTGAAACGTTCCGCTGTGTTTCGGTTGATTCCACAATGGATCGTCATAAAATCTACACCATCTTCTGCATGCATCTTAAATACATCGATCCATTCACGAGATGTAATATCCTTTAACGCTTTATTGTAATAAACAATCGCATCGTAAATAGGTACAGTACCAAGGATTGCTGGACATTCATCGACAAGCTTCTTACGAAATACATGCGTATGTCCAAAAGAAGAAAGATCCATGATAGCTTCTGCACCCATCTCTACGGCTTTGTTAACTTTCTCCATCTCAACGTCTAAGTTTAAACAGTCTCTGGATGTTCCAAGGTTTACATTGATCTTTGTCTTCAAAGAATTCCCGATTCCAAATGGTTTTAAACACTTGTGGTTCTTGTTTGCAGGTATGACAATGGTTCCAGCTGCGACTTCTGCCATAAGATCTTTCACGTCAATTCCTTCATAGGCAGCAACTGCTTCCATCTCTTTCGTTACAATTCCCTGTCTTGCTGCATTCATCTGTGTTGTGTACTTCATGATTGAAAACCTCCAAAATATAAGATTTTGGGAGACTCTTATTCGGTTTTGTTTATTTTATCATCATTCTGTCTTGTTGAGATAAAAAAAGACAAACTTTAAAAAGCCTGTGATGCTGCTTTACAGTTCGTCTTGTATTCATAGCATCCAAATCCCTACGACGGCATTATCCGTATCAGGTCCATGGTCGAAACTTTCGTTTCCTCTCAGCTAAGGTATCACCTTTTAAGCTCCCATTTTAGTTACACCAACATTGTACCACCCTAAAAGGCAGATAGCAAGAAATTTGTATCCTTGTTATCTGCCTTTTGTACTTCTTTATCTTTATATTTTCTTTTATTTTACTGGTCTGGCGATCGCTGCTACTTTACGGTACCATGGATAGCTGTAAGATACACTGCTTCCATCTGCATGTACGATCGTATCATTTCCGACATACATAGCAATATGATCGATATTTTTATATCTTCCATTCTTTCCACTTCGTTTTCTGTAAAAGATCAGATCCCCAGGAAGTAACCTGTCTGATTTTCCGTTGTATGTAGAAAGTTTTAATAATTTTTTCTTTTTGCTGCACCATTTGGCAATATCTGCAGCTGTTGGTGCATAGCTCTTACTTCCAAAATTCACACCATATGGTTTATAAGACTTCCACACAAAAGAACTGCAATCTACATAACCTTTCCGCATTCGTTTTGCCTGACTGTATGTTGGTTTTGTCTTGCAGATCGCTTGAGCTTTGCTGACTCCTTTGTATGCTTTGGATTTTAAGATATAAATATTAAAAGATACACTCGCATTATCAGCACTGATCGTTAAGGTTGTTCTTCCGTATTTTTTTCCTTTTGTTGATCCATTTGATGATACAGATGCATATTTTGTATTTCCAACTTTATATGTAACTGGTGTATATCCGCTGGCTCCTGATACTTTGTAAGAGACTTTTTGCCCTTTTTTCAGAATACAACTCGCTCTATATTGTGGATCTGTGCACTTTACAGTTGCTTCCAAGCAAATTCCATCTACATATACGTATACCTTTCTGGTTTGTTTTGCGTATCCAGAAAATGTCCCATCATCTGATACATAAAAATTATTGTTATTATCTGCTCGATAGATAATGCGTTCTTGTCCATTCGTTGAGTTGCCTTCTAATTCAACTTTCCCTTCGTTATAAAGAACCGTTGCAAGTTTGTTATTCTTTAATCTCGGATTTGAAATCTGGATGTGCATCTCTTTCGTTTCTGTGCTTTGGTATTCTGTTCCTTCGTCTGTTATGATATTTAATCGGACGGTTGCATCTCCTGTGGATCTTCCTGTAATCTTTGCAGTCTTCTGATCCGCTGATACCTCCATCGCAATATGATCATTTCCATTGACGATCTGCCAGTCATATTTCAGATTATCTCCATAATCATAAGAATCATTATATTTTAATGAAATATTTCCGCCAACAGCAACTCCTGCATTGGTATCAGAATCATAAAAATCAACATCATATGTCGCTGCTTCTTCTGGTGAATCGTATCCGCCCCATAAATTATATCCTGCTTTGTTTATCTTATTCGTTATCTTTCCCATGCCAGTCTTACTTGCTGCTGATACGGGCATGATCTGAATCGATAACATTCCTATAACAGCTGAAAGCGTACATACGCACAGCTTTTTCATCACTTTTTTCACTTTATTTCTCCCCATTTATCTTGTTTCTCTTAATGTATATTCGACTATTTATAAAATTTAATTCATTACATTGACTGGTTTTCCTTCCATCCAACATTTCACATTATCAAAATCAATGATCGCACGTTTTACCAATGCTTCTTTTGTTGCAAATGCAACGTGTGGTGTCGCGATCAGATTCTTTGCATGTAAGAGTGGATGATCTTTTGATACCGGCGGTTCATTCTCAAAGACATCAACGGCTGCTCCTGCAATCTTACCGTTATTGAGTGCTTCAGCTAATGCTTCACTATCAACAACCGGACCTCTTGCCGTGTTGATCAAAACTGCATCTGGTTTCATCAATGCGATTTCATCTTTACCGATCAAACCTTTTGTTGATTCATTTAAAGGTACATGCAATGAAATGATATCACAATTATATAAAAGTTCTTCTAACCCTACAAATTGAATTCCTGGAAGATTTTTTACTGTCCTTGAATATGCGTAAACTTCACATCCAAATGCTTGGGCGATCTTCGCAACTCTGGTTCCGATCGCTCCGGTTCCGATCACACCGAATTTCTTTCCTTCCAGTTCAAATCCAACCAGACCATCCTTGGTTCCTTCTTCTCGGACTACCTGATCGCAGGAAATGATATTTCGATACAGTGAGATCAAAAGTCCAAAGACAAGATCTGAAACTGCAGCATTTGAATAGCCTGCACAGTTGCATACTGTAATCCCCTGTTCTTTGCATGCAGCCATAGCAATATGATCGATCCCTGTAAATGCTACCGCCAGCATCTTAAGGTTTTTACAGCCTTTGATGACTTCAGCATTCAATGGCAAGTTTGCAACCATAATAATGTCCGCATCCTTTCCACGTTCGATCAGGCTTTCTGTGTCAGTTACTTTGGTCTGGTAAGATACGATCTCGACAGAATCTGGTAATGCTTTATGTTCGATTTCCATCAATTTCTCTTCTTCCACACCTAGTGGTTCAATAATTACTAATTTCATAATTGTCGAATACTCCTTTCGTATGATTTTACTCTACTATTCTATCATCAATCATACGATTATAAAAGCTTAGAAATATTTTATTGCATAGTAGATTCCATTGAAGTTTTCTATGTTCTCTATAAAGTAAAAAAACTGCCACACCGGTTTCTACCAATGTGACAGTTTCATATACTTTATAGAAAATCTACTGGAGTAAATCTCTTAATTATTTAAGAGTTACTTTAGCTCCCTGTTCTTCTAATTTAGCTTTGATGTCTTCAGCTTCTGCTTTAGATGCACCTTCTTTAACTACTTTAGGAGCTCCATCAACTAATTCTTTAGCTTCTTTTAATCCTAATCCTGTTACTTCACGAACAGCTTTGATGACTTTAACTTTAGCTCCACCAACTTCTGTTAATTCTACGTCGAATTCGTCTTTTTCTTCTGCTCCACCTTCAGCTCCAGCTGCTGCTACTACAACACCTGCTGCTGCAGATACTCCAAATTCTTCTTCACAAGCTTTTACTAAATCGTTTAATTCTAATACTGATAAACCTTTGATAACTTCAATAATTTCCTGAGTTGTCATTATAATTTCCTCCTAATATTTTAAATTTACTGATAACTGATCTTACTCAGCTGCAGCCCCTTCTCCGTCTTTTTCAGCAATCTGCTTAATAACACGAGCAAAGTTTGTAATTGGGGACTGAATGCTTCCAAGGAATTTCGCAAGTAATTCGTCTCTTGATGGGATGCTTGCGATAACCTGGATACCATCTTTGTCATAGAATGTTCCTTCTACAACACCAGATTTCATTTCTAATACTTCGATGTTCTTAGCGTGTTTTGCAAGGACTCTTGCAGGAGCTGTAGCATCTGTTTTAGAAACAGCGATTGCTGTAGGTCCTGTTAAATCATCAGCTAATGCTTCAAATTCTGTTCCCTGGATTGCAAAACGAATCATTGTATTCTTATATACTTTGTATTCTACACCAGCTTCTCTTAATTCTTTACGCATTGCTGTATCCTGTTCTACAGTGATTCCGCGGTAAGAAACTAATACTGCTGACTGAGCATCTGTAAGTAATTCTTTAATTTCGTTTACTACTGGTTGTTTTAACTCAACTTTTGCCATTGAAATGGTGCACCTCCTTGATTTATTTTGTGTACCACCGCACATATAAAAAGAAAACTCTATATCCGCACAGACATAGAGTGTTAATTAGCATATTCACTAATACTCTCCTCGGCAGGTTGTTCTACGTTGCGCCTTGTGGCACCTGCTGTCTTCGGCAGTAATACTTTACATATAATACACGACATTTATATATATGTCAAATGTTTTTTTACTTTTTTTGAAATGTTTTTGTTTTTATGCAATTCCCATATGGCAACATAGGATTTTGCATAAATCTGGGGTCAGACTACATGAGACTGACCCCGCTTAAAGTTAAATATTAAGCAAATTTTGTTGTATCAATTTTCACTCCAGGTCCCATTGTAGAAGTAATTGTTACGTTTCTAAAATACTGACCTTTTGCTGCTGCAGGTTTTGCTTTTACGATTGCATCGATTAACGTCTGGAAGTTGTCCGCTAACTGTTCTTCTGTGAAAGAAGCTTTTCCAACTGGTACATGAATGATGTTGGATTTATCTAATCTATATTCGATCTTACCTGCTTTGATTTCTTTAATGGCATTCGCAACGTCCATTGTTACAGTTCCGGCTTTAGGGTTAGGCATTAAACCTTTAGGTCCTAAGTCACGTCCTAAACGACCTACTACACCCATCATGTCTGGAGTAGCTACTACTACGTCGAAGTCATACCAGTTTTCTTTCTGGATCTTAGGAATTAATTCTTCTGCTCCTACGAATTCTGCTCCTGCTGCTTTCGCTTCTTCAGCTTTTGCATCTTTAGCGAATACAAGAACTTTAACTTCTTTACCAGTTCCGTGTGGAAGTACAACTGCTCCACGGATCTGCTGGTCTGCCTGACGTCCATCTACACCAAGACGGATATGTGCTTCGATTGTTTCGTCGAATTTAGCGTTTGCTAATTTTTTTACTAAAGCAACTGCTTCCTGTGGATCATAATTGTTTGTTCTGTCCACTAATTTTGTAAGCTCTGCGTATCTCTTACCTTTTTTCATTCTAAAATACCTCCTGTGGTAATATCGGGAGTTCACCCTCCCACTTTCGTTTCAAATTTGTGACTACTCTTCTACTGTGATTCCCATACTTCTTGCAGTACCGGCGATCATGCTCATTGCTGCTTCGATAGAAGCTGCGTTTAAGTCTTTCATCTTTGTTTCAGCGATCTGCTGAAGATCTGCTTTAGAAATAGTAGCTACTTTAGTTCTGTTAGGTTCTCCTGATCCAGACTGGATTTTGCAAGCTTTCTTTAATAAAACTGCTGCTGGTGGAGTCTTTGTGATGAAGCTGAAGCTTCTATCCTGATATACAGTGATTACTACAGGGATGATCATGTCTCCCTGATCAGCTGTTCTTGCGTTAAATTCTTTTGTAAACTGTACAATGTTTACTCCGTGCTGTCCAAGTGCTGGTCCAACGGGTGGTGCTGGTGTTGCCTTTCCTGCTGGAATCTGAAGTTTGATATAACCTTCTACTTTCTTTGCCATAATCGTTAACCTCCTGATTATTGTGGTAATTACGGGATAGCCCTCCCACTTTGTTTCAAATAAGATTCTCTATTCTTATTCTTCGTTACGCTTTCTTAATATCTAAGAAATCAATTTCTACTGAAGTTGCTCTTCCGAACATCTCGACTTCAATAGTTACTGTCTGTTTGCTTTCATTGATTGCAGTAACCGCACTTGTTGTTCCTTCCCAAGCACCGGAAGTCACAACGATCATATCACCAACTTCGATATCAAGTTCTACTTTCTCTCTTACTGGTGCTTCTTGCTGTTCTCCTCCAATCTGGATTCCTAATGGTTTCATCTCTGCAGGAGTCAGCGGTACTGGTTTTGATCCAGGTCCTACGAATCCTGTAACACCTCTTGTGTTACGAACCACATACCATGTGTCGTCGTTCATGATCATATGGATCAGAACATAACCTGGGAACATTTTTCTTGAAACTTGTTTCTTCACACCGTTTCTCATCTCTACCACATCTTCAAGTGGTACGCGGACTTCCAAGATCTCATCCTGAAGCTTACGGTTCTCGATGGTTTTCTCAATATCCACTTTTACTTTGTTCTCATAACCTGAGTAGGTGTGAACAACATACCAATTTGCCTCTGCCATAAAATCTCCTTACTTCTATCCAACCAATGCCTGAATTCCATACTGGATTCCAACATCAAGAACTGCAACAATGACTCCGATAATAATAGCACAGATCACTACAACTGCTGTTTCTTTTGCAATTCTTTCTTTTGTTGGCCAGATAATTCTGTTAAATTCAGCTTTTAACTCTTTGAACCAACTTGGTTTCTTTGCTTTGTTAGTTTTCTCCATGTTTTCACTTCCTTTTCTCTCAAAGGGAATTACCGGAAATTATTTTGTTTCTTTGTGTAATGTGTGAGTTTTACAGAATTTGCAGTATTTCTTTGTTTCCATGCGTTCAGGATGTGTTTTCTTATCCTTTGTCATGTTGTAATTACGCTGTTTACATTCTGTACATTCTAATGTTACTCTTGTGCGCACAACTTCCACCTCCATTTTGTTTGTTGTTTAATTAAAATAAGGCATAAAAAAAAGACCTTCTTCCAACGCTAAAGTCTAGCGTGTTTATCATATCATCCATATGTGGGTCCGTCAATAGATTTTTCGTTTTTTTTACAATACAATCTTGTTTCTTTACATATAAAACGAAATAATACCGCATCAACATCTCGGCTGATACGGTACTTATTTTCAAAAAGAGAGGATTAAAAATATATATGAAAAACTATGTCTTTATTATATCAGGATCCTCTCTTCATTCAATATTCTGTTTCTAAACATTTCTAAAGAAAGTATAAACAAATATGAAGGAATTATTATTTAGTGTATTTTACCTGATATCCACTTGTACCTTTGGATCCTTTTTTGATCTTAATATAGTAAGTTCCTTTTTTTGCCTTTCCATAGATACGGAAACCTTTTGATATTGTTTTATTTTTTAATCTTGCTGCTCCTGTGACTGTTACAGAAATCTTGCTTCTATTTCCAAGTCCTGTGATATCGATATATGTCATTCCAGTCTTCTTAACTTTGATCTTATACCAGTGTGTTTTACTTGTACTTTCATTAGACAAGAATACCTGCTTCTTGGATTTCTTACGCTTGATCTCTTTTGCTTTTTTCTTAGATGTTCCATAACTGTCAGATGCCTTTTGATTTACATTGATAAAATAAAGGATTTCTCCAGATGCTGCATTTGCAACGACACGATAAGTCCCTGCAGCAAGTCCTGTTGTTACCACATAGTTATTTTTTGCTGCACCCGATAATCCGGTTGCTACAGTTTTCCATGTCTTTCCACTTAATTTCTGAACAGAATATGTAACACTAGACACATTTCCCGCTGCATTTTCTTTATAAACTGCGATCGCTGCAACTCCTCTTTTGGATACTTTAAACTGCTGATATGTAGCTGCCCCAGTACTTGCACTAGCAATTACATTATTCCCGCCAAAAGTTCTGTTATTCTGGCTTGATATCACTGCTGCTCCAAATGCTGCAACCACTGGTGTATTTGCATTCTCACATGCTGTTTCAAGGTATAATGCATATGTTCCTGCTTTGACTGCACCAGCCCAGATCACTTTTCCATTATTCGTCTGTGAAAGTGTCATAGCCGGATTCCCATCATAACACAGTTTTAAACGTCCACCATCTACTCCTGCGACATTTGTTGCATATGGGATAACAACCGTTCCATCAATTCCTACACGAACTGTTCCAACTTTCACATATTCATTTGCATCACTATATCCTTGATACAACATCATTTCCTGATTTGCCTGCCATTTATTTGACAGCGTATCAAAATCAGACAGCGTGTAAACATTCGTTGCATTTAACTGCACTGCCGCTGCAGATGCTTTTACCTGTTTTGCTCTTACTCTTTGTGATGCTGTGATCGCAGGAAGTTTGCTGTGAATACTTTTGTTTTTGCTCCTACCATTACAGTCCCTGTCATCATTGCAAATGACAACACTATACATAACGTTCTTTTTAAAAAGTTTTTAACCATGATCTTACCTCTTTTTATTGTTTTTAGCGGACATAGATAACTTCTATTGCTGATGTTATTTTCTTTAAAAATTTAACCATATTACATTTCCTTATTTGTATACATATGCACTTGCTACGGTTGATACGTCACTGGAATATGTTTTGTTTCCAAATTTAACTTTTGGAGCCACCTGAACATAATATGTTCCTTTTTTTAATTTTTTCTTTCCGTTTTTTGTGATCTGGAAAGAGTAGCTCTTCTTTTTAGAAACCTTGACTGTTTTTACTTTTTTGAATCCGGATTTTGAGTTCTTTGATATAGAAACTGTATACTGCTTAATCCCTCTTCCCTTTTTCAGAACTACTTTGATGCCTTTCTTCTTGTTTGTTGTCTTTCCTGAAATAGATGGCATTGCAAAATAGCGATAGTTACTCCATCTTCCATAGTATGTCTGATTATTACTTCTGTTTGTATAGTAGTATCTTGCACGATATTTATACGCCATATCTTTTGACACGTTCATAGACTCATAACCCATAGATGTCGATGTCTTAGACAGTACTCTTTTATTCTTTGCATTATATACTTCCAGCTGTACTCCTGTTGCCGTCTCAGGTTTATTAACTGCAAATGCTACTTTCTTAATATTAGCGTATGCTGCTGTGATCCCAAAATTATTCTTCGCTACATCAGCAGGCGTTGTGTTAACATAAACACTGTCAACTGACCAGTTATATGTTTTTCCTGTGGCAAGACTTGTAAGTCTATATCCCAGTCTTATATATCCTGAATATCCTTTTGTTGCCTGAACTGTTACCTGCGTTGTATCTGCAGAACCCTGCCAAATGCTTCTCTGAGTTCCAATTTCCTCAAGATAATAGCCATCCACTCTATATCCATTCAAACTCTGTGGAGTCCACTGAATCGTAATGCTGTTATCATTAAATCCAGCCATCCATACCTTTCCTGCTGCCTTTGCATCCTTAGGCGATACAACGATCACTGCTGCCAGCAATAAAACACTAAATATTACTTTTTTCAAATTCTTTCCCATACCTTTTCCTCCTTTTCGTATGTGATCACTTATCTATTATCCACCTTCTCTGGATAAAGATCATGGTTTGAAAGTCTGTTCCATGCAACATCTTCCCATTTTGTTTCTGGTCTTCCGTAGTTGCAATATGGATCAATGGAGATTCCTCCTCTTGGAGTGAATTTGCCCCATACTTCAATGTATTTTGGATCCATCAGTTTGATCAGATCTTTCATAATGATATTCATGCAGTCTTCGTGAAAATCTCCATGATTTCGGAAGCTGTATAAATACAATTTTAATGATTTACTTTCTACCATGCGCTCTCCTGGCACATAAGAAATGTAGATCGTTGCAAAATCCGGCTGCCCTGTGATCGGACATAGACTTGTGAATTCTGGCGCATTAAATTTGACAAAATAATCATTCTCTGGATGTTTATTCTCAAATGTTTCTAACACCTCCGGTGCATAATCATCTGGGTATTTTGTTTTCTGGTTTCCTAATAATGTAATTCCTTCTAATTCCTGACCCTTTCTGCCACTCATTATATTTTCCTCTCTTTCAAATTTTCATTGCCTAACGTATATCTTAGGACTTTTTGCCTATTTGGGTGTTTTGCCCCCCCCCTTGGAAATTTTTTCCGTCTGGAGAAGTTCTTTGTAGTCTTCCATCTTCAATGGCTTCGAATACCAATATCCCTGAATCTCATCGCAGCCGATCTGTCTTAATATTTCAATCTGCTCCTCTGTTTCTACACCTTCACAGATTATCTGATATCCTAGATTCCGAATCATATCGATCAAATGTTTCAGGAAATAGATTCCACGGTCTGTTTCTAAGCAGCTGGTAATAAATCCTCGATCGATCTTGATCACATCGACTGGGATATCAACGATCGTATTCAGAACAGAATATCCGCTTCCAAAATCATCCATCGCCGTCTTAATCCCATGCAACTGGAAAGAGTCAAATAATTTTCTGACACTTTCATATTCTGACACAACCGCTGTCTCGGTAAGTTCGATCTCAACCATTGTTGAATCAACATTGTATTTCTTCAAAATATTTATATAAGTGTTGATTGTCTGCGGATCAGATGCATGGAGACTAGATGCATTGATCGATATCGGCACCTGTTCTCTTCCTGCTTTTAGATTCTCTGCAATGAATTCTACAACTGTCTCAAAGACATAGAAGTCAAGTTCTATGATCTTTCCATTATTTTCATAAACTGGAATAAATGCATTGGGACTTAAAACAGTTCCATTGTCTCTCTCCCAGCGCACCAATGCTTCCGCACCTGTGATCTCATGACTTTTTATGGAATATTTGGGCTGAAAATATACTTTGAACTGTTTTTGTTCCATCGCTTCCTTCATATCATTGACGATCTCATTTTCCAACTCACGTTGTTTCTGCATCTCATCGTCATAAAATCTTACGCTGCCTTTTTCTCCACCTTTCACTTTCTGTCTCACATAGTTTGCCGCATCGATCGCATAGGAAGTGCTCCTGCATTCTGGTGTCACATAATAGATTCCTGTTCTCAATACCACGTTGGATTTTGGGAACTTTTCCTTCTGCCGCAGCATAAATTCTTCATTGATCTTTTCTGTTTCTTCAATGATCCCTTGATATTCATCCTTCTCATAGCTAGCTGTACGAAACATTAAAAACTGATCCGATACAACTCTTGTAAAGTACAGATTATGTTTTTCTTCTGTTTTTCCAATAATGAAACTGCAAAAATCCTTTAATACCTGATCTCCTAGAGTATATCCATACTTATAATTAAAATATTTAAAATTTTCAAAATCCGTATATATCATCATGTAATCACTTGTCTTATTTGCAAGAATGATACGTTCCACTTCCTCATGAAATCTTCCAAATGAGATCAAACCTGTCAGCGTATCATGCTCCATTCGTGTGATCGCTCCCTGATAGACATGATTCATCACCTGATTCTTGGCAAAATGTGCGGAGATGATCTTCGTTACTTCGGATAACTGCTTCAACATCTCGTTTGACCAGCTTCTCTTCTCCTTACACACAGCATATGTGATCGCTCCCGTATAGCGTCCTTCACAATACATTGCAACACATACGATTGTCTTTGCCTCTCCCTGTATCAGGATCTTCGTTGCTGATTCGGAATATCGTTGCATATGATCATGCTGTAAAACAAGCACCCCATTCTCATCAAAATCATTAAATACTGTGAGAAAATCCTCTTTATCAAAATGTCTGACCGTCTCTAAAACCTTCGGAATTCCTTCTCTGTTCCATTGATAATCAGAATATATCTCTCGATCCTTGATATCTGTCTGCACGATCGTGATACGATCAAGTTCCAGACGAACTCCGATCACTTTCAGTAATAAATGTATCGCCACCTCAAAATTGTTGGTTTTCTCGAAAATCTCAAAAGCTGTAGCAACAATATCATTCTGAAAATATCTTGCTTCCAACATCTCTTCCTGTTTCTCTTGTTCAGCGATCATGGATGAAAAATGCTGCAGGCTGTCACAGTAAACATAACAGTTCTTTCCTCGCTCTTTTGCTTTATATAAGGCAATGTCCGCATTCTCAAACAGTTGGTCATAGGTATAACCTGATACATTCTCTGGAAGATAACAACATCCTGCACTACATGTGATCGTACAACCTGTCTTCCCGAATTGAAGATCCCTGATCTTCTGCATCAGCTCCACATTCTTCCTAACCAACTCAATGTTCAAGATATCTTTTACAAAAATAACGAATTCATCCCCGCCAGCTCTCAATAAAATACTATCGTTATCTCTAAATACTTCTTTCAACAGCATCGCCAAACGAGCTAGAACTTTATCTCCAAATAAATGGCCATAATTGTCATTCACCAACTTAAAACAATCCACGTCTAATACGATCATTCCACACGAATCAAAAGGCTTCTTCCGATTCAGATATTTGTTGATACATTTTTTCCCATATACCTGATTATAAAGCCCTGTCAAAGAGTCTTTTCTCGCTCTTTCTTTGAGCTTCTTCTCTTGTTTTCTTTGTTCTGTGATATCCCTTGTACTTCCTATCAAGGTCAGCTTTCCATCTTCATTCACGATCTTCGTAAACTCGAGTACCGAATATTTAATATCCCCATCCTCCCCAAACTCACGGATCTCTACCGTTGCTTCTTTTGCTTCCTTATAAATCTGCTTTACCTTTTCTCGGTCTTCTGGATGAATCTTGCTTTTGTCGTCTATATAGTCCATGTATCCAGCTATTGTTTTCTCGATATGAAATTTATTATTATAAACTACAAGTGTATCTTCATCCACAAGATATTCAAATATCTTAATCCGAGAATTATTTAAAACTGTTGACAGTTTCTCTATTTGTTTTCTGTTAACTTGCAGTGTTTCCATATCCTATTATTTCTCCCGTAGTATTGCTATTTCCCTATTACCAAAAGTATACAATGAAACGCTTAGAAACACAATCTTAATCATTCCCTTTTTTTCTTTTATTGACTTTTTGTTTCATTTATTTATAATGGATGTATAAGTGCATATTCATTCTGAAGCCAAGGATTTCCTGATGCCAAGATTGAGCTTACAAAGTACCTGTTCCCTTGGGGGATTTTACGTACTTTTTTATTCGACTATCTGGCATATTCATTTCCGAATATGCTTTTTTATTGCATAGAAAATATCGATAAAATCTCCTATGCAATAAAAATATTACATATTAATTAATTTAGGAGAAGGAGAAAACTATGTACAGACCAGAATCTGGTATCGCAGAAGAATTTATTGATGACCAGGAGATCAAAGATACACTTGCTTATGCAGATGCCAACAAAGACAATAAGGAACTGATCCTGTCTATCATTGAAAAAGCAAAGAAATTAAAAGGTATTTCCCACAGAGAAGCTTCCGTACTTCTTGCATGTGAAGATAAAGAACTGATCCAGAAAGTTTTTGATCTTGCGATCAAGATCAAGGAAGAATTCTATGGAAATCGTATCGTTATGTTTGCTCCATTATATCTTGCAAACTATTGTGTCAACGGATGTACTTACTGTCCTTATCATTATAAGAATAAACATATCCGCAGAAAGAAATTAACTCAGGAAGAGATCAAGAAAGAAGTTATCGCTCTTCAGGATATGGGGCATAAGAGACTGGCTCTTGAAACAGGGGAAGATCCTGTGAATATTCCAATTGAATATGTATTAGAGAGCATTAAAACAATTTACAGTATCAAACACAAAAACGGTGCGATCCGTCGTGTAAACGTAAATATCGCTGCTACAACCGTTGAAAATTATAAGAAATTAAAAGATGTTGGTATCGGAACATATATTTTATTCCAGGAAACCTACCACAAAGACAGTTATGAAGTTCTTCATCCAACAGGACCAAAACATGACTATGCTTACCATACAGAAGCTATGGACCGTGCGATGACAGCTGGTATCGATGATGTTGGTATCGGTGTTTTATTCGGTCTTGATATGTATCGTTATGACTTTGCTGGTCTGTTAATGCATGCAGAACATCTGGAAGCAAAATTCGGTGTTGGACCTCATACGATCAGTGTTCCAAGAATCCGTCCTGCTGACGATATCGATCCTGACGATTTCGAAAATGCAATCAATGATGATATCTTTGAGAAGATCGTTGCAATCCTTCGTATTGCTGTTCCTTATACAGGAATCATCGTATCTACTCGTGAGACACAAGAATCAAGAGAACGTGTATTAAAAGTCGGAGTATCCCAGATCAGTGGTGCTTCTTCTACAAGTGTCGGTGGATACGCTGAAAAAGAAAAACCAGAAGATAACTCTGCACAGTTTGAGAAAAATGATAACCGTACCTTAGATGAGATCATCGGATGGCTGATGGATCTTGGTCATATTCCAAGTTTCTGTACAGCATGTTACCGTGAAGGACGTACTGGTGATCGTTTCATGACTCTTGTCAAATCCGGTCAGATTGCAAACTGCTGTGCACCTAATGCTTTAATGACTTTAAAAGAATACTTAGAAGATTACGCTTCTGATGAAGTCAAAGCCAAAGGTGAGGTATTGATCAAACAGGAACTTGAGAAGATTCCAAATCCTGTTGTCAAGCAGAAAGCTACCGAATATATCGAAAATATTCATGAAGGAAAACGTGATTTCAGATTCTAGGAGATTTTTATGTTCAAACACTTAAACACCCGAATTCCAAAAAGAATTGAACAAGAAAAGGACAAGGTATCTGCCGTTATGATCCCTCTGATCAAGAAAAATGATGGATACCATATCCTATTTGAAGTCCGTTCCAATAAACTCTCTCAACAGCCTGGGGAAATCTGTTTCCCAGGCGGCCGGAGAGAACATGATGAAACATCCATGGAGACTTCGATCCGTGAAACTTGTGAAGAATTACTGATTTCTGAATCTAATATTAAATTATATGGGCCTTTAGATTACTTTTTATCTCCTGCTGGTCTGCGGATCGATCCTTATCTGGGGGAATTAGTAAATTATGATGGTCAGTATAGTAATGATGAAGTTTCTGAAATTTTCACTGTTCCATTAGCATTCTTTCTGAACACCCCACCGAAATGTTATTATAACAAAGTGACTATGTATCCAACAGATAACTTTCCATTTGATAAAGTACCTGGTGGAAAAGAATACCCTTGGGCACGTGGGGAATATGAGGTTTTATTCTACGAATATGATAACCGTATCATATGGGGACTTACGGCGAAGATCTTGTATTATAATTTGAAAATGATCCAGTAATACAGATTTGTTTTGAATCTGTATTACTGGATCAACTGGCATTTACAATAATTTCTTTAGAACTGTTTATACTTTCTTTAGAATTGTTCATACTTTATATATTGAATAAAGGAAGGATTTTGCTATACTTAAGACATAGTTTTTCATATATATTTTTTAATCCTCTCTTTTCAGAAAAGCAACCGCTCATTTTATTGAGCGGTCTTTTTATTTTATAAATATTCTCCTAACATATCTCTTACACATTCCTCTATCTGATCCATAATATCTACACATACCTCTTTTTTCATCCCTGCCGTAATTCCAACTGTTAAAATTTCCTTTCTTCCAGGATTACGTCCATTCCCGTCAACTGTCGTGGTATGTTCTCCATAATATGTGTTGCTATAAGTAAGATCATATGCCGGGCTTAGTCGCCAACTATCTTTCTCTTCATCATATAAATATGTGAAATTCTTTGAATGATCATCCCTGTTATGCGCAAAAACATTGAAACACATTCTACGAAACATATTTTCAATATCCTCCGTATTATCTCTTGTTAATATCTTTGTCAATTTCATTAAACTATGATAATCAAGACTTGGCTGCTCAAAGTCCAATTCCAAAAGAGCTGCAGCAGTTAACATATGAATTCTTTTTTTTCCTGTTTTATCTTTTATTCTATCAAACCGTTTCGTTCCAAAATAACCTTCACACTGCTCTGATGGAAAAAGTCTGGTTTCACTCATTGTAATCCCACATTTTTTCGCACAGCATGAATAATCATATTCCATTTTCCCCGCATTTTTTCCATCTACATGAGCTGGAAATTTTATGATCCATTCTTCATCATCGATTGTTGTCATAATCTTCGGTCTTGCACCACCACTGGTTCCTCCAAGACGATATAATTCATCTAGTTTATCTGAATATTCTGTATTGAGAATTTTCTGACATTGTTCTGCCAGTTCATCCAGGTTTGTATTTCCATTTGTTTGTTCCAATGTCCGCTCAGGATGATAGGTAATTGCTCCCATTCCTGACTTTCCAACGATTTCTAAGCGGTCCAAAACAGTTAATCTATTTGGATTCTGTTTATGTGCACGCAATAATCTATTCAATAATAATCTTCCCCAGTTATCTGGCAAACTGTCCGCAAATACTCCGAAAAGGCCATCAAAATAATCTTTCTGCGGTACAAATACTTGATTTTTTAAAGGCAATGAAAACGGACTGATTGAAAAACCATTTTCTAACCATTCCTCACTATACTGGAATGCAACTTTATGACCTGATGCCATGGCCAGTATCCCCACAAGTTTCTCGTCATATAAAACTTGCAATGTTTTAATTTCGCTCATTGATAACCTCCTGAATATTCCTATATGGCACTTGTGTAAAAATGTTTCGAAGTTCATCTGCAATATCCAATGCCATTGCTATCTTAGTTAATGAAATTAATGAAATCTGTCCTGTTGTCTCAAACCTTTTGATCGAACCATAACTTACACCACTCATAGAAGCTAATTTCATCTGAGAAATAGAACGCCGTTTTCTGATCTTTCGTACTCTTTGTGCAAGTTTCTGATCTAATTCTTCTGCTGTTTCCCATACTAATTGTTCCATTTATTTCTCCTTATTTTATAGATAATATTTTATCCAAAATCTCGTATTTTTAATAATAATAGATAATATTTTATCTATTATTATTTTATCATTTATACTTCATTTAAACAAGTTTTGTTTGAATATATTCAATTTCTTTAGAACTGTTTATCCTCTCTTTTCAGAAAAGTAACCGCTCATTTTATTGAGCGGTCTTTTTATTTTTCAAAAATTGGTGTATGATAGTCTCTGGTTGTTTGTATACAATCAAATTTTTCTTTAAAGGAGTTATCACCAATGAGTACTTTTCAAAAATTCATCCAATATTATAAACCCTACAAAAAAGTCTTCATTTTTGATCTGATCTGTGCAGCATTTATCAGTCTGGTTGATCTTGCTTATCCACAGATCCTTCGTTCACTTACAAAGACTTTATTTCTTAAGGATGCTTCTATGATCCTTAAGACTCTTCCGATCATCGGGGGAATTTTATTTATCTGCTATATTTTTCAGGCGTTCTGTAAATATTATGTCAGCTGTCAGGGACATATCATGGGAGCTCAGATGGAACGTGATATGCGCCGTAAACTGTTTGACCATTATGAAAATCTTTCTTTTTCCTATTATGATCAACATAACACCGGACAGATGATGAGCCGTCTTGTTTCTGATCTGTTTGATATTTCCGAAGCTGCCCATCACGGCCCTGAGAATTTATTTATCTCTCTTGTAAAGATCGTTGGATCTTTTATTTTCCTGTTTATCATTCAGTGGAAATTAGCGATTATTCTTCTTGCGATCGTTTTACTGATGATCTTCTTCAGTGCAAAGCAAAACCGTAAGATGCAGGCTACCTTCCTTGATAACCGCAGGAAGATTGGTGATGTCAATGCTTCTTTGCAAGACTCCCTTGCTGGAATCCGTATTGTGCAATCTTTTGCAAATGAAGATATTGAACGTGAGAAATTTCGTGTTGGAAATGAGGCATTTTTAGATTCCAAGCGTGATAATTATCGTGCTATGGGAAGTTTTCAGAGTGGAAATACATTTTTCCAAGGAATGATGTATCTTGTCACTTTACTTGCTGGTGGTTATTTTATCGCTCTTGGCCAGATGAGTGCTGCTGACCTTGCTATGTATGCATTGTATATTGGAATCTTTATCAGCCCGATTCAGATTCTTGTAGAATTAACAGAAATGATCCAGAAAGGTATGTCTGGTTTTATCCGTTATCAGTCTGTTATTGATATTGAACCTGAGATCACAGATTCTGTTGATGCCGTCAATATGAAACATCCTGATGGGGATATCTGTTATCATGATGTCTCATTTAGTTACGAGGATAATGAGATTGTATTAAATCACATTGATTTCACGATCAAATCAGGAAAATCCACTGCACTCGTTGGACCTTCCGGTGGTGGAAAAACAACGATCTGTTCTCTGCTGCCTCGATTTTATGATATTACAGATGGTTTGATTACGATCGGTGGTCAGAATATCAAGGATATAAAATTAGAGAGTCTTAGAAACTCCATCGGTATTGTTCAGCAGGATGTTTATCTATTTGGCGGCAGTGTCAAAGAAAATATTGCTTACGGAAACCCTGATGCAACCTTTGATGAAATTGTCGAAGCTGCTAAGAAAGCCAATATCCACGATTTTATTATGACATTACCTAATGGCTATGATACTTTCGTTGGAGAACGTGGTACAAGATTATCCGGTGGTCAGAAGCAAAGAATCTCTATTGCAAGAGTTTTCTTAAAGAACCCGCCAATCTTAATCTTAGATGAAGCTACCAGCGCATTAGATAATGAAAGCGAGCAGCATATCCAGAAGAGTCTGGACGCCTTGTCTGAAAATCGAACAACAATCACGATCGCCCATCGTTTATCAACGATCCAGAATGCAGATGAAATTCTTGTTATCGATGGACAAACGATCAAAGAACGAGGAACACATGAAGAACTAATTGCTTCTGGCGGTCTTTATGCTAAATACTATCATATGATGTAAGTGTCAAAAGTACAACAACGTCGAAACCTATTTTGTTTAGAACTGTTTATAAATTCTTTAGAATTGTTCATACTTTGTATATTGAATGCCTCGGGGATTTTGGTATACTTAAGACATAGTTTTTCATATATATTTTTTAATCCTCTCTTTTCAGAAAAGTAACCGCCCAGATGGGCGGTCTTTTTTATATCCTCTCATAAATTTTATACTCTTCCATTAATTTTATATTCTTTGTTATTATGTATTTTATTTATTATTAGTATATTACGCTTATTTCATATTTTCAATACTTCTTTTAACACCACTCATAACAAAATCAACTAGCCTTTCGTTGTATATGAAAAAATAAATAAGAATAAGAGCCATCCGGCGAGCATAAATTCTCTGGCGGATGGCTCCTATTCTTATTTATTTTTTCTCATATACATATCAAAGACTATTACAATCTACTGCTGAAACGCATTCAAAAGATTAGGGATCATCTGTTTCTTACGTGACATAACTCCAGGAAGAATTGCAACTTTATCTTCTGGTGTTACACCAAATCCGCGTTCGATCACTCCCTCAGCTTCTGGTCCACAGATCAGCAGATGTGTTGTTTCCTCTAAGATGTTTGTTAACATAAAGAATACGTAATCAAGTCCCTGTTCTTCTTTCACAGAATCCATATATTCAAGGATTGATGCTTTGATATCATCTAATTCTCCCTGATCCATGGATGTGATCTGTCCAACACCAAAGTCAATTGTATCGGCATTGAATTTCTTATAATCCATGTAGAAGATCTCATTTGGAGTCTTACAACTTAAATCACTTCCTGCACGGAACATTGCTTTGGCATGTTCTTCTACATCAATTCCTGCGATCTGTGCTAATTCTCTCGCGATCTGTTCGTCCACTGGTGTACATGTTGGAGAACGGAACATTAATGTATCAGAAAGAATTGCAGAACACATTAATCCTGCCATCTCTTTTGTAATCTCGATTCCCTGTTCACGGTACATCTGAGCAACGATCGTTCCTGTACATCCAACTGGCTGATTTCTGAAGTAAACTGGTGATACAGTTTCCACACTTCCGATTCTGTGGTGGTCGATGATCTCCATGATCTCACATTCTTCTAATCCTTCGACTGCCTGTGATACTTCATTATGGTCAACTAAGATTACCTGTTTCTTGTTGAATTCTAAGATACGACGTCTGGAAATAAATCCTACAAATTCGTTATCTGCATTCAATACAGGGAAGTAACGGAAACGTTTCTTTGTCATCTCTTCTTTGACATCATCTACAAAATCTGTTTCATTGAAAGATACGATCGTATCTGTTGCCATGATATAAGATACTGGCATTGCCTGGCAGATCAAACGGCTTGCTGTAAATGTATCATATGGTGTTGTGATGATTCTGCAGTTCTTTTCCTTTGCAAGTTCTAATACTTTATCAGTAACTTCTGTACCCATGCATACTACAACACACTGTACTCCTGTCTGGATCGCACCAATCTGTGCATCTTCACGGTTTGCAACGATCACTGTATCTTTGGCTGTTACAAATTCTTCCATTGTATCAACACTTGCGGCAGATACTGTTAACTTACCTTCTGTGATATATCCTTCGATATCTCCTGCCTGAAGTGTTCCATCTAATGTTTCTACAACATTTTTATATGGTGTTTTTGCTTTGGCAAGGATTTCATTGTCATAAACATCCATGTCTGCTTTCAACACATCACTGATGGATACCAGACCGATCATTTTCTTTCCATCTAATACTGGAAGAGACACGATCTTCTCTGTCTGCATCATTTCACGTGCAGATTTCAGGGAATCTGTCGCTTTTGCACCTTTAACTAGATTTAAATTTACGTCTTTTAATCTTGGTCTTACATCACTAACATATTTTGGATCTTTAATTCCAAATGTATCCAATACATATCTTGTTTCACCGTTGATATTACCGGCACGATATGCTTCGTATCCATTTCCTTCCACCTGATTCTTTAAGTTTGCATATGCGATCGCAGAACAGATGGAATCTGTATCTGGATTGCGATGTCCAATGACATATACTTTTTTCATTGTTCCTCCTTCTTTCTTGGCAGCCGTATTATGAATGTCGTATATTCATTCTGGCTGTTTGCTTTGATAGTTCCATCATGAAGCTCTATGATTTCCTTCGCGATCGCAAGTCCAAGACCTGCCCCGCCAGTTTCAGAAGATCTTGCTTCATCTAATCTGTAAAATTTCTCAAACAGGTTATTTAATTGATGTTCCGGTATGGTCTTTCCCTGATTCCTGACTAAAATCTCTGCGTTATCTCCATCGATCATTCCATAAACTTCGATGAGAGAATTCGGATAACAATATGATACTGCATTCCTTAACAGATTCTCAAAAACCCTGGCAAGCCTGTCCGGATCACCATAAATTAATATTTTATCATCTACCTCTATCTTCCACTCTAATCCTTTCTGCTTAAATACCGCAGCAAAAGAATCCATTACCTGTTCGAGCAGAACATAAAGATAAAATTCCTTTTTGTCCAAGGTAATATTCTGAAGATTATACCTTGTGATCTCAAAGAACTCATTGATCAGCTCCCCAAGACGTTTCGCTTTCTCAAGGGAAATTCCTGTATACTTAGCTCTTTGTTCTTCCGACATATCCGGCGATTCATTTAACAATGATAAATATGCAATGATCGACGTCAACGGTGTCTTCAGATCATGAGCAAGATAGACGATGATATCATTCTTTCTCTGCTCACTTTCTTCTGCGATCCGCCTCTGTTCTTTCAACGTTCCTTTGATCTCATTTAATTTATTCTCCAAAGGATTCAACTCCGGTGGGAGCAATATACGGTCTTTGGATTCATTTAAGATCATCTGAATCCCGCCTTCAACCTGTCTTAGGTATGTCGTGAATTTTGACATACCCAGATAAAAGCTTAACAAAAGCAGCACAAAAAATCCAGCGCCAATGATCATTGTTTTATTTTGTACAAAAATCAACCGATATACACGGATTGCTTCCAGTTCATCCATCCCGATCCGTTCAAATATATAAACGATCGTTTTGGCAAATGGATCCTGAAATACACCATCTACAAATATATCAAGTACAAAGTATCCGATACATGCAACGATCAGACTGATCCCCAATGTCTGTAGTATGATCCTTATCTTTAAACTTCTGTATTTACTCCTCAACTTTGTATCCAACTCCCCAGACTGTCTTGATCAATTCTTTGTGTCCCATGACCTCTCCCAGTTTCTCACGGAGATGTCTGATATGTACCATAACTGTATTATTGTTGTTCTTAAAATACTTTTCTTTCCATACCTGCTCAAAAAGATTCTCTGAGCTTATAACCTTCCCGCGGTTCTGTGTTAAGATCCATAAAATTGAAAATTCCAGCGGTGTCAATGTAATTTCTTCTTCTCCATACGTGCACTGGTGTGTTGCACGATTTAAGATAAGGCCTGCGATCTCCAGTGTATCTTCCTGATTCATACCGCTTCCATCGTTGTATCTTGTAAATCTTCGAAGCTGTGCCTTCACTCTTGCCATCAATTCCAACGGCTCAAATGGTTTCTCAATATAATCATCAGCTCCCAATGTCAATCCATTGATCTTATCCATGGAAGACACTTTCGCTGTCAGCATGATCACAGGGAAATTGTGTGTTAAACGGATCTGTTTTAAAATCTCAAATCCATCAATATCTGGCAGCATCACATCAAGGATCGCCAGATCAATATTCTCATGTTCTACACACGCCAAGGCATCCTTTCCATTGTAAAATTTATGTACATTATAATTTTCATTCTTTAAATATAATTCAATAAAGTCAGCAATCTCTTTCTCGTCATCTACTACTAATACAGTTGACTGTCTCATTCGCTTCCTCCTTACTCTTTACCACCCTGAATCACATGAAATCTTGCTTCTTGGCTTTCTTCTTCTAATTCTGTTCTCGTATGTCCCTTGAGACTATATAATGGTACAGTTTTATAAAGCGTACGGATCAATTCACAAAGGATCCTTTGATGTTCTTTATCTTCTTCATCCAGAAGATTCACATACGCAGATGTAATCTCTTCATAAGTCAATCCATTTTGAATCTTAACAACCAGTGATTTTACGATCATCATAACCTTATACTGATCATTCTCGATATTCTTCATCACAAAATCATATAATTCCGGGATTCCATCCCAGCCTCCAATTCCATTGCCTAGTGCCAGATTCTTATATTCATCTTCACTGTAACGTTTCCATGATAGATCTTCCCTAAGGCTCCACTGAATAAATACTTCGTTACGGTTTTCTACCTCACGGCTTGCCAGTAACAGTCTTGAATTCATCTGATTTCTTAATAAGATTCCTGACTGCCAGAATACAATACGGAGTAATATAAATTCTTCCAACTCATCATAAGTCAGCTCTGGGAACATCTCTTCCTGGATCATCTGGCAGCACTCATAAATATCTAAAATACCATATAAAAACAACATTCCAAAGAGAATATTCTCAAGTCTGGTACCCTCTTCTAACTCTTCCTGAACTCTGCGGCTTTTCAGAGAGAAGAAAAAATTATCCTTTGCTTCCATATTCAATAAGATCGTATCGTCTTCATATGAGAGAAATCCAAGAAAATGTAACTGTTCAATCTCTCTTGCATACATCTCAGCAATCAGGCTCTCACCTTCCATATCCCAGCATTGCAACAAAAATTCGATTGCTTCCTGCTGTAATAACTTAGTGATCAATTGTGGCATATCATAAAATTTCTCTGCTATCTTCTCTGACAGAGATACCTCACTTTCATCCTCATGAAACGCAATATTGATTCGTTCCGATAAAACCATCAGGTTGACTCTTGGATTGGTCGCAAGTTCTTCTATATAAGTTCGTTTTGATTCTTCAATTCTTGCCATCGCCCGATCCCTCCTTTGTCTTAATCTTATAAAGTATATCTTATCGAGCTTCTTCCGTCCAGTGGAACAGGCATAAAGAGTCGTCTAAAATAATTCTTTAATTCGGTTTATATTCTCTTTTGTGACACGGTATCCCATATCATACGTTTGTTTTAATACATCAATGTCTTTCTCTAAACTATCGATCGTATACTCTGGTCTTAGGATCACTGCCTTTCCTTCCCTCTCTAACTGCTCACAATATCTAACTGTTTTATTATATCTTATATGACGATTTAACAGCAGTTCCGGCAAATGTGGATATTTTCTCTTGAGAAGTTTTGCCGCAGCTTTGTTGCTCTTGCTTAATTCTTTTCTATACCCTTCTGGCCTTGTCAGTACGATTAGATTCTTATCATTCCCATCTTCTATTGATCGTCTGATCGGAATCGGATCTGCAATTCCACCATCATAATAAGGCTTTCCATCTACTTTGATCGTTGGAAATGCAAACGGGATCGCACAAGTTGCTCGAAGCATCGTACACTTCTTATCCAGTTTCATTCCATCTTTGTATTCTGCTTTCCCTGTCCATGCATTTGTTACACCGACCTTGATCGTTCCCTTGTATTCATTGAATGTCTTCCAGTCAAATGGATACAGTTTGTTTGGGATCGTGTCATATACGAAATCCAGTCCAAAAAGACTTCTCTCTTTCAGTAGATTCCCCGCTCCCATGTATCTTTTATCATTCCTGTGGTTCATCAGGATCTTTAAATTTCTTTCCTTTTGTTTGGATATATAAGAAAAACCATCACAGATTCCCGCAGATACTCCGATCATATAAGGAAACATGATATCTTCATCCAACAGTGCGTCCATTACTCCTGCACTAAAGATCGGACGAAATGTTCCTCCTTCTAAAATAATACCAGGCATCTTTATGCCCTCCTCATCTTCTTATGTTTCGTAAACTTGTCCTATGTTGTGTCATGTGAGTTCTATAGACACTTGTTTTTTATTATATGATGTAAGTGTCAAAAGTATAAATTGCGTTTGTGCTTGCACAAATAAGCAATTTATACTTATTGACACGCCGAACAACGAGAACGGAATAAAATGGTGTGAACGCGCCATTTTATGGGAGTTCGAGGTGTTCGAGGATTGTGGAATTGCGTAGCAATGAAACAATCCGGGTACATCATAGAGTGGCAAAATTTACTTTTGACACTCTCATCATTATATCACGTTTCGATTCTCCATTGTTACATTTTGTCAAAGATTTTCTTAAGAGATTTCGAAATTTTTGTGAATAAAAAAGATATCGCTTTCTTTCATTTATTTCAAATTAGTTTGTAACGTACGGATCAATTCCTCAATAACAATTGGTTTGGATAAAAATCCATCCATACCACATTCCAGTGCTTTCTTTTTATCTTCATCAAAAGCATTGGCAGTCATAGCAAGGATCGTAATTCCTGCCAGTGCTGGATCATCCAGTGCACGGATCTGCTTTGCAGCCTCATATCCATTCATTACAGGCATCTGAATATCCATAAGTACAAGCTCATAATCGCCTGGTGCTGAATTCCTGATCTTCTCCACTGCCTCTTCTCCATTTTCTGCTGTATCAACCTGAAATCCATATTCATTAAGAATCGCCAGTGCAATCTCACTGTTTAATTCATTGTCTTCCACAAGCAGGATACTTCTGCCTCTGAAATCTGAACTTGCTGTCGGAAGAATATTATCATCCGTGCTCGCCTGCTTCTGACCGATCGCTGTCATCAAAGTATCTCTGATATCTGACATAAATATTGGTTTCGCACAAAATGCATTGACTCCTGCTGCTCTTGCTTCCGCTTCGATCTCTGACCAGTCGTAAGCAGTCAGGATAATGATCGGTGTATCATCACCAAGACTACGGATCTGTCGGGTAACTTCAATACCATTCATATCTGGCAAGCGCCAATCGATGATATAGGCATGGAATGCATCACCCAGCTCTATAGACTGCCTTGCACGGAGAACCGCCTCCTTACCAGAAAGTGTCCATTCCGAACGCATTCCAACCTTTGCAAGCATCTTTGTCACGCTGTCACAGGTATTAAAATCATCATCTATCACCAATGCCTTAAGACCTTCCAATGCTGCGATCTTCTCTACACGATGATGCTTAGACTGAGTCCGCAACGGCAGTCGTACAATAAATTCCGTACCTTTGCCCTGTTCTGTCTGGATCTCAATATTTCCGCCCATCATATCCACGATATTCTTGGTAATGGCCATGCCCAGTCCTGTACCTTGAGTCCTGCTGACTGTAGAACTTCTCTCCCGCTCAAAAGGAGAAAAAAGTTTCTGTACAAAATCCTCACTCATACCGATTCCGTTATCCTTTACCCGGATCTCATATAACTGACGCTCTCGCTGTGTTCCCGGATATTGTTTCAACCGAACAGAAATCATTCCGCCTGCAGGAGTAAACTTGATCGCATTGGACAAAAGATTCAGCAGTATCTGGTTTAGCCGTGTCTTATCGCAATACACATCCTCATTCGTAACATCCATGGCATCCATATAAAGTTCCAGCTGCTTCGCATGAATCTGTCCACTGATGATCGTCTTCAGATCATGAAGTACATCCGACAAACTAACCTCTGTTTCTTCCAGATGGATCTTGCCACTCTCAATACGACTCATATCCAGTATATCATTGATAAGTGATAACAGATGATTGCTGGACGAAAGGATCTTACCAAGATAATCTCTGACCCTTTTCTTGTTATCAATGTTGCTCACAGCCAATGTCGTAAACCCAATGATAGCGTTCATTGGTGTCCGGATATCGTGAGACATGTTGGAAAGGAAAGTACTCTTTGCCTGATTGGCATTCTCCGCAGCATGGACTGCATCAGAAAGTGCCTGATTCATTTTCTTGTCAGCAGTACGATCCGACATAACCAGTATATATTTCTTATTCCCATTTACCTCACTACCCATTGCAACACTATGAAACCAGCGTCGTTCTCCTGTTTTCTGATGAACACACTCAAAATCCCATTCCTGCTGTTCATGAACCTGAATCTCCTTTAGATAATCCTTCTTCGAATCTTTCATATCCTCGGAATGCAGTTCTCCTAAAACACAAATATCTTCCCGGATCTGTTCTATGGTAATTCCCAACAGTTTTTCCACATTTGGACTAACATAATCTGCCTGATATGTTTTTGCATCCAACATTAAGAATACGTCATCCACATTCATTGACAACTTTTGAAACATCTCATCCCTGTACAAGATCTCTGTGTCTTTTTTCTTCAATCTTACACTGTTTTTTCGTAAAATAAATCCAATAAGAATGGCTGTAATACAAAGCACTACCGCCCCAACAAGAAGCATCGTACTAAGTTGCAAAGTGTTCATACTGGCATTGACGATATCTGCCTGGACAAGTCCCAGAAATACCCAGTCCTGAATATCTGATTTTTCATAAACAAGATAGTAATCCTTTCCATCCAGATTTAGTAACATCGCACCTGTATGTCCCTCTTTAAATTTCTTCGAAATTTTAAGGATCTCTTTTTCGGAGATATCTGTATGTTCTCTCAGAATGCCAAAAAAGTTATACACATTTCCCCATGACTCCAAAGAATGATCGATCACAACACGACCATCTGGATGAAGAACATAACTCTTTGCTTTTCCATTAAACGCAGAGATATCGAGTACATTTACTATATCAGCGTTTTCATAGGCAATAGCAATTGCATCATATTTAAATCCCTGATAACTTCCATGAGCCTTCGGGCTGGCAAAAACAAGCATCTGGGATTTTCCGGGAACTGCTGCATTGGTTATGATATCATTGCCTTTTTGAATCTCATCTTCAGTATTTTCCTGTAATCCAAGATACCCTGTTTCACCTGTTGTCATCTTATAGTTACCGTCAGCTGATAGAAAATAAAAATATATAAATCCCGCATCTTTCTGCGCTTTATCTATATAATCACGAATTTTGCTTTCACTTGGAGCATCCTGCAGATACTCACTCCACATATGAAGATACATCAGATTCTTATGTGTCAGTTCACCTAACATATTATCCGACTGATGGAAAACTTCGGTCAGATGAGAAACGCTTTCCTCATAGACAGTTTTCGATACAAACTCAAAATATTGAGAAACAGCCATAACGATTCCAAAAAAAAACGCAAGAAAGGCAATGATCCTGAATCGTTTTCTCATGATAGGTTTCTCTTTGTTCATATTATGATTCTTAATATCCATTCTTCTCACCTCAGAGTCATATAGTCTTCAGGCTTCGCGAGAACGGCATCACCCTTCAAAACACATTTTGTCCAGGTATCTTTCACCTCTCCATCAAATACAATGTTTTTACCCGCTGGATACGATTCCATATGTTGTGGTGTCGCAAGACAGGTTACAGTAAAGGTATCCTTATCCTGAACTGGTTTTCCATTCTTTGTAACTTTACTTAATGTATAACCATCATCCGTTTCCTTGATCTCTACAGAAATACCACTGACCACAGGCAGAGAACCTCTGTTAAATGGATTAAATCCTCCCTGATAGCCTTCTACAAAATTTCTGACCGTCTTTTTCAGCTCCGCTCCGCTCATCTTCCGCTTGTAAGCTGAAAGACCATTTGGCATGATCATATTGCCAGCCATTTTTTCCGTATATCCTGCCTTCCGCACACTTCCTGTAAAGCTGTTTCCTGTTGCGATCAGCACATCCGTACCATAGACGCCACGCAAAGTATTTGCCATAACAGAATACGCTTCATTCCCCCCGCTGGTATGAAAATGATTGGAATAAGCTTTCTTTGAATCGAGCACGATCTTCTCAGAATCAGATTTCTTCTTCAGAAGCTTTGTATTAAATGACTGGTAAGCCTGTTTGGCATCGTATTTTCCTGAAATCATCTTAGAGACTACATCTTGGGATACGTTGAAAAAGTCATTGGATGCGATTCGAATATACATATGATTTTCTTCGATCACAGGTCTGACATCTTTGAGATATTCTGTAAGATGTGTATCTACATCCTGACTATAGCTTAATATATCCTGACCATCATAAACGATCCGGTTCTGTGCATCTTCTGACAGCATTACATTCAACACTTTCATTGCTTTCTGCTGGCGTGTTTCATCCTTTGTCAGGTTACGGTTCAATGCCACCTGAAAATATGGTGTCGTCATCAGCCATTTTTCGCCATTTTGTTGAAAGAATGGAAGAAATGTTGTATCAATGCCCTGATCCTGAAATATTTTTACACCAGAAGAGCTGCCAAAGTACATAGCAAGCCTACCACTTTTATACATCTCCATCACTTTATCATAATCCATATTCAGATCATCTTTGCTCAACCCTGTATCCTGAATGAATTGCTCCATGCGTTCAAAAGCCTCCGGTCAGACTTTACTGTCCAGACCTTCTCTCTTTGTATTATCTGGGTCACTATAGGCAGTCCGCCATTTACGTCCAGCCGCTGTAGACAGCTCTGATGCAGATAGTCCCTGCAGTGTTTCCATGCAAGTATAATCATAAAAATAATCTGCCGTAAACCCACGGATCCCCACTTTTTTGAATGCCTGACAGGCAGAAACAAAACTTTTGTAATCTGTTGGCAGAGGAATATGATACTTTTTAAAAAGGTCTTTGTTAACTACAAACCCATGTGCATCCGCACACACTGGAAGCCAGTTTACACTGCCATCCTGATTCATAAAATTGTTGAGGTATGTATTATAGACAGCACCTGCTTCATTGGTTGTGGAAAGATCCATCAGGCTGTCTTTCAGAGGGTTTGCATCATGTAGTGAAAAACGACAGCAAGTTATGATATCCGGCAATCCGCCATTTTCCTTAAGAAACCGATAGAAATCCACATCATTGTTGCCCACTACAAATTCAATATTAATATCTGGAAGCTGTTTCTGAATGTATGGGGCATATTTTTCATATAGATTTGTGCTCCATAAATATACAGTGATCGTATCTTTCTCTTCATTTTTCGCGCTCTTCCTATCACATCCTGACATAAGTGATATGACTGTCACCATCACCAAAAGTATAGAAAGAACTCTATTCCATTTTCTCTTTTTCATTATGAATCCTCCTCTTTATTTTCCACGAATTCACTGATCACTTTTACTAATAATTTTGCATCTATAGGTTTCGCGATATGTTCATTCATTCCCGATTCTTTTGACTTTAATCTATCCTCGGTGAACGCATTTGCCGTCATTGCTATGATCGGAACCGTTTTTGCATCATCTCTGTCCAGTGCACGGATCATCTTTGCTGCTTCATAACCGTTCATAACTGGCATCATAATATCCATCAGGATGACATCAAATTCATCTGGTCTGCTTTTTTTGAATATCTCAACAGCTTCTTGGCCATTCCATGCTTTCGTCACAGATGCACCTTCATTCTGAATCACAAATTCTGCGATTTCCATATTCAGCTCATTATCTTCCACCAGAAGGATCTTCAGATCTTTTATAGATTTTTCTGATATAACTTCCTGTTCTTCACGTTGATCAGCATCCTGATCTATTTTAAATGGAATCCTGATCACAAAGGTCGTTCCTTTTTCTTTCTCACTTTCAAACGTGATCGTTCCTCCCATTTTTTCGATCAGTTTTTTCGTGATCGGCATTCCAAGCCCTGTTCCGGAAAATTTTGTACGGCTTCCAGTATGCTCCTGTGCAAACGGTTCAAAAAGGCGTTTCTGGAAATCCTTTGTCATACCAATTCCTGTATCTCGGCAGATAAATTCAATCGTCACTCTTCCCTCCTGCTCCGATGTAAATTCCTGGCAGCTGATGTAGATATATCCGTTTTCTTTATTATATTTTACCGCATTTGACAAAATATTCATCATGATCCTTTTTACATATCCTGGACTTCCGATCAGATTCCAGTGTGTGATTTCTTCTTTCTCCCACACGATCCGAATATTTTGTTCTGCAGCTATCTGTTCGATCACAACAAAGATTTCCTTGGAAATATTGCTTAGATTAAATGGAATTTCTTCCAGAACTACTTCGTCCGATTCCAGCTTACTCATATCCAAAACTTCATTGATCAATTCCAGTAACAGATGAGATGTTTCTTTGATCTTTGCCCTGCATTCTGTCTGTTTTTCCATATCATCTGCATAATGCTCCGCCATATCGATCATACCGCATATTCCATTGATCGGTGTCCGGATATCATGGCTCATCCTCTGGAGAAACTCAGTTTTCGCCTCGTTCGCTGCCTCTGCTTTTTTTGCCGATTTCAGAAGTTCTGCTTTATATTTCTCATCTTTTTCCTGTTCCTGTTTCTGATGTGCCAGATTGGTTGTATATATCCAGAACCATGAAAAACTAAGAATGATAAGATAAAGGAATACAACACCTGTTACCCTGAGTGGCAGATTACTGAATACCTCTTTATCTGGTAAATACATGTAGATATAATAATCCCTTTGTTTCAGCATGATACCATAGCATCCAGTTCCTTTATTCTTCAGATGAAAGATATGCCGACTATCTGTATGCTTCTTCATTTTCTGAATAATCTCATTGTCTGCGACATCCTGTGCCAATAATTTCTCATCGTTACTGGCAATAATCTTCCCTTTGTCTGCAACAATGATCGTCCCGTCTTTCTCAGTATTGTACCCCTTTAAAAGACTCTGGATCGTTAAAGTATAATTTCTGATAAATCTCGGAGATGTGTAATAGTAAACTGCAACGATCCCTGGGGCATCTTTTCTGGCGCAGGCTGCGATATCGATACGTGATCCATCTCCTCTGGCAATCCGTTCTGAATAAGATCTTTCTTTATATCCTGTGTAATCCATAATGATATCTTTTTGCAGATAATCAATCATCTCATCCATCAAACCTTCATCCATACTGTATTCACAGACTTTCTTTCCTTCTTCATCCAATACAAGAATACCATCCACCCAGAGTGACTGCAGATTCTCTTTCAGAAACTTTCGGTCTAACTGCTTTCTATTCTTTACTTCCATATCAATATTTGTACTCATCTGTCTGGCACTTTCGATCGCACGAAGGAGACTTTTTGATTCTGAAGATTCATTATAATGAGTATAGGTTGAGCACTGTACTTTGACATAGTTTACAATCTCCACCATTCTTTTCTCAGCTTCGTTTTTTTCCGTATGAAAAAAACAAAAAATTGCAGTGACAAACATACAGATGCCAAGCAAACCAACAACTATCCAGAATGGTTTTGCTTTTTCTCTTCCATTAATATCCAAGATCATCCACCTCCAAATATTTCTCTGGATCATCCATATATTTTTTTATGATCTTCAGGGAGGTACCATCCTTGTGCATTTCTTCCAGCTTCTGATTCATCTGTTCGCAGATCCCTCTGTCATCATTCTTTGCAAAAGCAGCTCCTATCCCGACGACCATCAATGGTTCCTTCAGAATGCGGAAGCTTGTATCATAATCTTTCATATACTGGACGATGGATTCCTCATGCGCAGCCACAGCATCCACATACCCTTTCCCCAGAAATGTATAGATCAATTCCATGTGTCCAAGACTGATCAGATTGCCAAGTTTGGGAATTCTCTTATCCGTCCGCTTCAGAAAGATACCTTCTGGTTTGCTTGTAGACTGGACTGCAAGGTTCTTTCCTTTCAGATCACTCAGTTTATGAATGTCACTGTTCTCATTTACAGCAACCACCTGACGGCTTGCTATGTATGGTCCGGCCCAACGATAATCGTTAAGTCGTCCTTCCATTGAAAAACATCCCATGATACAATCAATTTTTCCACTTTCTACCAGCTCTTTTTTCTTTTCCCAATTGATCTGAACAATCTCCGTCTTATACCCCATCCTTCTAAATGCTTCCGTTGCCAGTTCAACATCTATACCTGTCGGGATACCATCCTCATTCAGGAAATTATAAGGCGGATAATTGTCACTTCCAATTTTTATAACAGGTTTTTTTGTTGTGTCAGACACTTTATCTGCCTTATCACATCCTGCCAAAGTTGCCATTAATATAGAAAATATCAATACAACAGTAAAAATTTTTCTTTTTTTCATCTTATAACCTCATTTTTATATCTCATCCTTATTGTTCAATAATCTGCGCTTCAACCCCCCGAATTTTATGCTACTTATTGTTTTTTCCAATACCTTCATCTCAACTGGTTTGGAAATATGCGCATTCATACCGACGGTCAGGGAATGATGAATGTCATCTGAAAATGCATTAGCGGTCATTGCAATGATCGGGATCGTCTTTGCCTGTTCATGTGAACTCTTGCGGATCGCCTTTGTTGCCTCATAGCCATTCCAAGCCCCTGCAATCTAGATTCCACATAATTATCTGTAAAATCATAACCAGAAAGATCGATCATCTTGTCACTCACATCATCAATATTAGGATCATAAACAATCTGTGTACAAATATCTGGCAGATCAACTAAACGATCACATTCTAAACTTCATAACTTTATCCTCCCTCAATTCATAAATATTCCCTACAAATTCCCTATGAAATCTCTGTGAAATAAAACAGCACTGCCAAACAGACAGTGCCTATCATTTTCTACAACTGGCTGCCATTTTACAGGCCCTTTAGCTTTGCGTCACAGACTTTCGTCTGTTTTGCCTAGAATCTTTCTTTAATTATACCATGATAATGTCAGTATCAAAAGTAAAAAATATAAATCTAGCTCCAATAATCCGTCTCGTATTCCAATCCAATATTCCCAGTCTTAAACACTGGATTCTCTCCATTTTTCTTCTGCTTTTCATAATCCTCCAATGCTTTCAGTGCTGTATTTGACAAAATCAAGATCACTGGAATATTGATCAGTGCCATAACTCCCATCAAAACATCTGAAATATTCCAAAGCATAGAAACTTCCATTCCTGCACCAATGAACACAACCAGTGCAGATACTATACGAAATCCTTTCATGAATGTCTTTGATGGCTGTCCTTTGTGGATATAATTTAACAAGTTATCACAATAAAAACAATTCCCAAGAAGTGTTGTAAATGCAAACAATACCATCGCTACTGTGATAAAGAGTGGTCCGAAGTTTCCTAAGGATTCATGCAGTGCTGCCTGTACCCATGGTGCCCCCTGTAATTCTTGCGCAGGGGCGATTCCTGATGACAAACACATCATGGCTGTTGCTGTGCATAAAAGCAGGGTATCAATGAATACGGATAACATCTGTACTAAACCCTGTTTGATCGGATGACTTACTTGTGCGGATGCAGAAGCATTTGGTGCTGATCCAATACCTGCTTCATTGGAGTACAGACCTCTTCTGATTCCCTGCATCATAGCTGATCCTGCAAATGCACCAAAAATTGCTTTGAAATCAAATGCTTCGCTGATGATCTTTGAAAATACAACTGGCAGATATGCACGGTTGATGATCATAACGATCACAGAGATCAGAATATATGCAACCCCCATAGCTGGCACTAATGTAGATGTTACTTTTACAATTCTTGATCCCCCGCCTAAGAGACACCATCCTGTGATCACTGCAAGAATTCCTCCGATGATCCATGGCGTCCATTTTACATCATAAAATGAGAATCCTGAAAATGTAGATTGTAAATTATAAGATGCGAGCATATTAAATCCAAATGCATACGTTGCGATCATGGAAATACAGAATATGATCGCTAATGGTCTGCAGTGAAGTGCTGCTTCAATATAATATGCCGGTCCTCCGTAACATTCTCCATCTTTTCCTTTTCTCTTATAAATCTGTGCTAGCGTACTTTCGATCAGTGCGGATGCACTTCCGATGATCGCAATGATCCACATCCAGAATACAGAGCCAAATCCTCCAATGCAGATAGCGGACGATACTCCAATGATATTTCCTGTTCCAACTCGTGATGCGGTAGATACCATTAATGCCTGAAACGATGATACTCCATTTTCATCTTCTGGCTTTTCTACAACGGCTTTGCAGGCATCTTTAAATAATCTCATCTGTGGCAGTTTTGTACGGATCGTAAAATAGATTCCCGCTCCGATCAACAGTATTACTAGCAATTTACTGTACATAAAAGTACTGATGCTGTCAATGATGATTCCTAACATAAATTCTCTCCTTGTACGATATTCTCGTATAATAATCTGGATCAATAGTTACAATTTTTATTGCAGCTACTTTAATTCAACAGAAAAATAGACAGTCCCTGCCTAAGGGACTGCCCATTCATTTTAAAAGTATGCGATTTTACTGTCTGCGTCGTTTTTGTATCTTATGATATAATCGCGATTTTCAGAATTCTGATAAATGATGAATATCCCGTTTTCCTGCCGTCTGTCGGCAGAAAGGTCCGTTGAACCTTCTTCGTATGGCTTCAGAAGCTTTCGCTGCTGGTTTAAAAACCTATCTGTTATTATAATAACTCATTCGTATTGATTACGCAATTACAATTATCACTTGGCCATGATTTTCTGAGTGCCCCATAGGAGATCAGAAAGTTGGCAAACCAGCCAGCTGGTACAGCGAGCCAGACAAATGCAATACCAAAACGCGGTGCAAAAATCAAAGCAACTGACAAGCGGATCGCAAGATTTACCATATTAGCAACAAGAAATGGCCGCATGATTCCAAGACCGCGAAGGACTCCATCTGTTGCCATCTTGATTCCCATGAAGGTGAAGAAATAACCGAGCCATCTCATATAATTTCCAGACACCTGATATGCTAAAGCAGTTCCATCTTTCCCTAGGAACAGTGAAGAGATCTGGGTGTGCAATGATTCGATGATTATGAAAGCAAGGACTGCGAAACATATATCTAACACCAATGCAGCATGGTATCCCTTTTTGATACGTTCGATCTTCTTTGCACCAAGATTCTGAGAAACATACGGCGAAACTGCATTACCAATGGATACAAATATCAATGAAAAAACATTTTCTACTCTCATCGTTGCAGAATAACCTGCGAGTGCCTGTGTACCGAATGGATTCACAACTGCCTGTACGATCATCATACCAATTGACACTGTGGACTGCTGGAGAACTGACGGTACAGCAATCTGAAGCATGGAATGTAATTCCTGTCTGTCAAACCAGTCAAAGGGGCTTTCATATCGACGCATCCGGCACAAGAAGATCAAAAGTGACAACACTGCGGAAATACCCTGTGCAATGAGAGTTGCAAGAGCTGCACCGAACACACCAAGTCCAAGTCCTGCTACCATCCAAAGATCCATCAATATATTTAACATCGATGAGAATATTAAAAGAGCCAACGGTATTTTCGATTCACCGATCGAAGTAAACATCGTTGAAAGAATATTATACATAAACAGAAACGGAAATCCTACAAAATAAACTCTTAAATACAATACCGCTTCATCCAATATATCAGCAGGTGTTTGTAATACACTCATCATCGAATGGGAAAAACAAAAACCAAAGACCCCCAAAAATATACTTAAGATCAGAAAACTGATCAATGATGTTGACACGATCGTTTTCATTTTGCTGTAATCTCTGGCTCCAAAATAGCGGCTCACAAGTACACCTGCACCTACACCCGCACCCAATGCTACACAAATGAAGACATTCGTAAGGGCGGCACAGGCACCAACAGCTGCAAGTGCAGAAGAACCCACAAACTGACCGACTATGATCGAATCAGCCATATTATACACTTGCTGAAAGAAGCTGCCGAGGATCATGGGCATTGCAAAAACAGTCAGCGCTTTAAGGGGCGCATCTGTGATCAAATATTCATCTTTTGACATTATCATATTCCGTTACTGAAAACTTATAAAAAGTTATAAACCTTTATGTTTCATTCCTACTTCAACGAGTATGCTTTTGTAACGAATCAATTCATGTACTACTCACAAGTTCCTG
>ENA-OROQ01000290-OROQ01000290.1-human-gut-metagenome-genome-assembly--contig:-NODE-290-length-68169-cov-14.1911_pt1 | contig 68169 bp, 44 predicted proteins | sample MGYA00242136_ERZ509062 | MGnify/ENA primary metagenome ERZ509062 (study PRJEB26280, sample SAMEA2338735) | human gut metagenome | biome: human gut; feature: human-associated habitat; material: faeces...
TTCGATCCTTGACCTTAATCACACGAGTTCGGGATCTGTTATCCGGGAGTTCCGGGAGTTGGTGTGGGCAGTTACCCCATTACCCTGCAGATTGCTCCCGATGCCGAACTTACTTTGATCAATACCAGTACTGGAAATTCACTCTCTCCGGCGGTGTCGTTGGGGGCAAAAGATATAACGTTTACTGGAGGGAAACTCATTCTTCATCGCGATGAGGAGTGGATTGGTTGAGACGACAATCACTATTCGCCGAATTACGGTAACCCGGGATTCTCCACCATCATTCAAGCGGCTTACCCGGCTACTTTGACATTTGATACCAGCGATACAGTGATCGAAGGCACGGAATACAACGGTATTCTTGCCCATAGAAATGCAAATGTCATTTTCACCAATGGTTTTACCCTGAATATCGATCGGTCGCAAATGACCACGGATCGCGAAGTCACAGGGATCTATGCACAAGAGTCATCGATTACAACGACATCCGCCAATATTCATCTCACCGCTGGCAATAACGATGTGGGGCTCTCAGGCGTTCAAGCGGTCTACGGCGGCAATTTTGCTGCTGATAATCTCATCATAGAGCTCAACGGCCGCAATGCCGCTTCTTTGCAAGCTCTTTACGGGTTTTATACGGCAGATTATCAAGGGTTCCCGATTGGCAATGACATCTCTATTGCGGGTCCGACAACGATCTCTCTGCAAGACGCGCCCCAAGGAAAATCCTATGCCTTGGCGCTCATATCAGAACGGAACCACTCCTTCGCTGGGAAGACCCAAATCACAGTGAAAAATTCGGCTCAGGGCTATGGGTTATATACGAACCAAAAAGTAGATTTCGCAGACGATTTGCGAATGGATTTCAGCGGCAACGAAAACGCTTGGGGTGTTTTTGCCTACGGCAATAGTCAAGTTGCGGCAAAAGCTGTTTCGCTCAATATGAGGGACGGCGGTAATTATGCTATTTGGCTCAAAGACAGTGCCCAAACCACTATTGACGAATCGTTAACGACCAATGCGGATTACGCCGCTTTTGGACAGAATAATTCGATTGTCGATGTGAAAAAAGATTTCGTCACCACGGCGGAATCGGGTTTGGTAGCTGAAAACGATGCGCAGATCCGCATCAACAGTACCGGAGCCGGCAAAGTGCAGTTCTCAGGGTTTACGGAAATCACTGACAACGGACAGATCTCATTGACGGTCGGTTCCGGAGCTGCAGGCGAAGATTCCTATTGGAACGTAATGGACTATTCCGCCCTTACCGGATTGACAGTTGCAGCCAACGCGAGTTTGAACTTCCTGCTGACTCCCGAACTGTTGGGCAATTTAGCCGCAGACGGTGCGATTGTTACGGTGACTGGCACTCCCGTTCTGCTTCACTCGGCAACCCAGGGGGCAAGCACCATCACGCTTTCGGGCACCGGACTGGCATTGAACGCGGGTGATGAGGTGCGCTTGATCAACAGCGAGAAAGGCATCGCGTTGGACGAAGTGAACAATCTCTTGACCTCGGGCGATTCTTTGGATGAGCTCAAGGGGGATCTCAAGGTGGAGCACATTGCGTCCCTCTCGCGCGTACAGGAAAGCGATCTCACCAAGGACGATTACGATCTTTTGATGAAGAGTGACCAAATGCTGGTGGCCACGATCAAGGAAAAACGTCCGAGCAGCGACAAGGTAAATGACCAGACGAACGCGCTGATGCAGTCGAGCATCGCATCCGCCGCTACGATGTATGCGGCCGATGAGCTCTTAATTGACTCCACGATGAAGTCCCGTCAGGGGGTGCGTCAAACCGGCCCCTTTGCGGCGGCTCGTGTGGGCAAGTACGACCTCGACGTCACCGGGGACGCGGACACCACGGTGATTTCGGGCCTCTTGGGCTACGCCTTCAACGTGCAGGATTCCGAAGTTGGAATCTTTATGGAAATGGGCCACGGTACCTACGACACCCGCACCGCTACGACCGCTCCGGTCGGAGAGACCAAGGGCGACGGCAAGCACAACTATGTGGGCTTCGGTGTCTACGGCAACTATGCGACGCCGATTGACTGGCTGCATGTCACCGGATACGTGAAGGGCGGTTGGCTTCGCAATGAGTTCTCCGCGCCTATTGCCGGCGTTTCCGTAGATTTTGACCGCACGAGCAATTATTGGGGCGCTCATTTAGGCATGTACGGTGAATTCCAAGCTGCTGGGAAGATCAAGAACAGAACATTCTTGAATTATTTCTACGACGGCCGCGAGAGCGAGTCTTACACCGCCTCGGGTTCTTCGGACGTGGCAGGAGCGGATTTCCATTTTAATTCGCTCAATTCACACCGAGCACAATTGGGATCGGTGTTTGAATACGCCTATACGTCCGCCCTGCGTCCCTATGCGGCGTTGACCTACGAATACGCCTTCAAGGCGGATGCCAAGGGCCGAGCCTCCGATCAATTTGGTGATCTGGCTTTGAACGGTACTGACCTTGAAGGCAGCACGGGCATCGTGTCGCTCGGCTGGACGTATCAGAACGAAGCCAAGCACTTCGAATTCGATCTGGGCGTGAACGGTTACACGGGCAAGCGTCAGGGTGTGAGCGCCCAAGCGCAGGCCGCCTGGAAGTTCTAAACGATATCACCTGAGAACCGGTACGCTGCGGTCCAAGCAGCGTACCTTCCGTGATTGATTGTTGGATCCGTTTAGGTGAAGGCCTGCAGTCACATGGATTCAACAGCTTGGGTGACGGAAGGCCGCAGGCGGCAAAGCTGCCGCTTCGATGAAGGTTGTCGGCTGGTTTCACACGAAAGATCAGCACCCTGAAGGATTGCAGTGCTGATTACCCATGCGGAGTATCACAATGCCGCAAATTGCATTTGACCTGCAAATGGCTGGAATGACCTGTACGCATTGTTGCGGAGGAACATCGGCCGAGTCTCGTGCACAGACTTCGCTTTGGATCGGCAGTCTGCGGTTATCCTGACTATTGATCAGGCTTCGGTCGATTTGGTCTATGGCCACCCTACTGCTGAGAAGCATGATCTGGTCGAACGAATCGAAAGCCGCCGCACACTGCCAAGGCGCTCGGGATGGGCAATGACCAGTACGATTTAATCATGGTCCGTAATTCCAGCAGAGCAGAAATAAATCGGCCTCAGGCGACGCGGGTTCGTCTGAGGCCGTTGCTTTGAGGAATGCATCGGTGATGCTCAAAGCATCGAAGATTTTCGGATTGGTTTAACTTGGAAAATCAGCATTCGACTCATACATAATTTATTGAGGCCGAAGTTTTTGTTGGCTGTCACTAATGGTTGCTTTTGAAAATGGTTGGATTACTTGACGAATACGGATGAATTGAGTACAGTCAATTAAGCAGAAAATGACCGTTTCTGCTATTGCGCATGCAATGAAATTTTACACGGGGGGGTAACAGCCCTCTCCGGTGTTGAGAAATCAGCACTTTCTTTCTGACGAACTTCGTGTTTCGAGTCTTTGGACTTGGATGCGAAGTTTTTTTATTTCTCTCCAGCTTCAAAGACGCCAGCTTGGAGAGAATTTATGCAAAAAGGAAAACTGACGCCATTGGCGCTGGCTATCGGATTCGCGGCGACAGTCAATGGTTTCGCTGCAGAAGTTACTGGTCCTCATATTCAGACCAGTCGTGCGTTTGATGACGATACCATTTACACGGTGACAGATAATGGCTCTGTGATCGGTTCTGATGACACCAATCTCGTAGAAATTACGATTGCTGCAGGGAAAACGCTGACGCTGAAAAATACTGATGACAATTGGCAGACCAGGATTCTAGATGGCAGCAATCGCGGAGGCTTGACTTTCACGGGAGGCAATCTGGTCTTGCGGATGGATGACACCAGCACAGACTCCAACTCCGAGCAATGCTTCTTGCGTGCTACAAATGGCGCCGCCACGACGGGGACAACGACCTTTAATACGGACAGTGCTGTTGTCATGGAAGGCAGCGTGCCTCAAGGCTTGGAATCCCACGGAGATATTAATTTTAAAAACGGTTTTGTGATGAACATTGACCGTTCCGCTGGTGATGCCGCACGCAGCATCACCGCAGTTCTCGGTCAACTTGGCGGCACGCTCACCACAACCTCAGCCGATATCAACATTACGGCTGGGAAGAATGACACTTCAATCACTGGCATCGAACTTGGGTACGGAGGAAATCTGAATGCCGCCTCCCTGAATTTGCAGCTCAACGGCAGCAATGCGCAAAGCCTGAAAGTGGTGAGGGGCATAAACATCTGGGACCATAAAGATTATCCGCATTACAACCAATATGGAAAAGACATCACGATAGCGGGGCCAGTAACGATTACGCTCCAAGATGTTCCTAGCGCTAGTTCTTATGCGCTCAGACTTACCGCAAAGCGCGACTATTCTTTTGCCGGGCCAACGAAGCTCACAGTGAACACTTCGAATCGAGGGTACGGTTTATTCACGAATCAAAAAGTGGATTTCACTGATGATCTGACGATGGATTTCAGTGGGAACAATTATTCTTGGGGTATTTTTGCGAATGCTGCAGGTCAAGTGACGGCGAAAACTGCCTCCATCAATATGCAAGGCGGCAATTCACATGCGATTTGGCTCAAAGATAACGCTTCTGTCGTCATTGCGGAAGCGTTAAAAACGAATGCACATTACGCCATGGTTGGCCAAGGTGAATCGACCATTGATGTACAAAAGGACTTCATCACCACAGCGAGATCTGGTTTATCAGTTCAAGACAAAGCGAAGATCTTCATAAATAGTTCAGGCAGCGGCAAAGTTCAATTTTCAGGCTTTACCGAAATGGACGATAAATCTGAAGGTCAGATTGTGCTCAATGTCGGTTCTGGCAGTGTTGACGAAAATTCTTACTGGAACGTCACTGATCGCTCAACCCTCACCAATCTTGCAGTGGCTTCGAAGGCATCACTCAATTTCCTTCTGACTGCCGATGTGCTTTCCTCACTGGCCGATGATGAGGCCATTGTTTTAGTGACAGGGACGACTCCAGTACTGCTGCATTCTGCAGCTTCTGCTTCAGGTGCGAGCCCGATTACGCTTTCAGGCACGGGACTTAAGCTCAACGCAGGCGATGAAGTGCGTCTGATTAAGAGCAGCGCAGGCATTGCGCTGGATAAAGCCGACAATCGCCTCGCTGCGGGATCTTCTCTGGATGAACTCAAAGGCAATCTTAATGTGGAGCACATTGCTTCCTTGTCTCGAGTTCAGGAGACGGAATTAACAAAAGACGATTACGATCTCAAGATGAAGTCGGAAAACATGCTTGTCGCCACGATCAAGGCAAAGCGGCCGAGCGTCGACAAGGTGAATGACCAGACGAACGCGCTGATGCAGTCGAGTATTGCATCGGCCGCAACGATGTATGCGGCCGACGAGCTCTTGATTGACTCCACGATGAAGTCCCGTAATGGAGTGCGTCAGACGGGACCGTTTGCCGCAGCAAGAGTCGGTAAGTATGACTTGGACGTTCGCGGTGATCTTGAAACCAATGTGATTTCGGGATTGCTGGGGTATGCCGTCAATCTGCAGGGTTCCGAAATCGGCGCGTTTGTCGAAATGGGTCACGGGACCTATGACACTAAAACGGCTGCAGCTTCTCCGCTGGGAAAGATCCGGGGGGACGGCAAGCACAATTACGTTGGGCTGGGCGTTTATGGGAACTACACAACGCCTTGGGAATGGCTTCACTTCACTGGCTACGTGAAGGGCGGTTGGCTTCGCAATGAGTTCTCTGCGCCTATTGCCGGCGTTTCCGTAGATTTTGACCGCACAAGCAATTATTGGGGCGCTCATTTAGGCATGTACGGTGAAGTCCAAGCTGCAGAGAAGATCAAGAACAGAACGTTCCTGAATTACTTCTACGACGGCCGCGAGAGCGAGTCGTATGAGGCTTCAGGGGCTTCGGCGGTTGCTGGTGCTCGGTTCCATTTTGACGCTCTGAATGTTCATCGCGTACAGGCCGGCAGTCTTTTTGAATATCAGCATTCCTCGGCTCTGCGGCCCTACGCTGCCGTCACCTATGAGTATGCCTTTAAGGCCGATGCTGAGGGGAGTGCGCGGGATCACATTGGGACTCTGGCCATGAACGGAACGGATCTGGAAGGCAGTACCGGCATACTGTCGTTGGGATGGACTTTCATGAATAGAGCCAAGACCTTTGAATTTGATGGCGGCGTCAATGGCTATGTGGGTGTGCGTAAAGGTGTGAGCGCGCAGCTGCAGGCCGCCTGGAAGTTCTAAACGTTATCGTCTGAGAACCGGTACGCTGCGGCCCAAGCAGCGTACCTTCCCCGATGATTTTTGGATCTGCTCTAGTGAAGCCTGCGTTCGAGGTAACGAGAGCTTATGCCTCAGTTTGAGGTGCGCAGAAACGAACGGATACCCCTCGAGAGCTCTTCGACCGCGTTTTCGAGCTGGACCTCAGAAAAGCCCGCGAAACCGAGGATCAGACCGTACTCTTTGGGCGCATCGGCAAAGCAGGGCGAAAGAGCGCGTGTCTCGAGGCGGTGTTCCCGACGCAGATAGTCCGCAAGATGCACGTCGTCGAGCGCTTTTTCAAAACAAAAGCACAGGTGCGTGCCTTGGTTGTCGATCGTGAGGTGACCAATGTCGCCAAGAAAGCGGCCGATGGCGCGGATGGCTGCGTTGCGCCGCTTGGCATAGAGCACTTTCAGACGCCGCACATGTGCGTCGTAAAAACCTCCGCTGATGAATTCGGTGAGAATGGTTTGGTGCACTTCGGACTCATGTCGGTCTGATAAGAGCTTGGCGCCCTCGAAGGCCTTCGCAGCACTTTTGGGGGCAACCAAGTACCCGAGGCCGAAGCCCGGGTAAATCATTTTCGAAAAGCTGCCGAGATACACCACGGAAGATTGAATCTCTGCGATAGCAGCGAGCGCCGTCGTTGGTGAGCCGGCGTAAGAGAGTTCATTGTCGTAGTCGTCCTCTATGATCCAAGCCTTGTGCGCTGATGCCCAGCGGATTAGTGCCTCTCTTCGCTGCCGCGACATGAGCATTCCGAGCGGGTACTGGTGACTCGGCGTGACCAAAACGCCTCGGACTTCAGGGAAAGCAGAAAGCTGCTCGACGGAGAGCCCTTCAGCGTCAACGGGTACAGGTGCGGGACGAAGGCCCCAGTAGCGAAGTGTGCTGCGGTGGACTTCAAAGCCTGGGTCTTCGTGCGCGACGGCATCACCGGGATTAAAGAGAATTTGCGCGCACAGAGCGAGGCCTTGCTGAATACCCGAGGTAATGATGATCTGTTCGGGGTCACAGGAAATCCCTCGAGCAGAGCGCAGATGATCTGCGAGTACGCGGCGAAAAGGCCCCCAGCCTCCCGGATGGCAGTAGCTGTTGTGCATCCAGGGACTTTTAGAGATGCGCGCAACAATCTGAGTCCATTTTTTCCCCGGCAGGCTGTCGTAGTCTGGTGCGGCAACCGCCAGCGGTTCTTCGGTCTGAACATGGAACTGCGCAGCGCAGAGCGCCAGTTGCGCGCGTTCAGAGAGTTCTGGAAGACCGGCCGTCCCTATAGGCGGCCTGCCTGTGCGGGGGTCTCTCCGTTCACGCAGCGGCAGATGCTCCGCAACGCACGTGCCGCTACCCACTCTGGCATCGCACCATCCTTCATCTACTAAGCGTTTGTAGGCGGCCGTTACGGTATTGCGCGAGATGCCGAGGCATTCGGCCAGAATGCGCGAGGCAGGCAGCCTGTCGCCGGGTTGGAGCCGGTGTCTGATCTCCTCCTGCAGGGCCTTAGTGAGCTGCTCGTTGAGCGGCACGACTGAAGTCTGATCGAGTTTGATGGAGAACGGATGGGGCGTCATGGAGAGACCTCTAGTGCAGCGTAGCTGTGCAGACCCGCAAAGAAAATGTTAACGCCGACGTAAGTGAAGATCAGTACGGCGAAAGCCGCAAGTGTCGCTGCGGCGAGTTTTCGCGGGGGAAGTTCGCGGCGGTGATCAAAATGAAGAATAGCGAGGAAGGCGCACCAGGTGATGAATGCCCAGGTCTCTTTGGGATCCCACGCCCAAAAGCGTCCCCAGGAGTGATGCGCCCAGATTGAACCGAAGAAGAGGCCCCCTATCGTGAAGATTACGAGTCCGAGGAGGTTCAGACGGCGGATGAGCGGTGCAGCTGTTTCCGGAGCGGCGCCGCCGCAGAGAAGTGCGGCTCCGGCGCAGGCAGAAAGGCCAAAGAGTGCGTAGGCTGTAAAGGAAAGCGTGACATGTGCAACCAGCCAATAGCTTTGAAGGGCGGGCAAAAATAGCACTGGAGCAGTCGGCACCGCATAGAGATTCAATGCCAGCAGCACAATGCCGCTCAGCATGATGCCTCCGCCGAAAAGCTGCGGGCTGCGGCGGACGGAGGAACATGCGGCGGACGCCAATGCAGTGAGAAAGGCGCAAAAGACTGCCGACTCATAGAAAGTGGCGGTCGGAAAGGAGAGAAACCAGTCCGTATTCATCTGCCACATGTACCAACGCCACCGATCCAGAAGTCCCCAGCCGAGGCCAATTAAAGCAAGAAGCGCTGCGGCAAGACTGAAAACGCGAAGTGCTTTGCCTCCGGATGAAAGCGGCTGGCGTGAATTGGCCTGAGTCTGAGCCGCACTGGCCGGAACCCTCCGAGCCGTAAATGCAAGCGAGAGCCAGGACAGCAGAGCGCCGATGACCAAACCTGTTCCAGACAGGGTGAAGAGTTCTTCAATATTCATGGCTGGCCTCGGAAAAAGATCGTGAACCGAAAGTGATGAAGGTGTAGAGCAGCAGGCTCAGTCCGGCGACAAGACCGCCGGCATAGAAAAGCCAGGCAAAGGGTGTTTTGGCAACGGAAAGAACGGTGTATTCGAGGTTTTTGAAGTCGCCGACTTCGATGACGAGATCGTCTTCGATCCATTTCGCGTTCTGATACGGCATCACCCAGTGGCTCAGATCTTCTCCGGAAGGTCTGACAAGCCGAATCAGATAGCCGGGATTGCGCATCTGATCGGCGTCGATGGTTTGGGGACGTCCTTTGACAAAAGTGATGGTCGGCGAAAAGTCTTCGATAAGGAGGAATGTGCCGTCGGTGAGCTGGATCGGTTCGCCAATGGCGATGAGGTAACTCATCTCGCGGTCACGAACGGCAGCTTTCACTTCCACGGCGCTGTCTTTTCGAGGTGCAAGGCCGCAGTCCTGCTGATAAAACGTGACGCCTTGATAGGATTGGGGACTGTTCACCGCCAGAAGCAGGCTTGAGGCGGGAACAGTGTCATCCCGCGATGAAGAGAACCGAATGGTTGAGGCATAACGTTCGGGGCGCGTAGTGCCGGGATAGACGTCGAGTTTGAAATTAAGGCATTGAACCAAGAAGCCCAGAGGCCGCTCGTTGCCCGCATCGTCAAACCAGGTGGCTGCGCTCTCGCCCTCACGAATGTAGACGAAGCCCTTGAAGCCTAGGGCAAAGTCCAATCCCATGCTGACCACCATCGCCAGCAGTCCGGCATGAAGACCGATCATTGCCAGCGATTGCTGCGTGAAGGGCGCTCGAGTGCGGCGGATCAGGTAGAGGACCAGTGAGAGGGCTGCCGCGGTGCTGCCGACGATCTTCAGTACGGCCAGAATGTCAGCTATATACGGCCGGTACGCAAAGTTCTTGAGGGTCTCCATCCCGGAAGACCCAACCAAAAGGACTCCGCCGATGAAAGCAAGCAGTACGCTCAAAGGGATGCAGCGAAGGTTGGTGAAGAGATGGGACATGGCAAAAGCGTGCAGGAATAGAGGCTGGAGAACCTCAGCTGGGACCAGTCTATGAAGCCATTTCCGCTGGCGCAGAGCCAATTGGAGACCTTTTGATGGTGCCAATATGAAGGAGGCATCCAAATCTCTAATGAATTGGATGGCAGGGGATAAGCTCTTGTGGGTAGATCCGCAAGGCAAGGAGGGGTATTGCCGCGAATCATTTTTTTCCTTTGCAGCTTTGAGCTGAGCGTCACCTAAATGATGAAATCTCCTAACCGCTTGCCAGCAGCGCTGCGCCGCTGCCAGAGATACGGCATTCCTGCAGCATTCATCTTTGCGCTTATGTTTCATGGCTTGCTGCCTTCCGGCGGATGGTGCTTCGAAGTACGTGAACTGCTGACCTGGACGGGACAGGCGTTTATTTGGGGATTGACTGTGGCGGCTCCTCTTTTAGTTGCGGCATCGACGTCGACTGCTGTCGACGGGATTCAAAGCAGCGGGTTTGGCCGAGTCGGGCGCGTTTTTCTGGCCTTTATACTCTCAACGTTCCTCTGCGCAATGGCGGGAGCGCTGGCCGCTGGAAGCGTCGAAATGACCTATCCTGATCTGAGCGCAGAACTGGGGGTGCGGCAGGATCCGACAGCGGCTGCGGGGTGGAGTCAGATGCTGCCGGTTTTGCCGGTGATGCCGAAACTGCTGATGCCTGGCGCAGTTGCGGCAGCGCTGGGAACCGGTCTGCTACTGCGCTGGGCGGGTTCTCAAAACGTGCGCGCTCTCGTCGAATCCGCAGGCATACGACTGATGGCTGCTCTGCGCTGCTATCTGAAGCTGCTTCCGGCGGCGGTCTTCTGTCTGACAGTGGGGGCACTCACTCGCGGAGGATTTTCTTCATTAGGACAATTCGGCGCTGTCGCGCTTTTAGTGTCGGGCGTCACGCTTACCGGTCTGTTGGTCATTAATCCCATTGTCTACAAATTATTTGCACGACGCCCCGTGCGCGGCGTACTGCTTGATCTTCTGGAGCACAGCGCCTACCCGGCGTTTCTCTCGCGAAGCTCGCTCGCAAACATTCCAATGAACCTTGCGTTCTGCCGGCGTTACGGGGTGCCTGACAAAGTCGCGTCGATCACGATTCCTCTGGGCGCTGCCTTTAACATGCCAGGCGCCGCCGTGACGCTTTCCGTCTATGTGAGCCTTGCACTTATCGGAACAGGCATGGGCGATTGGGGAACGCTGGCAGCGGCCGCAATGTGCTCGGCGCTTTTTTCCATGGCGGCAGCCGGCATCCCGAACGGTTCGTCCGTTCTTTTGCCGACGCTTCTCGGTCTCTTTGGGTGCGGTGATTCAACTGCAGCAGTGATGACGGCATATTTTGTGATCTCTGTCCTGCAGGATTCTGTCGGCACTGCACTCAATTCCTCTTCGGATGCGTTCCTTACAGTGGCCTCGGCGGGCGGACACTCTAAGGCGGACAGGGCGGCAAACCTTATGCGAAACTGAAGTGGCTCTGCCATTGAGCATGAAAGTGGCTCCGAAAACTGGCTGAGCGACGGGAAGAATCTCCTTCATCAAGACTGCACTGCTTTGACCGCGGTGCAGCACCTCAAAGGAGATCCATCCATGCACCCTCAAAAAACAACACGCATAACCATGCTGATTGCTGCGGCCTTAATCAGCTTGCCGACGGCCGCATCAGCTCTCGGAACCGGCCGTGCCGCCGGTACGCCCCTTACGCCGCCCCCTCAGGCGCTCGATGCGCAGACCTGTCTGTCATGCCATACCACCATCAGCAAGCTTCACACCCGCGGAGCGCACAAGGACGTTAACTGCGGGTCGTGCCATACGGTGAAGGCTGAACACTTTTCTAAGCCCTCCGCTGCGAACCGTCCGACGACGCGCTTTGACTACGAATCTTGCTCTCAATGCCACACCTCGGAACATCAGGACCTGATGAATCCGAAATACCATTATGCGTGGGCAAAAATGGGCGGGAATCCCGCCTACTCGTTCATCCGTGATCAGGACGACGGTTGGCCGCGGTCGCTGCAGTACCGTTTCCCTCGTTTCCATTCAAGCCTGATGGCCGATTTTGTGGCGAACCGCGCGAACGGACGCTTCCAGTACGATGACAAGACGGGGCAGGGGAAACCTCAAGAAAAGCACTGGGATGTCATCAAGGACATGCATCCGGAAAACGGCGATCAGATGATGGGCGACGTTATCGGCATCGGCTGGCGTCCGCACAAGGGGCGTGAAGGACAGCAAGACTCCCGCTGCCTGCTTTGCAAAACGTCCGAGACCATGATGGAGTACTCATACGATCTGATGTCGGCGAATCCCAAGGGTTATGACTTTTCAAGTCCGGTGGTCCCGATGCTGAAAAAGATTCAGACGGGCTTCAACTGCAATTTCTGCCATGACCCGCATTCCGCCGAGCCCCGCATCATTTTTGCGCCCTTGATCGAATCCATGACCGGCGAAAACGGCAGGGAGAACTTCTATCAGAAGACCGTCGGCAGCAAAGCCTCCACTCCGATTGAGGTCGTCGACATGGGTTTGCGCGGCTTCACACGGAAGATCGGCATTCTGAAGGACTACAATGCTAATTTCCAATGCGGTCAGTGTCACAATGCTGCGAATCGCTATCTGACTTACAAATGGCTCAAGGACGATCAGCCGGTTAGATCGGAGGACCTGCAGAAGGCCGGCGTAAGCCCCTACGCGACGGAGTTTTTTAAGGATCCCCTCGAATCCTGGGCCTGGTTCAAGGCGAAGGGATGGCACCAAGGCGTCAACGGCACGACCGGTGTCCATTACGTCAATGGATCGGATCATCCGCATGTTGAAATCATGCTTCAGAGCAAGCACGGTCAGGCCGGGGTGACCTGTACGGACTGTCACTTCGCCCGCAAAGCGGACGGCAAGGCTGAACATCAGCCCAGTCTCGTGAAGCTCAAGGTTGAGAACACCTGTATGCGCAGTGCCTGCCATGGTCCGGGCTCAAAGAGCAATTGGACCGATCCGGGACAGGCGCTTTATACGATTGAAGCGATTCAGCAGGAATACCGCATCCGTGTGCAGAAGATGGAGATGGCTGCTAAAGACGCACAGCGGATCTTCATGAAGCTCAAGGCGGGCGAGGCGAGTCTTCCGCAAGAGGTTAAGGAGAAGCTGGAAACGGCCTATGAGAAATACCTCTCCGCACGAGATTGGTACCTTACCGACCTTTCTTCCGGTTTCCATGATCCCGAAGGATTTAACCGCACGGTCTCCGTGGTGACATGGGAGCTGCGCAAAACGAACGCAGCGGCGCAGGGCGCTCTGAAGAATACGCCAGTCAAATAGCATCCGCCGTTTTTGAAAACTAGGGGCGAACATTGCACGAGGGGCCAGAGCCTTTTGGCTCCTCGGTGCGGCAATGAATAATGCCTCAATAAACATCAAAGGAAAAAGAGCCCATGAAGACAGCAAGTCCTCATGGGCAGTCAAGTCCCTTGCGCAGACCTCGCGTTTGGATCGGCAGGTCTGCACTTCGGATAAAGAGAGATCAATCAGCTATTAGTCGCGGAAGGCCTTCAGAATCTGACGGCCGGCGATGTAGATCATGATTTCGTCGGTGCCGCCGCCGATGCGTTCGCAGCGGACGTCGCGCCACAGACGCGAGACGCGGGCATCGTTGCTGTAGCCGAGGCCGCCCATGATCTGGATGGCGTCGTCGATCACTTCGAGGGCCGTGCGGGCGCAGTAGAGCTTGGCGAGCGCGGCGGTTTCACGCATGGATTCCTTGCGGTCGGCCTGAACGGCGCAGCTCAGGACGAGGTGGCGCATGTTCATGCACTTAACCTTCATCAGCGCGAGCTTTTCCTGAATCATCTGGTTAAAGCCGATGGGCTTGCCGAAAGCAATGCGCTGGTTGGCATAGCGGGCGGCGTCTTCAAAGGCGCATTCCGCAAAGCCCGTGCAGCGCGAGGCGTTGATCAGGCGTTCCATTTCGAAGTTGTACATGACGTTGAGGAAGCCCTTGCCTTCTTCGCCAACCATGTCTTTTTCTTCAACGACGACATTGTCGAGATACACCTCGCAGGTGCTCACGAGATGCCAGCCGATCTTGTGGAGCGGGTTGATCTTGACGCCGGGGGCCTTGGCATCAACCCAGAAGAGCGAGAAGGCGAGCTTGGGATCTTCGCACTTTGGATCGCGGGCGAGAACAAGCATGTAGGGATATTCGGCAGCGCCCGTGATGAAGGTCTTCTGACCGTTGATCACAATCTTGCCGTCTTTGCGTTCCCAGGTCGTGGTCGCGGCGTTGTTGTCCGAACCGGCGCCCGGCTCCGTCAGGGCGAGGGAGTAGGCGGGGTCGCCCGTGGTGGACGTGCTTTCGGCCGTGAGGCGAAGCTGCTCGGGCGAGCCGAAGTGGATCATCGAGTGCATGCACTGACCGTTGGTCATCAGGAAGGCCGGCGCGCCGCACTTGGCGATTTCCATAATGGCGAGCATCTGCGTGACGTAGTCGGCCGGGATGCCGCCGTGCTCTTCCGGAACGCCCAGGAGCGAAATGCCGTTTTCGGCGAGGGCCTTCACGAATTCACGCGGATACTTGCCTTCTTCGTCATGCGTGCGGAAATATTCTTCCGGGAATTCGTTGTTGATGAGTTCGCGGATGCTCGAAAGAAGGAGCTCCTGCTCTTCGGTCATGGTGAAATCGATTGCCATGATGCGTATTCCTTGAGTAATGAATTCGAAAAAGAGTTATTCGCCGTCGGGGAGCTTGAAGCCCATCACAGCGTCCGTGAAGAGGCATGGATCCATCGTCTTGAGGTTTTCGTCGATGATCGGACGGAAGGCCATCTTCGAGCAGACATCGCGTTCGATATCCACGCCCGGAGCGACTTCGATCAAGTGCAGACCGTCTTCCTTGAGCGTGAAGACAGCGCGTTCAGTGATGTAGCGGACATCGAGACCGCGTTCGAGAGCGACCTTGCCGCTGAACGTGATTTCGGGGAGGCTTTCGACGAACTTCGTGACGCGGCCTTCCTGGGTGATGCGCAGGCTGCCTTCGCCCACTTCGGTCTTCAGACCGCCCGCGGTCAGCGTGCCGCAGAAGACGATCTTGCGCGACGTGGCGGAAATATCGATGAAGCCGCCCGTACCCATGATCTTGCCGTTGAACTTGTGGACGTTCACGTTGCCGTGCTGGTCGACTTCAGCAAAGGAGAGGTAGCAGACGTCAAGGCCGCCCCCGTGGTAGAAGTCGAACTGCGCGGTCATGTCGAGGATGGCGCGGGTATTCACGTTGGCGCCGAAAGCGACGCCCTGCGTGGTGATGCCGCCGATCGGACCGGTTTCGACCGTCAGCACGAAGTCTTCGTCGCAGCCTTCTTCGCGGGCAACGAGACCGATGCCGTCAGCAATGCCGACGCCTACGTTGCCGATGGCGCCCTTCTTCATTTCATAAAGTGCGCGGCGGGCGACAACCTTGCGCTGGTTGAGCGGAATCTTGACGCGTTCGCTGTCGTCGAGCGTGAAGTCGCCCGAGATGAAGCGGTTGACCGGCGCGCCGCCGTAGAGCTGCGTCTGGGCGGGATCAACGACCACGATGTCAACGAGGTAGCCCGGAATGCGGACAGCCTTCGGGTGGAGCGTAGCCTTCTTCACCATTTTCTGAACCTGCATCATCACGATGCCGCCGTTGTTGTGGACGGCTTCGGCGATGACGAGGGCGTCGAGGTACATCACTTCGTCTTCGAAGGTGGCGTAGCCTTCGCTGTCGCAGGTCGTGGCGCGGATGAAGGCCACATTAGGCGCGACGGTCTTGTAGTAGAGGTATTCCTTGCCTTCGAGATTGACGAGGCTGATCAGGTCCTCTTTGGTGATGTCGTTTAACTTGCCGCCCTGGTTGCGCGGGTCAACGAAGGTGCCCAGACCGATTTCACTCAGAATGCCGGGCTGATGGGCGGCCGAAGCGCGCAGCATCTGCGTGAGGACGCCCTGGGGGTAGTTGTAGGCAAAAATCTTATTTTGTTCGGCCAGTTCGGAGATGCGCGGTGACTGACCCCAGTGGCCGCAGAGCGCCCACTTGACGAGGCCTTCCTGAGCGATCGGACTGATGCCGCGTTCAGCGCGGTCGCCGAGCCCCGTCGGGCTGATGATGCCGATGTTCTTCGGCGTCTGCGTGGTCTTATAGCGTTCGGCAAGGGCTTCGATGAGCTTCGTGGCTTCAAGGATGCCGCCGCCGGCGCCGAGGACGCAGAGGGTGGATTCATCGGGAATGTACTTGACAGCTTCTTCGGCCGTGAGAACGGGAACTCGGCCGTTGATGCGCTTCGGGCGTGCAAACGTCATGGGGGATGTCTCCGGAGTGACCGCGCGTGGCGTAAGCAGCGCGGCAAAGGAACGTAACGGGGGATTGGGGGCGGCGATTGGAGCGACAATGCGGCCCCGGCGGCTGCCGCAAAGGCGGCAGTCGTTCCTAAAAAAAGGGGGACGGAAGTTCGAGTCGGCGGACCGAAGGAACTTCCGGGCTGGCCCGATTAGGCCTTATTGATGATCGTGAGGACCGTGCGCAGGTCGGACACAGAGATCTGGCCCGGGGCGGAAGCGGTCTTCACAGCGCCGAAGGTGGCAGCGGAGCCAAAGGCTTCGCCCGTGAGACGGCTCGTCACGCCAGTCTTGCCCATGCTCATCGTGATGATCGGGCGATCGGCGTATTTTTCGGCCATGTCGACGGTCGCAGAAAGCACCGTGAGGACGTCCTGACGGCAGGTGGGCATCAGCGCAATCTTCGGAATGTCAGCGCCGAGTTCCTGCATGCGGCGCAGGCGATAAATGATTTCGTCCTTGGCCGGCGTCTTGTGGAAGTCGTGGTTGGACATGATCACCTTCACGCCGCGGGCGTGGGCGGCGGCGATGGCGTTCTTAACGAGCTCGTCGCCCGTGAAGAGCTCGAGGTCGATCAGATCGACCAGGCCCGTTTCCGCAACAGCGATATTGAGGGCGATGTAGTCGTCGGCCGTCAGTTCGGCTTCGCCGCCTTCGTGCTTGGAGCGGAAGGTGAAGAGAATGGGCTTATTCGGGAAAGCGGCGCGCAGCGTCTTGAGCGCTTCGAGAACGGCGGCGGAATCCGTGACGGCAGCGAAGTGGTCGCCGCGCCATTCGAGAATGTCGAAGTCTGCAGCGGCGTAGGCGGCAGCTTCGGACTTCACGGCGGCGAGATCCTTGGCCATAAGCGAAACGATGATCTTGGGGGCGCCTTCGCCCACGGTGATGTTCTTGATCTGAACGGTCTTCATGACGATATTGAATGCAGCGGGGGATGAGCGGAGCGAGCACAAAAGCTCGGGCTGCTCGAATGGAGTGGGAGCGGCGGGCCTCCGAAAGCAGTTTCCCACATTGAGAGGCTGCTTCGGAGATATCCGCGGATTGGAGAACTGATCTGGATTACTTGAATCCCATCTTTTCCTTCACGTATTCGATCGGGAAGTCTTCGCCTGTCCAGAGCTTGAACTGTTCCCAGCCCTGCCAAAGGAGCATGGCGTAGCCGTCGACCGTGGTGCAGCCGGCTTCCTTGGCCTGCGTGAGGAGCTTGGTGATATGCGGGTTGTAGACGCATTCAGAGACGACGAGGCCCGGACGCAGCCAGGAGGCATCGCCCACGACGGAGAGTTCGTGCAGGGGCTTCATGCCGACCTTGGTGGCGTTGGTGAGCACGTCGGCGGAATCAATGGCGGCGCGGAAGGCGGCCGTGTCGTCGAGGTCGTGAACGGTAACGACGCAGTCGGTCTTTTCATTGACGCGCTTGGCAAAGGCATGAGCGCCTTCCCAGAATTCGTCCTTGCGGTTGAAGAGCTTGACTTCCTTGAAGCTTTCGACAGCGGCGCGGGCGCCGATGGCCGTGGCAGCGCCGCCGGCGCCGACGAGAACCATGGTCTTGCCTTTCGGGTCAAAGCCCGTTTCCTTGATGCCGTGGAGGTGACCCGTACCGTCGGTGTTGTAGCCGATCAGACGGCCGTCCTTGTTGACGATCGTGTTGATGGCGCCGGCGAGTTCAGCGGCCGGATCGAGTTCGTCAACGTATTCGATGGCGAGCTGCTTGTTGGGCATGGAAACGCCCGTGCCGCGCATCTTCAGAGCACGAAGACCCTTGATGGCGTCGGGGAAGCTTGCATTGTCAACCTCAAAGGCCATGTAGCAGATCGGCAGACCCATCTTTTCGAGGGCGCAGTTCTGCATCGTCGGCGAGAGGCTGTGGCGAATGGGGTAGGCCATGAGGCCGATCAGTTCATACTTAGCAGTAACTTCCATTTTGATTGCTCCTGGATAGAGAGGTGATTGGATGTCGCACCGGGCGTGAGGCAGCAAGCTTCTGACGAGGGTGTCCGGTGTCGCCCGAGCGCGGCATTCGTTAGGCGTTTAGCCTGGAAAAGATGTTGACGGGGGGTTATTTGTTCGCGACGGCGCGTTCGCCCCAGCGCAGGTCGTTGTGCGGAATTCGGAAGACCGCGTAGTAGCGCTTGAAGAGGTAAATGGCCGAGAGGAAGGTGAGGACCGCGAGACCGAAGTCGAGCAGAATCACGTAGCGGATGCTGATCTGTGAGAGGTAGCCCGTCGCGAGCGGGATGACGAAGTTCGCGAGGCCGCCCATCATCATGTAGACAGAGGTCACCTTGGCTTTGCTGTCAGGGAAGAATTCCGCCATCACAGCCACGCCGAGCTGCAGAATGCCGCCCGCGGCTGAGAAGCCGATCAGGAAAGCGCCGGCCGTGCACACGAAGGGCGAGGGGTAGAGGTACAGAACCGCAGATGCGACGCAGGCGATGAGGCCGTTGAGCGTCATGGCCCAGACGGAGCGCACCTTGCTCTTCAGAAGGTAGGCAAAGGCGAATACGCAGACGAGCGAGCCGATGGAGTAGTAGGAGATCGTTGTGAGCGATTCGGCTTCCGTCATGCCGCCGAAGGCTGCGGCGTAGCGCGGCATCCAGACGGCGACAACGTAGAAAGTGGAGAAGGCGCAGACGCCGAAGACAACCGCCACCAAACCTTCGAGCATCATCTTGGGCTTGGCGCGCATCTGCGGAACATCCGCACCGGCAGCGCCCGAGCCGCTCGTGCCGGGGAAGCGGCACTTGATGATGAAGAACGAGAGCACGATCAGGATGGCGCCCGGGACAATAAAGGCCCAGCCGTACCAGAGGCCCGAAACCATGAGAAAGCTCACGCACATCGGATAGAGCATCTGACCGAAGGACACCATGGCCTTAAGCAGAATGACTGCGGAACTCGAAGCCTTCGGGAAGCATTCGATCATGGCCGGATAGCCGCCGGTGTCAATGGCTGAATTGGCCGCGCCGACGCAGAAAGCCAGAATGAAGGCTACGGTGAGATTCGGGCTGTAGGGGATGCCGAGGAAAAAGAGAACGTAGAGGACGAGCCCGAGGAGGATCATCGAGCGGCGGCCAAACTTGTCTGAGAGTGCACCAAAGAAAAGGATGGTGACGAGACGGCCGAGGCCGATGCCGGAAATCAGGTAGGCGATGCCCGCGCTGTCGGTTGCGAATTTTTCTGCAAGAGCCGACATGTTCTGCGCGAGTGCGATGACGCTTGCACCGTGCAGGAAGTACGCGACGTAGATGCCGATCGCCGCGACGAGAAACGATGTGCTTCCCGCTGCGGAATTGGGTTTAGTCATAAAAGCGTTCTCCGGTTTTATTGAAGAGAAAATTAAAAGGTGTCTGCTTCAATACATTTGTATTGTTTAATCCGCAGCGGTTTTAAAAGTCATTTTTAATTGGCTTTATTCGCCGGTCGGATTACTTCCTTTGGACAGGAGAAATTATCAAAATGTGCAAAGCCTTTGGATAGGCAAGAAAATGTTTTGTTTGCCAATATTCCTGCACAGCCGAAACGCCGTCTGATGCGTTAAAAGGTTTTTAATGCCATGAAAATTAAGGAAAACAGGGTCGGCGCAGGAATGAGCAAAAAGGACTTGAATAGCTCGAATCGTGCATGGAGGACTGGACAATCTTGCTTGGCCGAGGGGTGACCGGCTGGGTCCCAAGCCTGACGAGGGGCTTCAGAACCGGCGGCAGGGCCTCCTTTGGGCTTGAGCGGCGCAGGGCTGTTCAAACTGGGTTGGTCGTCCCTTATGCACTGAAAATGCTTTGGTTTACTTAATCTATTTTCGATTTTATGAGGATGCTGCCGGCAGCAGTGAGGGATGTTCGTACGGCTTATAGGTTCTAAAGAGGGCGGGATGGGTCGTCTGCAGCTGCATCTCTATATAGGGAAGCGGCGAAGTGAATCCAAAGACTCACAGGGCTCAAGCAGCCGCCGGAATGTCGCTGGTTGATTTGTAAACGACTGACAGGCTCGATTCCTGCACAGAACGCGAAAGGGCTCTGCAGGCTGAATTTCGGTTAACTAATTGAAAAATAAACGAAATACGAAGAAACTATATTGCAGGCGCTGATGGCTATCTTGCACGGAGGATGGAATTGAGCTGCCATTCAAAGCGAAAGGGCCTCTTCTGAAGGAGGGGAGGACGCTCTTGGAACAACTTAGGACGAGTGTTTGAAAATGCCGGAAAACCGCCCCAATTAACTAGTACTGCAGGGGAATTGACACTAGATCGGCGGGATGACGGTGCTGTGCCTTTGGGGGAGTTTGAACGTGCTCAGCAGTGGTCGGCGGCTTGAAGCGCATGGATCTCTGGCCATTGAGGGAGATCGGAGGCGAGCTGACGTATTTTGCTCCCTGAATAAAGGTTTCGTCTGGCGAAAATTCAGAGAAAACAAAGGAATGCTCTAATTTCCCAGAATGTCAGCAGGGATGAAGCATGCCATCGCGTGCAAGATAATTTAAACGAAAAACAAATATGGCTCTCGTCAAGATTGTTTTTGAAGAGCACTATTTGCATCGATCGAAATGCGGTGCGAGCAAAAAGTGCTCAATCCTTAAATGATCTAGTTTTATTTAGCGGCGGCAAAAGCTTCAGATCTCACCATGATGCTCTGGGGTAAAGCTGCGTAATTTCTGAACCCCAAGGAGTCATTATGCATATCGTCTCGTGCTTCAAGGTCGTTCCCGAAGAGCAGGACATTGTTGTGACGCCCGATCAAAAACTTAGTTTTGATCGTGCGGATTTCAAAATCAGCCAGTTCGATCTGAACGGCATTGAAGCTGCTGTACAGCTCGCCGGTGAAGGCGACGTGGTGACGGCGCTCTCCGTCGGCGGCAAGATCCTCGAAAACTCCAAGCTTAAAAAGGATGTGCTTTCGCGCGGTCCTTCCGAACTGTGTCTGGTCAAGGATGACGCTGCGTTTGAAGGCGCGCTTGCTGAAACGACTGCCTCGGCGATTGCCGCCGCCGCCCGCACGACCGGTTTTGATCTGCTGGTGTTCGGTGAAGGGTCCGGAGACCTCTACGCTCAGCAGACCGGTCTTCTTGCCGCCCGTATGCTCGGCGTGCCCTGTGTGAATGCCGTGAGCAGCATTGAAAAGACCGAAGCAGGCATCCGCGTAGAGCGTTCGCTTGAAAACGAAGTTGAAGTCATTGAACTCCCGCTTCCGGCCGCCGTCTGCGTCACGAGCGACATCAATGTTCCCCGCATCCCCACGATGAAGGCGATTCTCGGCGCCGGCAAAAAGCCCGCCAAGACCCTTTCGACGGCTGACATCGGCTGGACCGCTCCGGTGAAGACCGTTGAGCTCGATGCCATTGAGGTGCCTCCGCGCAAAGAACGTGCTCACGAGGTCCTCGAAGGCGATTCCGCTGTGGCCGATTTCGCTGCCCGCATCAAGTCCGCCCTCAAGTAATAAGTCATCACGGAGATAAGAGTCATGAGCAAAATTCAAACTGTCTGGGTCTACGCGGATGCTGCTGAACGTTATGCGGATCTGATCGCCGGCGCGCGCCGCTTCGGCGCCGTGGTGAATGCTGTTGTGCCGTGCGAAAGCTGCGCTGCTGAACTTCGTGCCTGCGGTCCGGCGGCCGTCTATAACCTTGGCCTTGCCGAAGGCGAAGCCATTGAGAACTACGCGGAAACGATCGCTTCGCTCGCGCAGGGCGAAGGCAATCTGTTCCTTTTTGACGCCACTCGCCGCAGCAAGGCGCTTGCCGCCGGCGTAGCCGCTAAGCGCGGCGCCGGTCTCGTCAACGATGCACTGAGCCTCGAAGTCGGTGACGCGGTGAAGGCCACCTTCCGCACCTACGGCGGTCTTGCTGCCGCTGCTGTCCGCATCGTTTCCGCTGACGCCGTGGTAACGGTCGGCGCGGGCGTCTTTGAACCCGAACCGGCAGATGCGTCCGCCGACATCCCTGTCATTGCGGTCGAAAAGGTCGCTCCGGCTGCCGCGATCGTCGTCAAGGAACGCCGTGCGAAGGCTGCCGCGAGCGTTGACCTGACGAAGGCCAAGCGCGTCATCGGCATTGGCCGCGGCATTGCCAAGCAGGAAGACATTGCGATGATCGAAGCCTTTGCCAAGGCCATCGGCGCCGAAATCGGCTGCTCCCGTCCGATTGCCGAAGGCGAGCACTGGATGGAACGCGAACGCTATATCGGTGTTTCCGGCACGCAGCTCAAGGCTGACATCTACATTGCGCTGGGCATTTCCGGCCAGATTCAGCATATGGTCGGGGCCGCCGACTGCGGCGTGATCCTCGCGGTCAACAAGGATAAGAACGCGCCGATTTTCAAGGATGCCGATGCCGGCATCGTGGGCGACCTCTACAAGATCGTTCCGGAACTCACCCGCGCGCTTTCCTAAGCGGCGCTGAGTTCACCGCAAAGGGCACCCCGCCGCGGGGTGCCCGAGACCCCACTTGCAACCCCTAATTTAAGGCGCCGGGCGTCTGCACTCGATGCCGGCAGCTCTCAAGTGCTCAGCACTGCCTGAGCTGCTGCCAAACAGCATCCGTCCGCGCTGTATCAACCATGTCCGAAGAAAAATTCGACGCCATCGTAGTCGGCGCCGGCGTAGCCGGCTGCGTGGCCGCCTACGTTCTTGCCAAGGAAGGGCTTGACGTTCTCGTGATTGAGCGCGGCAATTATGCCGGCAGCAAAAACATGACGGGCGGCCGTCTCTACGCCCACAGCCTCGAGCGCGTCATGCCGGGCTTCGCTGAGGAAGCGCCCGTTGAGCGCCTTGTGACCCGTGAGAAGATCTCCTTTATTACCGACGATGACTCGGTGACGCTTGACTATCACACGGGTGAAGCGTTCTCCGCGGAGGCGGCATCCTACACCGTGCTGCGCGGCAAATTTGACCAGTGGCTTCAGGAAAAGGCCGAGTCCGAGGGCGCCCAGTTCATTCCGGGTATTCGCGTCGATCGGCTGCTTCAGGATGAAACCGGTCGGGTAACCGGCGTTCAGGCGGGCGAAGACGAGCTCCTCGCCGAGTGCGTGATTCTCGCCGACGGCGTTAATTCTCTTCTGGCCCAGTCGATCGGTCTGCTGCCGAAATATCACGCTCACCAGTACGCCGTCGGCGCTAAAGAAGTCATTGGTCTCTCTAAGCAGGTCATCAATGACCGCTTTGGTCTGAGCGACGGTGAAGGCGCTGCCTGGCTCTTTGCGGGTTCTGCTTCGGCTGGTCTGATGGGCGGCGGCTTCCTCTATACCAATGAAGACTCCATTTCACTCGGTGTGGTCTGCGGACTGGGCGATATTGAACGTTCGCCGAAGACTGTGCCGCAGATGCTCGAGGATCTGAAGAATCATCCGTCGGTTAAGCCCTTGATTGAGGGCGGCGAACTGCTCGAATATTCCGGTCATCTCGTCCCCGAAGGCGGCTACGACATGGTGCCTGAAAAGCTCGCCGCAGACGGCGTGCTGATTACGGGTGATGCTGCGGCCTTGTGCATCAATCTGGGCTTCATTGTGCGCGGCATGGATTTGGCCGTCGCTTCCGGCGAATGCGCAGCTCGGGCAGTGATCGACGCCAAGAAGGCGGGTGATTTTTCCGCTGCCGGACTGGCTGGCTACCGGCGTCGTCTCGAAGAGAGCTTTGTGCTTCGCGATATGAAGCAGTACCGCAATGTGCCGCACCTGATGGAGAATCCGCGTCTTTTCTCGGACTACCCGAAGATGACCGCGGGCATCATGCGCGACCTTTTCCGCTACGACGGCTCGCCGGTCCCGCCGGTTCGCAAGAGCCTCTGGCAGCGCGTTAAGGCTGCCGGCGTTATGAATCTCCTTAAAGACGGCTACGGTTGGGGGAAAGCACTGTGAGCACGAAGGAAATTAAGTTCGTCAACGTGGACGAAAAGCTCGGCAAAGACAAGTTCTTTGTGGATGAGGAAAATGCGCACATCGTGCTCTGCGATGAGCCCGACCGCAAAGAATTCCGCAAGCTCGTGAAGGCTTGCCCGGCCAATCTCTATAAAGAGGCCGACGACGGCACGATCAGCTTTGACTGCGCCGGCTGCCTTGAATGCGGCACCTGCCGCGTCCTCTGCGGCGACACGATCCTCAAGAAATGGGAATTCCCGCAGGGAACCTTCGGCGTCGAATTCCGCTTCGGCTGAGCCTCGATTCTCCTAACCGCCCGGCCTGCGGATTCCTCGGCGCAGGCCGGGCCGGTTTCTTCTCCAAGCCTTCCATTTGCATACCGCTCAAGTCATGCGTCCTGAATACACGATTAATCCCGAACGCCGGGCGCTCTATCGCCGTCAGGGCTTTTGGGGCGACGCCACGCTCGCTGATTATTGGCATCAGTCCGTGCGTGCTGTGCCCGACCGTACCTGTGTTGTTGACAGTCAGGGCGGCCGATACACCTACGCTCAGCTCGACAAGAAGGCGCAGCGTCTGGCCGGCTGGATGCGCACGATCGGCGTCGGCCGCGGCGACGTGGTGGCGCTCAATCTGCCGGGCTGGGCGGAATTCACCATCGCTTATGTTGCGGCCTTAAAGCTCGGTGCCATCGCGATGCCGCTTCTGCCCGCATGGCGCGAGGCGGAGCTCTCCTGGGCGCTCGATTGGTGTGAAGCCAAGGTGGTCTTTACCGCTACAGCTTTCCGCAAAAGCCGCCCGATTGAAATGCTTGCCAAACTCGCGCAGCACCTGCCGAGGCTTTCTGCTGTTGTGGCCGTGGAAAAAATGGCCCCGCTTGCCCCATCGCTGCGTTCGCAGGAGGGCGTATATGCGTTCGAGGATGTCATTGCCGGCGCAGAACCGCTCCTCACGCCGATTCCCGCTGATGCCGATGAAGTCGCAGCAGTGCTCTTTACTTCAGGCACGGAAGGACGCCCCAAGGGGGTGATGCTCACGCACAACAACATTCTCGCGAGCGAACGCGCCTATGCCGACCGCCTCAATCTCACGTGGCGGGATGCTTTCCTGATGCCCGCTCCGCTCGGGCATGCGACTGGGTTCCTCCACGGGGTGACGCTGCCCTTCATTCTGGGCGGCAAGAGTCTGCTTCTCGATATTTTCCGTGCAGAAGACTGCATGAATCTCTTTGAGGCCGAGAAAGCGACCTGCGTCTTGGGGGCAACGCCCTTTGTCTTCGATATCCTCGAAGAGCTCCGGCAGCATCCGCGGGATTTGTCTTCGCTTCGCTTTTTCCTCTGCGGCGGCACCACCATTCCGCCCAAACTCTTTGAAGACTGCCGGCCTTTCGGCATTCGGCTCTTATCCATTTACGGCTCGACCGAGTCTTCGCCGCATTCGCTGGTGCGCCTCAACGACACGCGCGAGCATACGGAAGAAACGGACGGCTGCGCAGTCGACGGCGTGGAGATCCGCGTTGTGGACGATGCCCGGCATGAAGTGCCGCACGGCCAAGAGGGCGAAGAGGCGTCCCGCGGTCCGCAGGTCTTTGTGGGGTATTGGGGAGAGCCTGAGATGACCGCACGGGCGCTTGATGCGGACGGCTGGTACTATTCGGGCGACTATTGCCGCACGGATTCAGAGGGCCGCTACATCCGCATCACCGGCCGCAAGACGGACATTATTGTGCGCGGCGGCGAGAATATTTCAAGCCGCGAAGTCGAAGATATTGTGCTCGAATATCCCGGCGTGCGGGAGGCCGCCGTAGTGGCTATGCCCGACGAACGTCTGGGCGAGCGCAGCTGCGCGTGCGTGAGCATGCGGCCCGGCGCGCCCGCCCTGCATCTGACGGACCTTGTTGCTTTCTTTGACGGCCGGCGGGTGGCTAAATATAAGTTCCCGGAATATCTCGTGGTGCTCGATGCGCTGCCCCGGACGTCTTCGGGGAAGCTGCAGAAATTTGCCTTGGCTCGAATGGTCCGTGAGCGTGTGGCAGCCGGTCAGCCCTCGGATTAGTCGGCCGTACTGTCACCGCCCTGATGATGAAAGTGAGGCATAACGAAGGCAAACCCATTCCGCCTTTGTGAGCAAAAGACTTGGAGCCTCTCAATGACTTGAGAGGCTAAGTTGAGCCGCTTCTTGGCCTGCGATTCTCCCGAAGACGACGCAGGCCAAAACGCCGTTCCCGCCGGGGCGGCTTTTGCCGTGAAGATTTCCGACGGTTTCGCCGGCCGCAAAAAGACCCAAGAGGGGCTCCTCGGATTGATCCAGAACGCGGGCCTGCGTGTCAATGGCAACGCCGCCCTCTGTTGAATGGATGTTGAGCCGTTCTTCGCCGTAATAAAAGGGCGGTTCATCAAGCGCTTTAAGCATCGTCGTTTTGCCAAAGGCCTCATCGCGTCCAATGTGAACCGAATGGTTGTATTGCCTGACGGTCTCTTCCAATACCGCAGGATTGCAGCCAATGCCTTTGGCAGCCTCATCGAGTGTCGCGGCTTCGCGCACCGCGCCGGTCATCAGTTTGAGCGAGAAGTCATTGTTTTTCACTGTTCCGGAGTCCGTGAGCACCCACATCTTTCCGTCGGGGAGGTTTTGCAGGGCCTTGCGCAGCGCGAGCCAGGACGCTCCTTCATCGATGAAGCGTCTGCCTTCTTTGGTGAGATAGATGTCGCCGCCGACATAACCCGTCACTCGGCCGCCGTTATAGGGGACGAGCAGAACGGAGTCCATATTGACGATCTTTGCTCCGACGGCGCTTGCCATGAGAATGCCGTCGCCGGCAGCACCGTCAGTCAGAATGCCGCGGGTATTGGCCGAACTGCGCAGCGTTGCCGCGTAAGGGCCAAGCGCATTTTCAAGCAGGGCTGTATTGGCGGCAAAGCCGCCCGTAGCCAGAATCACGGCATGCGCTCTGGCTTCGAAGGCCTGACGGCCCCGGCAAACTCCCGCAGCACCGACAATATGGCCGTTCTCAGTGATGAGGCGTTCGGCACGATGCCCAAGCAGAATCTTCACATCCAGCCGGTGCGCACACTCGAGAAGCGCCATTACATAGTCATATCCGGCCCGCACAGGGCTTGAAATGTGACCTCTGCGCTGAAAGGATGAATAGGATTCGAAGACTTGGTCGCTCCAGTGCACGCCGTGCGCTTCGAGCCACTGAAGCACCTCTGAAGAGGATTCGGCAAGCCGCCGCATCAAAATGGGGGAGGCGGTATCACCTCCCACCTGCAGCGACTGCTTCTCCATCAGCGCCGGCGAATCCGTGATGCCAAGCGGTTTTTGCCGCTTGGGATCGACGGCATTGAAGTAGCCGCTTGACATGATTGAATGTCCGCCGATCATCACATCTTTTTCGAGAATAAGCACCCGCCGGGCGCCGGCTTCACGCGCAGAAACCGCTGCGCTCAAGCCTGCTAATCCCGCTCCAACGACAATTACATCGGCTGCGGCGAGGGTTTCCTGAGGCTGGCACCAGGATGGGCCGGCTGTTAATCCCAAAATGCCGGCAAAGAGCTGACGTCTGGTGATCATGCTCACTGCTCCAAGGAATTTTCCGCACGCGCAAGAAACTGCGACGCAGCCAAAATCGTATTGACGCCAAGTTTTTGAAAAGCATTGGCGCGGTACATCTTCACAGTCGTCACGGAGATGCCGAGAAGATCCGCAATTTCTTTGTTTTGCATTCCTTTGACCGCAAGATCAATGACTTCACGTTCTCTTCCGGTGAGTGACAGCACCTGAAGCTCCATACGGCGGCGGTCATGCTCACGCTTAAAGGCATCAAGAGACCATGCGACGGCAGTACGAACTTTGGCGAGCAGCGCTTCAGGTTCAACGGGTTTTTCCAGAAAGTCGACCGCGCCGTTCCGCATGGCATGTACGGCGGTGCCGATGTCGCCATGGGCGCTCAAAAAAATGATCGGCAGCATTGGTTTGCGTCTCAGAAGCAGTGCGCGCTGAACTTCCAGGCCTGATCGGTCCGGCATGCGGTAGTCCAGAATAAGGCATCCCGGAGCGCTTAGATCCTCTTCATCGAGATAACGCTCTGCGCACGGCCATACGCGGACTTCAGGGAAAAATGTTTCGAAGAAAAATTTCTGTGAAGCCAGAAAAACTTCATCGTCATCAACGATTCGAATGACTGGACGGACCGTTTCAATTTCATCGGTTTGCATCATGATTTGCGCTCCTCGAATGCAGTGCCGTTGAGAGGGAGCTTCAGCGGAAAGCGCACGATGGCGAGCAGGCCGCGTTCAGGCTTGCGCTCAAAGACGAGCATGGCATCGGATCGTGCGGCGATGGAACGGGTTATTTCAAGGCCCAGACCCAGTCCGTCCGGTTTCATGCTCGTTTGTGCATGCGAGAGTTTGAGGAATTCCGCATCGCTCAGAGCAGGGCCGTTGTCTTCCATCGTGAGCTGAACTTCAGATGCTGAGCGTTCAATGCGGATGCGGATGTAGGGCGTCTCTGCGCGCGTCTGTGCCTGCGCCGCATTCCGGATGAGGTTGAGCACGAGGAGTTCGAGTTCAAGTTCATCGGCCACCACCCAGACATTTTCCGTTTCTGTCACCTCCACCGGAATACGCCCGCCTTCGCCGTTTCGATAAACAAGCACCGCCTTGCGTACAGCAGCCGACAAGGAACACGGCGCGGCAGATGCCGGTCGATGCTTAGCATATTGCCGCACGCGGGAGATGATCTCGGAGATGCGTTCGGATTCAGCTCGAATGGTGCGAAGTCCGGCTGCGCATTCCGGGTGCGCTTTAAGCAGGCCGCCCAAACGGACGGAAAGCGCCGCCGAGAAGTTGATGATGGAGGCAACGGGCTGCTTCAGTTCATGGGCAATCATGCTCGAAAGCTGAGAAACCGCCCCGACACGCTCGACCTCGCCCAATTGTTTTTGCAGTTCGCGGATGGACCGCGCGTTGGCGTCACGCTCCGCAAGCGCGTCCGAAAGCTCCTTTGTTCGCCTTCTGACGAGCACATGCACACGCAGTTCATTGAGGAGGAAGAGCACCATCAGCGCAGCAGCGAAGAGGAGCGGCCCTTTGTACCGCTCAATCACTGCGTGAACTGAAAAATCCCGAAGAAAAGCGTAGGGGCCGAGCCGCAGCGTACGGTAGAGCTCGTTAAGCGCTCGAAAATCTCCGGCCGCCCACCATTCGAAGTCATTGGTGTTCGGCATGGTGAGCAGACCGATGGATACCTGACGGACGTCTTCGGGCGAAGCGGTTCCCATGGATGCCACAACCCAATCCGGATAGAGTGCGCTTGAGCGCCGGCAGGCAAGTTCGGGCGAAGTCTGCTCATGAACGACCCGCAGGAGCCCCTTCTCCAGTGCGCCGACTGATTCAAGCCGCTCGAGCATGCACGCAGGAATAACGCCGACATCAGCGCTGCCCTTCATGAGACTGCGGACGATGTCAGGAAAAGGAAACTGAAGAAAGATTGTCTCGCTGAAGAAATGCTCCGGGTCGTATCCTCGGGCCTGAATCTCGCCAAGCGCGGCAAGCCACCCGTCCACTGAGTAGGGTGTTCCGGCTGCAATGCGGACACCTTCGAGATCCGCAAGCGACTGAAGATCAGTGCGGTCTTCACGAACGACGAACGCGGCTGCCACGCCTCGAGACGGGTCCGCAGCTTCCGAGCGCTTGCGCGTGGCGAGGAGCCTCAGGTCATTCGTTTGGGCAAGCGTAAGGTAGAGCCCGCTCGGAAGGATCAGGAAGTCTGGATGCAGGCGTTTAACGTCGCGTGCAGCGTTGATGGCGGAGATGGTCTCAAAGGCAATGTTCCGTCCGGGAAGCGCTTGACGGATAACGGCTCCTGTCGCAACAAAAAGGTGATCGCGCAGCCCGGGCTCGAGCGTTTCTGCCATGGCAATGACGATGGTCTTCTCTTCAGCCTCGGCATATCCGGGACGAGGAAGATTGGCCAAAAAGAAGGCTGCCGTGAAAACGGAAACGGTAAGGAAACGACTGAGCATCAGGCAATGATAGTGGACTCATGCAGGTTTCCTCACCTCCGCCGGTACGTGAGGAAAACCTCACCTCACGCGGGAGATGCCTCTCGTTCAGGGCTCTCCATAGACTGCTTGGCAAATGCAGAGCGAAGCGCTTCAGTCAGGATGAAGCAAAAAACGCTCAGCAGTATGGAGAAAGGAGAAACACCATGCAATCAACTCGACGCCATCTCTTCAAACTCGCCGGCGGCGCGGCGCTTCTGTCCGGTCTTTCTGCTGTGCAGGCCGCGGTTCCCCGCAGCAGCATCGAAAAATTCGATGAGCAATACGATGTCGTTATCGTTGGCTCGGGCTTTGCGGGACTCACCTGTGCGCTTCGGTGCGCCGAGAAGAATTACTCGGTGCTGCTGATTGAGAAAATGACGATCCTCGGCGGCAATTCGCTCATCTGCGGCGGCAACTTTGCCTGTCCCGGCAATCCCAATCAAAAGAAGCTCGGGATCAAGGATTCTCGTGAAATCTTTATCGGCGACTGCACCAGAGACGGCCTTGGAATCAACCATGTCGAACTGCTCGATGTCATCTATGACCGCTGCAACGATGTCGTGGCGCTCCTGCGCAAATACGGCTGCACGGTAGATGATTCCCATCTTGGCATCAGCAGCGGTCATACTGCGGCTCGAATCATTGAGTCAACGACAAGCGACGGTTCCTGCTATGTCCTGCCGATGCTCAAAGCGCTCAAAGGCATGAAGAATGTCACGATCATGAACCGCACGAAAATGGATTCCTTTGTGATCGATGATACCGGCCGAGTGGTGGGTATCGCTGCGCGCACCAAATATAGCTTCAACTCCAAACTCGCGAGCGATGACGCAGACAATACGTCCGGTGAGCAAAAGTTCTTTGGCGCCAAGCGCGGCGTGATGCTTGCCGCAGGCGGTTTCTCCCGCGATACGTGGTTCCGTCAGATGCAGGATCCGCGCGTGCAGCCGACCATGGATTCAACCAATCAGCCCGGCGCCACTGCAGGGGCGCTCACTGCCGCTTTGGACATTGGTGCCGCACCGATTCAAATTTCTTGGCTGCAGTTCCTCCCGTCATGCAATCCTGATGAGCCCGGGTACGGCATTTCGGCAAACTTCATTGAACACGCCTGCTACCGCTACGGCATCATCGTGAATCCCAAGACGGGCAAGCGTTTCGTTAACGAGCTCGCGGGCCGCCAGCCTAAAACAGAAGCCATGTTTGCCGTCATCGGCAAGGATGAAAACTATCCGGTGGCGATCGGTGATTCTGCGGCTGCTAAGGCCGTGAATCCTGCTTTCCTCACGGCTCCGCTCGAAAAGAAGACCGTAAAGGTATTTAACTCTATCGATGAACTCGCTGATTTTTATAAGATTGACCGCAAAGCGCTGCGTGACACGATTGAGCAGTACAACGCTGCCGTTAAGAGCGGGAAGGATGAAGCCTTCGGCAAACCGATGAATGTGACGAATGGAATTGATGTATCCAAACCGCCTTTCTATGCCGGCCGCGTTTGCCCGAAAATCCATCACACGATGGGCGGCGTTCTGATTTCGCCCAAAGGCGAAGTCATCCACATGCGCACGCATAAGCCCATCCCCGGTCTTTATGCCGGCGGCGAAGTCACGGGCGGGGTTCATGGAGCGAGCCGTCTCGGTACCGTCGGCATCATCGATGCTCTGACGTTCGGCATGGTGGCGGGCGAAACCATTTAAATGGCCGTTCAGCGGAGGCCGAAACTTTAACCGAAAGGATGGATGCATCCGTACCGCCAACGGTCGGCTCCATAGGAGGCGCATAAAAGAATGGGAGGCAGCGTTTTGTCAGTCACCGCTGTCTCCCATTTGCAGGGTGAAAATAATGCGTCAGACAGGGGCGCAAAGCCTATTGCTTTCCAAACGATCAGTCTTCGGACGCTTCGTCGGGATGCTCTCCCGAACTCTTGCCAAAGCGTCGACGGTACTCCGAAGGCGAGCAGCCGACGTGGCGCTGGAAGAGTTTGGAGAAGTGATAAGTATTTTCGTAGCCGATATGCCAGGCGATTTGGTTGAGACTCTGCGTGGTCGTAGTGAGCGCAAACTTTGCTTCGGTAATGCGCCGTTCAATAACGTAGTTGATCGGCGAAACCCCATATTCGCGTGCAAATTCATGAGCGATATAGCTCACTGACGCGCGAAAGCGTTTGGAGAGCGCCTCAAGGGTGATCTTTTCTCGATAGTTTTCGTTGAGGTAAACAAGCACCTCTCGAATCAAGGCGTTCTTGAGCTGCTTGTCTTTCCCGGGACGAGCTGCAAGTTTGAAGTTTTCGCGGAAAAGAACGGTTAGCAGCGTGGCAATCAGATTGCCGAGGATATCGACCAGAGGATTGGCCTGGGTTACGAGCGTGTCAAATTCGCGAAAGAGCGTGCGGATGGTGTCTACGCCGAGTGCTGCGTGAACGACCGGAACGGAGTCCGGTTCAAGAATGAGGGACTCTCCTCGAACGTCGTGGAATTTGAAGCCGTAGACGGCGCACGTGAATGTTTTTGCCGGATCAGCGTCACTTGAGGCAAGCATATGGAACTTGCCGTGCTCCAAGGCGATGATGTCGCCGGCATGAGCCACGTATTTGTTGGCATTGACCATCACCTCTACCGTGCCTCGTTCGACCCAGATAAGCTCTGTTTCGTTTTCATGCATATGGTAGCCCGAAGCCCAATGCGGATCGTCACTGACAACATAGCGCATAACGCGGGGCGTTTTGCCGCTTTCAAAATGCATGACGCCTTGAGTCTGGAAGACATGTTGATACATGGTTCTGATGGCCGATGAAATTGAGATGTGTTTAGCCTACAGGGTAGAGAACGGTAAACCGTGTATACCATTGCTCTGCACTTAATTCAAATCAATAGCCTGCGCATGACGGCTTCTCCAGGCAATAAAGACGGCGAGCAAGATGCCGCATCCGGAGATGATGACGTCAAATTTGAAGATCTCATGGATAGACCATTCGCGGACGATCCAGGCCGTGATGAGCGGCATGGTGAAATTGGAGATGCTCCCCGCACTGTAATAGATGCCTGTGGCCCGGCCTCTGGCCCGAGGAAACTGAGCAGCCATCATGGCGAGGCCAAGCTGTACAACGCCGCCGGCGGCGGCAAAGCCGAAAATAAATGAGAAGCCGAACATCACGGTCGGCGACGGAAAAAAGCAGGCGACGGCGAGCGCGAGCGTTGAGACAGTGGTGCAGCCGAGCAGCATCATCTGCGGAGACAAAAATGTCCGCAGTGCGAGCGATGAGCAGAACACCCCGGCAAGTGATCCGGTGGTGTATATCGAGAGCAGTTTGAGCGCCTCGGAATAAGGCATCCCGGCAACGGATTCTCCGTACTGCGCGAGCCACTGACTCACAATGTAAAAAGTGGCCATCGCGGTGTACCCAAAGAGGGTGTAGCTGATGAGTTCGGGCATCGCGATGCGGCTGCTGCGCTTCAGTTTGAGCTTCGCTTCGGGGTCATTGAGCTGCGCGAGCTCAGCGGCAAGAGGTTCGCCGAGGCGCGTAGGCTGATCGGGAACCTTAATGGGCATCCAGAAGAGCACGCAGAAGTTGAGTGCAAGGATGGCGGCTGCAATGAGAAGACTCCAGCCAAACCACAATTCATGAGCGACCAAAAAACTCAGAATGAGCGGGAGCGAAAACTGCCCCGCTGCGACAAACGCTTTGACCAGAATGACTGCCGGTCCCGGTGCCTTCGGGAAGAGTTCCATCAGGCGAGGATAGGTGCCGGCATCGAGCAGACTGTTGGCTGCGCCGGCCAAGAGTCCGAAGAAATAAGCCGTTCCGACATCATGCGTAAAAAGCAGGCCGATGAAGAAAGCGAGATAAGTGACAGTGCCGAGCAGCACGAAGGGACGCCGGCCGTATTTATCTGAAAGCGAACCCGCCAAAACCAGGAGCGCAAGACGGCCCAGACCCAGCGAGGAAATCACGACGGATACGCCTGCAGCATCGGTCTGCCACTGCACTTCGAATTCGTGAACGTTGAGGCTCATCACGAGAACGCCGATGCCGTGTACCAAGTAGTTGAGGTACAGACAGAAAGCGCCGAAGTATTTTTTCGCAGACATTAAGACGATCTCCTCTCTGGGCCTGCGAATGCTGCCGGCTTGGGTGCCGTTTTCGCTTCCCGCCCGAGGGGGAGGTACGGTCTGAATAGTTTGGTTTGAGCAAAGGCCGGAAACACCGCCTTTAGCCGTGTTCCTGCGCTTTGTCTCTATCCAAAGTTGATCCGGTATGTCGTTCGTAAGCCGGAGGAAATTGTCGACTGCAGAGCCGGTGTGCCTCTACCTCGAGGTGTGCATGCCGGCACAACAAAACTGCACGATGCATAACGGGGGGAACGGATGCTCTGCGGCGGTTAAATCACGACGAGGCCGCGCATTTTACTGAAAAATTGCTGAGTATACAAATAGGGCTGAAAGGATCGTATTTGCCCTCCGGCGGGAGGTAATCGCGAAAGGGAAAGGGGGGAAGCTGCAGAATAGTTCAACAATGCGGCGTAGTCCGGAGTGCGGTCGGTGCAAAAGAGTGCTCTCCTTTTGCCGGACGGAGGGACCTTAGACCGTGCTAGTTCGGATGATCTAAAGTGGTCAAAAGAGAGCTTCGCGTCGGCAGTTGAAAAATTAGCATGACTCGCCATGCAGCAAGCCTCCGACATAAAGAAACCCGCATCCCATTTCGAGAGGCGGGTTTGGGCTGGGGTGGCAGGCTTCGAGGCTGCCGCCGGCAGAGGCGCTGCGGAATCAGCGCCAGGCAGAATCCAAAATCGATACGGTGTCTTCAAAAGTGAGTGCAACGGCATCCTGCTCAAAGAGCGCGGCTCCGACGCTTCGCGCCTTGGCAGCAAGCTTCGGGATGTCGTCGCGCGTAATGCCGTAGTCGCTCATCTTCAGGTCGGCTACGCCGCAGGCGATCTGAAGGTCATGGAGTGCTCGCAGGAAGTCATCCGGATGAACGGCATCCTTGACGCCGAGTGCATGAGCGAGCTCGATAAAGCGCATCGAGTTGGCTCCGGTCTTGATCATGTGACTGAAATAGGCGATCGACAGCATAATGAGGCCGGCGCCGTGCTGCATTTCAGGGCATTCACCTGAAAGGGCATGCTCGAGAGCGTGCTGGCTGGTCAGCCGGCAGCAAGCCATGACATAGCCGCCGAGGGTATTGGCGATGGAAACATGCTCTCGGGCTTCGAGGTCATGGCCGTCCTTCACCGCACGGGCAAGACCCGATGCGATGTGGCGCACGGCCTCAAGCGCAAACATATCGGACATGTAGTTGGGACGCTTCGTGAGGTAGCCTTCAACGGCATGGAAGAGTGCGTCAAATCCCTGATAGGCCGTGAGCTTGGGCGGCACTGAGAGCGTGAGCTCGGGATCCACCACGGCGAGCACGGGGTAAAGGCCGGGATGGCCGCCGAAACCGATTTTTTCTTTGGTTTCGGGGTTGGAAATAACGCCGCCGCCGTCGACTTCGCTGCCGGTGCCTGCAGTGGTGGAAATGGCCACGATGGGGAGCGGAGCGATTTCAATGCGCTTGCGCCCGCCGGTTCCCTGAGGCACATAGTCCCAGAAGTCGCCGGGGTTGGTCGCCATCATGGCCACGGCTTTGCCGCAGTCCATGACGGAACCGCCGCCGAGCGCGACAACAAAGTCGCACTCGGCTTCACGGGCGGCAAGCGCGGCTTTCATGACGTTGTCGACAACGGGATTGGACTCCACCATCGGGCAGTACACATATTCAGCGCCTGCGCGCTCGAGCGCTTTCATGGTGCGCTCGAGGGCTCCGGTGCGTTCAGCGGATTTCCCGCGAGACGTGAGCAGAAGCGCCTTCTTGCCGGGAAGCTTTTCGTCACCCAAGGCGTCAAGCCGGCCGGAGCCGAAAATAAGACGAGTGGGCGTCTGGAATGTGAACTTCATATGAAAGGCCTCCAATGGAATCGATTCTGAGTGTTGGGCAATCTTTCCCGCGGGGCGGCAGCTGTTCGAGGGAGCCGCTCAGGCGAATATACAAATAATAGTGAAGCCGCCGTCGATCGGCGTCACGCAAAACGGCGGGTTGTCAGTTTGGACGTCTGAATCAAGCGGTGGCTGCGGCAGCTGTCGGCAACGGCTGTGCATATCACTTTAGGCATAAGCCGGCAGAACAAATGGGAGGGGGACAGAGGTAGGTAAAGGATTATATGTAAGGGTAACCTATACACCTAATTCGATTATATACAATCATTATTGATCCGATATGCGTCCGTACTGGACGTATCTATTTTTAGGCAATATCTCAAACGTTTACTTAGACAGGCGTTTCCAAGTGGGTATGCAGTTGAAAATTCGGATTTACCCTTGTAATATTCGCGTCACAAATGCGAATGATTCGCATAAGTATATTTATTTAGCTGCAACCTCCCTCGAAATTGTTTATAAAGTAAACAGTAGTGACTCGGGAGAGGGGGCTCAACGATTGAATCCCATGAAAATCTCTCAGTCCCTTCGCAAGTTTGCCGCTGATGAAAGCGGCGTTACCGCTATCGAATACGGCATTCTGGCTGCAGCGATGGCTGCGGCCGTCGGCTACATCTTCTCGTCGGACGGCGCATTCATCTCCGCGCTGCGCGACAAGTTCCAGCAGATTGCAGACGATATCTCCGGTGCCGGCAAGAACGTCAGCATTAAGTAACTAAGCGGCAGGCTGCACTGCAAATGAACGCGCTGGGCGTATGGGGGCAGTTCTTCAGCATGGCCATTCTGGGGTTGGTTCTCTGGGCGGCTGTGTCGGATCTGCTTTTCCGACGCATACCGAATGCGGCAGTCGTCTCTATCGTCCTTGTCGAGGCAGCGGCGCTCGCCGCTGCTGCGCTTGGAGGAAATGGGACAGCGGCGCTCGGTCTTCTGCAAAGCGGGTCAGTTTGGGCTGTGGGCGTGCTCATTGCGGGATTTCTTCTTTATCTCACCGGAAGGATGGGAGCGGGCGACGTAAAGCTTGCTGCCGTCCTTTCTTTTTGGGCGGGGTCTGAGGCGCTCCTCTTTTTGATTCTTCTCTCGCTCGTCGGCGGACTCATGGTTTTGGGTCTTCCGCTCTTGCGAATGATTGAAACAAAGACAGGGTTTTGGGCGGAGCGTTTGGCGGAGGCCTTCGGCCGGCCGCTTGAATGCACGCCGATCGGTCTCCTCGGCGGTGAGGCTCAGAAGGGGCTTCCCTACGGGCTCGCTATAGCGGCAGGTTTTGCTGCAGTGCAGTTCGGCGTTTTCTCACACATTTTCTAAGTCTTCTTCGAGATGGTTTGAAACCTTCCGGCAGCTCCGGCTGCGGGAAGGCAGGGGCCTTATGCGCTCAAAAAACGGACCAGACCGTCGGGATTCCACGCGACATCAGGAATGAGATCGTGAAAATCAAAACTTCTTCTCTACTGCTTCTCGGTTTTGCCGTCGTCCTTGCGGGCTGTGCGGCTTTCGTCGCACGCGGGCTTCTCGCTCCACATGCGGCAGAACGTCCGGCCGCTGCGGCGCAGGCCAGGGCGAGCGAGGCGCAGGTGCCGCCCGTTTGGGCAGCGGCTGCAGCCAAACCGGTAGAGCCCGGCGAATTTCTCACGGGGACGGCGATCAAATGGGTGGAGATGAAGGCTGACGAGGCCCCTGCATCAGCGATTTCCGCCAAGCGTCCGGGAGACCGGACGGCCGCTGCGCTCCTGATGGGGGCAACCGTTCGGCGTTCAGTTCCGCAGGGTGAACTCATCACGCAGGATGATGTGCTTTACCCCGGCAATCCAGGGTTTCTGGCGGCTGTGCTGTCGCCGGGCAAGCGTGCAGTGTCCATTCCGACCTCTGCGGTGTCGAGCAACTCCGGGCTGGTGAGTGCCGGCGACTGGGTGGACGTGATCTTGACATTGAAGCGTGAAACTGCTGAAGCCATGGCGGATCAGCAGGACAAAACGAGCGGCATGACAAAGCTCGCTGCTCAGACCATCCTCACCAACGTCCGCGTGCTCGCGCTTAATAACTCAACCGAGAGCATTGCGCCGCAGCCGGAGACTGCTCCGCAGAAGACGGATGCCAAAAAGACGGCTTCGACGGCCGCGCGTCGTGTTGACTACCGCACGATCACGCTTGAAGTCACGCCGATGGAAGCACAGGCGCTCGCTGTGGCTAAGGAGGCCGGCGACCTTCAGGTGTCTATTCGCGGTCTGCGTGAACCGGAGACCAAAGATGCGGCCGGCACCAGCACAGTGAATGAGAAGACCGCTGCCGTCACGCATCTGCAGGATGCCACGGGCATTCTCGGCACGCAGCGGCCGGCCGCTAAGACTGTCATTACGTATCAGGGTGCGGCTGTTGCGCCCGTCACCTTCTAACCGATTGAAGAGAACCATCGTGCAGATTCCACACCTTGAAGATTCAGTCAGCCGTTCTTCCCGTCTGACCCAAAACCGGAAGCCGTCGCGCACCGTATTTGCGGCAGCCTGTCTGGGCGCACTGCTCGGTCTGGCTGTTTCCCCAGCATCGGCAGCGCTGAAAGCACAGGTTCCGACAGACGTCAAAGTACTCGAAGGGGCTTCAAGCTTGAAAAACCTCAAGCTGGCCAAGCCGACGAGCAGTCTTCGCGTCTTTTTAAAGGAGGGCGCTCTGCTGCAGCTCCCGAGCGCAGCGGCAAAAGTGCTTGTCGCAACGCCGGGCATTGCCTCCTATCAGATGCCCTCGCCCGATCAGGTCTTTTTCTTTGGCACTGCTGCCGGATCAACGACTTTTTATGCACTTGACGAAGCCGGCGCGGTGATTGCAGCAGTCCAAGTGACGGTTGAACACAATCTCGAAAAATTGAAGGCCGACATCAAGCGGGCCGTGCCGAGTGCGAGCATTGAACTCGTGCCGGCGCTCAACAACCGCATGATCGTGCGCGGAAAAGTGAAAACGGCGCTCGACAGCCGGCGTGTCACCCAGCTCGTTGAATCCTATTTAGCCTCTTCGGCCGCCGCAGGCGGTCCGGGGCAGGGCGGTCAGCAAGGCGGTCAGGACGGAGGCGGCCAGGGCGGCTCCGCCGGCGGTCAGTCGAGTCCGGTCATCAACCAGCTCAAAGTTGAAGTTTCTCAGCAGGTGAACATTCAGGTGCGGGTTGTTGAAGTATCCCGTTCACTCACGCATTCGCTCGGCTTTAACTGGGGTGCGGTGCTCAATACCGGCCGCGGCCCGCTTTTCCTCGGCAACGGCACATCGCAGGGGCTCTTCTCCACGCATGCGGCCAACAATTCACACTTCAATCCGAATGATTCCTTTGCGGACGGCAATGCCAACATTCCGGGGCTGATGCCGGATTCGAACACGGCGGGCGCGGCGCTCGGCGGCATCTTCAATATGGGCCGCATGTCCTTGGGCGTGCTCATCAATGCCATGAGCGAATCCGGTTTTGCTTCGCTCCTTGCCGAACCCAACCTGACGGCGATGTCAGGTCAGCCCGCCGCCTTTGCGAGCGGCGGCGAAGTGCCGATCGTGATTATTACGGGCAACTCCATCACCATCGACTACAAGTCCTGGGGCGTGATTCTGCGCATGACGCCGACAGTGCTTTCGCCTAACCGCATTGCAATCCATGTGGCGCCTGAAGTGAGCGAGCTTACGAGCGAGTGGCAGGTGATTCTTTCGGAAGGCTCCGTGATTCCGGCGGTGCGCGTGCGCCGAGCAGAAACCACAGTTGAGCTCGCGAGCGGCCAGAGCTTTGCCTTGGCCGGCATGCTTCGCAGCGAATCCTCGCAGACCGTGAACGGTGTGCCGGGACTGCGCAATCTTCCCTTCGTCGGCCGTCTTTTTGAATACGAACAGACGCAGGTCGAAGACAGCGAACTCGTGATTCTGCTCACTGCCAATATCGTCGACCCGGTTTCTTCGGGCGATCTGCGCGTGCCGGGACGCGGCATCAATGCCGTTGACGCTTATGCGCCGCGTCAGGCTTCAATCGGCTACCTCTTCTAATTGAAACGGATGCGGATGAAAGATATGACACACAACAACAATCAGCGCCGATTCAGTCTGAAGACTCAGGCGCGCAAAGGCACGGCAGCGCTCCTGAGCATTGCCTTGATCGCAGCGCTTACGGGCTGTGAAAGCTTGAGCTACATGGGCAATGCTGTTCAGACGGCAGGCGGCTACGCCTTTGATAAAGCCGAAGCTGGGTACCGTGCGGTTGAAGGGCTTGAGACAAAGACCGTGGGCCGTGTGCGTTCCTCGAATTTTGCTCAGACGAGAGACGAGGCGCTCTCCATGAAGGTTCAGGCGAAGTCGCTCTACCTTCGTGCTTCGGCAAACGGTTCGGGTCTCACCGATGAGTCGATCGAGTCTGCCAACAAGTTCCTCTTGTCGCAGGGACCGATCCGCCGTCAGGTGCTCACCGTCGTGCCGCTCTCCGAGCGAGGCGAAAAGCTGGCTCGCCGATTGGCCGAAGCGCTCGAAGAAGCGGGCGCTCAGGAACCCAAGCTTGCCGTCTATGTAAATGAAAAAACCGGCAAGCGCGACTTTCCAGACCGCCGCGTGAGCTGGGACTTGGAGCTCATCAGCGAAGCCTACGTTGTGCATGCGCCGGAGTGCGAGGTGGCCGATCCGACTCGCTGGACGATTGAGCCTTATGAGGCCGTCGGCACGCTGGGCTGCGCCAACAACGCCAACATCGCCATGATGGTGAGCGATCCGAAGGATCTCCTCCGTCCGCGTGCGCTTGAAGGCGCTGACGGCACAGCCAGCAATCTGGCGGTACAGAAATATCAGACGGGTGATCAGGAAGACCTGATCGACATCGACTTCAGCCAGGAGGATTGATCGTGGATAAGGAAAACGAAAACAATGCCTCCGTCGAGGGCATCACGACCGCGGTGTTTTGCCGCGAAGGCGATCTGAAGCAGTTCGCCGACGTATTCGCTCGGCTCGGGCGCAGCTGCACTGCGGCCCAGAAGGGCGGCATGGACGAAGCTCAGGCCTGGCTCACGCAGCATGACGCCCCGGGGCTCTTGATTGTTGATATTTCTGCTTCGCCTTTCCCAGTGCCGGCCTTAGCGGATTTGGCCGCCTTGGCGGGCCCGGGCTGCCGCATTGTGGCAGTGGGCGCAGAAGAAAATGTTGAACTTTACCGTTCGCTCCTCTCTGCCGGCGCATTTGACTATCTGGTTTCGCCGGTGGCAGATGCTTTGGTGGTGGAGCTCCTGAACCGTGCCGACAGCGATCGCTGGCTCGGCATGCCGGATGCTTCAAGCGTGCGGGTCGGACAGACCATTGCGGTGACGGGGGCTGCTGGCGGAGCGGGTACGAGTACCGTAGCGGCGCTTTTGGGGCGCTGGATTGCGGAGGCTGCCAAATATCCGACGCTCCTCGTTGATTTCGATCGCCGCAAAGGTGACCTCGCGCTGCTCCTCGGTCTCAAGGCCGACAACGGCTTGGCCGGCATTCTTTCGGCCGCTGAAATCGACTATCGCCTCATTGCCCGCACGGTGCTCGCCGACGGTGAAAAGAAGCGCCTGTCGCTCCTTGCTCAGCGTCCCGGTCCGGAAACGCCGGTTGATCCGCAGCTCCTCCTTCAGTTGGGCGGTGCGCTTTGCGAACTCTTTTCTGTTTCGATTTGGGATATCCCGTCGCATCGCCCTGCGGGGAGCGCAGAAATTCTGAAGAACGCCGATGTCTGTGTGATTCTCATCGACTACACAGTTTCGAACGCCCGCGCGGCGAAGATTTTGCTCGCTGAACTCGGTGCGCCGCAGCCCGGTCAGCGCCGCTTCCTGGTGGCCAATGCCTGCCGAGCCGGTGCGGGCAAGCGCAGCAAGCCCGTGCTGACGCGTGAAGAGTTTGAAAACTTCCTCGGCGTCAAGGTGGACTTTGAACTGCCCAATGCCGGGACGGTACTTGACGCAAGTCTCCTGCAGGGAGCGCTCACTTCGCAGGCGGCTCCAGCCTTTGCCCGCAGTATTGAAGCGCTCGCCTGCGGACTGCTCGGGCGCGCAGGCGCGCACTCGACGGCTCCCGGTTTTGCAGAGCGGTATTTCCCGACCGTCATGAAGCTGCTCAAGCTTTTGAAGCTCACCGGAAGCAAGGATTCCGCCAAGGCTGCGGCTTGATGAGCGGCTGCCGTCCTCAAGAAAAGAGACCGTTTGGAGAATAGTGAAGATGCTCGTTGGTACTCGTCGACCCATTCCGGCCGCTGCCCCTGCGCCGCGCCCAGCCCAAGAAGTTCGGCAGGCTGGGACTGTCCTCGGCGCGGCGCAGCCAGGCGCCGAGACGCCGCCGGCAGTGATGCCGAATCGGCCGTCCTTTGCTGCCGCCTCGAATGCTGGGAGTGCAGCCGTGCGCCGTCCCGGCATGCGTTCCATGCCGCAGAGCGCTGCTGCGGCACCTCAGGCTCAGGCACAGGCTTCGGCGGAACTTGCCCGCGTGCGCCGCACGATTCACGATCAAGTGTTTGCGCAGATTGACCCAATGAAGGCGGCGACGACCAGCCGGGAAAATCTCGCAGAACAAGTCGCACAGCTCATTCGCGAGATCTGCGACCAGAACCGGTTTCAGCTGACGGCCGCTGAAGAACAGGCCATCAGCGCGCAGATGCTTGACGAAATGCTCGGCATCGGGCCGATCGAGCCGCTGCTCGCTGACGAAACCGTTACGGATATTCTCGTCAACGGCGCTGATAAGGTGTTTGTCGAGCGCTTCGGCAAACTTGAACTGACGCCCATTACCTTTATTGATGAAGAGCACGTCTTCAATATTGCGCAGCGCATTGCCGCGCGCGTCGGCCGGCGCATCGATGAAGCCAATCCGATGGTCGATGCTCGTCTGGCAGACGGCAGCCGCGTCAATGTTGTTACGAAGCCGCTGGCGCTTGATGGCACATCCATTTCAATCCGCAAATTCAGCAAACATAAGCGCAATTTGGAAGAGCTCTCCGAGGGCGGCGCACTCACCAAGGACATGGTGGAGCTCCTTTCACGCGCGGTGATGGCGCGCCTCAATATCGTCGTTTCAGGCGGCACGGGCGCGGGCAAAACAACGCTGCTCAATGCCTTGTCCTTCAAGATCGGGCAGAAGGAACGCGTGGTGACGATTGAGGATGCGGCCGAACTGCAGCTCAATCAGGAAGACATCGTGCGCTTGGAAACCCGTCCGGAAAGCATTGAAGGCGGCGGACAGATCACTCAGCGCGATCTTGTTAAGAACGCGCTTCGTATGCGTCCGGACCGCATCATCCTGGGCGAAGTTCGCGGCGGCGAGTGCTTTGACATGCTCCAAGCCATGAACACCGGTCACGACGGCTCGCTTTGCACGGTGCACGCCAACAATGCGCGCGACGCCCTGATCCGTCTGGAGAACATGGTGCTGATGGCCAATCTGCAGCTCCCGCTCAATGCCATCCGCCGTCAGATCGGCGGCGCGGTGAATATGGTCGTGCAGATTGAACGCATGCGCGACGGCAAGCGCCGTGTGGTGTCGATCGTTGAAGTCTGCGGTATGGAAGAGGACGTCATCCAGACGCAGGAACTCTACAACTACCGCATCAAATCCATCTCTGCCGACGGACGGATCGTAGGCGAATTCGTCAATACGGGGCTGCGCCCGAAGTTCTATCAGGACCGCGCACATCTCTTCGGCGGCAATTGAGAGGACAAAGCTCATGCTTAATCTTTTCACGATTTTGGTGTTCCTCTTCGTACTTTTGGGCGTGCTGGGACTTCGTGCCTTTACGAACCGCGCACGCCGCGAAGAAATGGTTCGCGAAAGACTCACTGAGCTTTTGACGCAGGTTGAGGAGGAAGCCAAAAGCGTTGCGCCGGTTGAATATCCCGATGAATCCGTACTGATGGGGCTTGACGACTACCACGGGCATTTCCCGAAGCTCCATGCCCGCATCGTGCGCATTCAGAAGGGACTGGAACTGCTCGGCTGGACCAAGAACCTGCGTCTTCGGGTATTGGTGCTTGGCGCTCTTTCCTTCACGGCAGCCGCACTGGTGGGCCGCATGACGGACTATCCGTTCCTGATCGCATTTTTCGGAGGCGCTGCGCTTTTCGCCTCTGCGGCGGCGCTCCTATATCTGCGCGCCATGGGCGAATGGACGGAAGACCTCGGCAAATCGCTTCCGGAAGCGATCGACTCCATCGCGCGCATTTGCCGTGCCGGCGTGCCGGCTCAGACCGCCTTCGGACTTGCCGCACAGAACCTGCGCGGCGCGCTCTCGGAAGAACTTCGCACCATCGACCGTTGGCTGCGCCTGGGTGTCCCCTTGAAGCAGGTGCTGCAGGAATCAGCGCACCGCGTGCCGCTGCCCGAATACCGCTTCTTTGCCGTCATCGTGATCATCAGTCAGGAGTCGGGCGGCCGTCTGGCCGACACGCTAGAGCGCTTGGCGGCCACGCTTCGCGAACGCGCGGAGCTCGCGCTCAAGGTGCAGGCCAAAACATCCGAGGCTCGCGCGTCCATCAAGATCGTCGCCTGCCTCGTGCCCGGCGTACTCATTTATCAGTACATCCAGGCGCCGCAGGACTTTCAATTCCTCGTTACCGATCCGACCGGCCTCAAAGTGCTCGGCTACGCTGCCGCCAGCGTTGCGGCCGGGCTTTTTGTGACCTGGCTGATGGTTCGCCGCATTCAGTGAGGCTCGAGTCATGATTACATGGATTATCGTTTTTGCCCTCGCGCTGCTCTCTATTGTCGTCTTTATGTTTGCGCTTCGCTCCCAGCAGGATGCTGAGGCACTTGAAGACCGATTGGCGGGCACCATTGATGAAGAAGCGGCTGCGCATCCGCATCAGGCGGGCGGCATCGAGCCGCTGCCGGAATGGATTCAGCCGGCTGCTCGGTTTGGGCTGAAGCTCGCCGGGAATGACAAGAGTCGTGAGACAACGGCGCTCCTCCTCGCCCAAGCCGGTTTTGCGCGCCCGGGTTCGCTCGGCGTCTTTTTGCTCCTCAAAACGCTGCTTGGACTCGGCATTGCGGCCGCGCTCTTTTTCGGCACTCAGGAGCGAAGCATCGGCACCATCGCGCTCATGGGGGCGGGCTACTTTGCGGGCGGTATTCTGCCTGAATGGGTTTTGAAGTCGATGGCCGCAAGGCGCTATACGGCGCTTGAGCGCAGCATGCCCGACGCCCTTGACCTCATGGTGATCTGCGCCGAGGCCGGCCTTCCCTTTACGCGCATTGTGAAGGTGGTGTCGAGAGAACTGGAACTTTCCGCCCCGGTTCTGGCTCACGAACTCGCACTCACCAATGCCGAACTGGAAATCATGCCCGAACGTTCAGCGGCTCTTCGCAATCTCGCCGAGCGTACGCGCGTGCCGTCTATTGAAGGCATGGTTTCAACTCTTATTCAAGCCGAACAGTTTGGTACGCCTCTGGCGCAGGCGCTCCACAACATTGCCGCCGAATCTCGGTCGACCTTGATTTTGACGCTCGAAGAACGCGCCGGGAAGCTCCCCGCCCGTCTTTCCTTGCCGCTGATGACATTGATTCTGCCGCCCGTCGTAGCGATCGTGGCCGCGCCCGCGCTGATGCGCGTCATCCGCAGTCTCCTCTCCTGATTATTTGTGTCGATCATGACTACTTCTGCTCACAGTTCCCGCCGACGCCCGCAAGCGGCAATGAAGACCGCTGCGCTCGCTGCCCTTTCGGCAGTTGCGCTGATGCTTTCGGGGTGTGCGTCCCTTGCAGGAGCAGGGTCGGACAGTCCGATGCCTGAACGCACCATCAAGGAGCGCACGCCTTCAGAAGTCGTAACAGCTCCCAAGAAGGATCGTGAGTCGGCATTGCGCCTTGCCCGCATGCTGGTGGCTCAGGGACGCTACGAAGGGGCGCTCGGCGTTTATGCTGAGCTCGACCGCCGGGGCGGCATGGATGCCAAGACGCTTCTGGAATATGCAGGGATCGCATCGCTCATTGAACCGCCGCGAGCTACCTTGACTTTGTTTACAAGAACCAAAGCCCTTGCAGAAGCTGAAAAAGTGAAATTTGCTCCGGCTGAAGAAGCGGGGCTCCTCACCGGTTTAGGCCGTGCTTATATGGCTTCAGCCCGCATGAGCGATGCGCGAAGCGCACTCGAGCGGGCCGTTGAGCTCGACGACAAGAACGTTTCTGCGCTCAACGCCTACGGCATCGTTCTCGATGCTGCGGGCGAGCACGAGGAAGCCGTCAAGTACTTTGATAAGGCGCTTGCCCAGTCGCCGACGAACGTGCAGGTGCTTAACAACCTCGCGCTCGCCAAGCTCGGCATGAACGATGCCAAGGGGGCCTTGAAGGTGCTTGGCGACGCAGAGAACTTCAGCTCGTCGGACGCTTCCGGCGTTCTGACGCCCAAAATGAATCTCGCCTTTGTGCAGTTCATGACGGGGGCGGCTGATCGTTCGCGTGAAACGCTTCAGAGTTTCATGACGAATGAACAGGCCGAGGATGCTCTCAAAAGGTTTGCGGCCATGAAAAGCCGCATTGATGCCGGCGAATCTACGCTTGCCGATGAGTGCCTGCGGGCGGCCGAGAAGATGATCGAAATTCGTCCGAAATCTGCGGATGATTCGGACTACGGCTATGAAGTGCCGCTTGTCGTTGAGCCCGTAAAGACGATCGAAACAAAGGGCGATGCCGGTCTTTCTTCCCATGCTCAGACTTTCCCCAAGGGCAGCCCCGAAGCCGCAGCTGCGCTTGAGGCTCTGAAAAAGGGCAGCGCTGATCAAAACGGGAGCAAGCCCTAAATGACAGTCGGGATTTTCCGTTCGCGAATCTTTACCGCCGGCCGTGCTTTCCTGCGTGACGGGCGAGGCGTCTCCGCGGTTGAGACGGCTTTTGCTTTTCCGGTGATTCTGGCGGCGTTTTTCATCATTGTGGAGTTTGCCAACATGGCGCTCACGATTCAGGTCGGTGAAAGCGCAGTCTCGAGCGCCCTTCTGCGCTTTCGCGATGCCGGTGAGCTGGGAGCGTCCGCTGAAAATGACATTCGTCAGGGTATTGCAGCCTATTCATTTGGCTACCTCAAGCCTTCGAATGTCTCCCGCGTAACCGTTGAGGCCTATGAGTCGCTCGACGCGCTCGGCAACCCGGGCGGGACGAACGGCGCGGGCGAGGACGATGAGGAAGGCACCGCAGACGCGGACAGCAGCTATCCCGCCTGGAAGGTTGTCGTCGTGATCTCCAAGGACTTCATTACGCCGCTTCCGCGCCTCATTCTGACGAACCGCAAAGATTTCACTTATCGCTACGAACGCATCATCGCCTACTACCCGCGGATTGAAGAAAGTGAAGGGGCGTGAAATGAATAAGAATTTCTTTTTCGAGAAGATTGCTGCCGCGGCCGCCGGACTGCGTCGTGAATCCGGGTCGATTGCCGTGGAAACAGCACTCGGCATCACGTTTTTGGTGAGCACTGCCGTGATTCTTTCGGATATGCACCAGATCGGCATTGAGCGGGAACGCCTTGAGGCGGGCGCGGGCAGCATTGCTGTAAATGCTGCGCAGCAGCCTAAGCTCACGCAGTATGGGCTCGATGCGCTCGTTGACGCATCGCTCGAGACCGAAACACGTGACACCGAAGTCATCATCATGAATGTGCTGCAGTCCGGCGCAGTGCAGTGGATGCTTCGCCGCGGCGACGGGGCGATGCTGTGCGAACTTAATGTCGAGGGGAAGTACTTCACGGGCGAACTGCCGGTGGATCCGCCGGAAAATTCCGGCGAAGGCAATGACGAGAGCGATGTGGACGGCAGCACGATGTCGATGATCGTGGTGGATGTCTGCCGCCGTACAGCAGGCTTTGAACTGGGCAAGCACCTACGTCTTCCCCGAGTGATTCAGGTGGAGAACATCTACCGCTCCAACAACCGCGAGATCAAGCTTGATAAAGCGCTTGAAGAAGAAAATCTGATGCCGTCGGACGATGACGGCGAAGGGAGCAACGCATGATTTCTCTTCTTTGCAAACACGCCCAGTCGCTTTTGGCTCGCGTTCTCCGTGAAGAATCCGGTTCGGCTGCGGTCAATGTGGTCTTTTTCCTGATCGGCGGCATTGCGCTCACGGCCTTTGTGGTGGACGCGACGCGCGTGAGTGCCGACGGGGCGCGCCTCAAGCAGGCGACCGATGCAGCTGCACAGGCCGTGGCGATGGAAGCGGCGAAGGACTCCGAGACGGATGTGCTGGGGATGGCTCAGCGCTATGTTGCCGTCAATCTGGGTTTGGATAAAGAGCAGCTCTCGCGTGACTTGAGCGTTGCGGTGGAGCCGGTGACCTGGAACGACTATGAAGGGTATCGAGTCTCGGCAAGCTTTCGGGCGCTGCCGTCACTTTTAGGCGGTCCGGGGAAGACCGTTGAGGTGGCAAGTGCTGCGGTGGCGATTTACAACCCGCTCGAAATTGCTTTTGTTGCGCCTTCCACGATCAACGAGACGCAGCGAGACATGCAGGCGATCCGCGACATCGGGGAGGCCTTTTATGACGAAGTCATTGACGGACGAGCTGACCGCTGGATGGCCTTAGTGCCTTATTCGGACGGCGTCAATGTTTGGGACGATGCCAAGGGCGTTTCGCGTATCCGCAGCTGGGCGATGCCGGATCGTATTGAGCCGCAGTGGTTCCGCTATATCAAGCAGGGGGCGGGTGTCTCCAATATGGCCTCTCCCGATATGCCCGATGTCCGCAAGAAGATTCTTCATGTTCGTCGGGGAATGCGCGGCGGGGAACTCTTCGATTGGACTGAACCGCCGGCAGGATCTTTTGAAATCAGTGCTGAAACCTGTTACGGCGGCAACTGCATTATGTCGAACTATCCCGGCGGGTGGCCCTATATCACTTGGCGGGGGCCGGTGATTCCTTCTGCGGGCAGCGGATTAACGGGCCCGACAGATCAGCGCTGGATTGCGGCTGACGGGACAGTGCCGCTCACAGCACTCCTGCCGCTCACGGATGAGCGTGAAAAATTTACGGCGCGTCTGGAAAAAATGATTGGCGATCATGAAGAAATCAATCACGCCATCAACATGAATATTGCAATGGGCTGGGGGGCAATGGCGCTTTCGCCGGGATTCCGCGGTATTGACGGCTGGGGAGATCTCGACCATCCGCGCGACTTCAGCGAAGACGGCAAGTCCACCGTCAAGGCGATCGTCATGCTGGCCAATTTGAATGGCTCGCTGATTGACATCGACATGGATGCCAACAACTTTTATCTCGATCTTGAGAGCCTCGGCGGCTCTGCCGATACCGGAGACCGCGATTTTGTCCGTCAGCGAATTGAAGATTTGTGCGAGAGCTTCAAGTCGCATCAGGACTTCTATTTCTACATGCTCATCGTTCCGCCCTCAACAAATGAATCCGGGCTTCGCCGCTACAACGAGCTTAAGCCCACGCTTCTCGCCTGTGGACGCAATTCCGGCGATGTGTCTGAAGTTCAGACGCCGAGCTTCGCAGAAGGCAAAGAGACGGTGATCGACGGATTGAAGCGTATTGCATCGGATCTTGAAAGTAAGAGCAGCTTTGCGCGGCTCATTGAATAAGTTTGAAACCCAACCCAAAAGGGAAGAAGCACAAAATGACTACAGCGAATCTCTCCTACGGAAGCCTTGAGCTTGCGCTTGAGCCGCGAATGATGTTTGACGCGGCGGCTGCAGCAACGGCGGCAGAAGTGGCGGCGGATGCTCAGGCGGATGCCAATCCGCCAGTTTCAGCGGAAGCGTCTGCTGGTGACATCACCGTGGATAAAAACGGCAATCCGGGTGCTCAGGTCGATCTCTTCGGCAATGTCCAGGTTGAACCGCTTGCTGACGGTAAGACTTACGACTCGCTGACGCTTCAGGTTTCTGAAAGCGGCAAAGGGCTCGCACTTATTGTTGATGGGAAGGAAGTTCTCCTCACGCAGGGCAACAAGGTTCAGATCGGTGATCCAGACGCTGACCGCTACGCAACGGTGACGGTCGGAGCGGACGGCACGGCAACGGTGGTCATCAAAGTCGGTTCTACTCAGAATGCTGACCAGCTCCAAACGCTGATTGACGGTCTTGCACTGAAAGTTGCAGACGGCACTGCACAAACTTCAGCAGATGTGACCGTCAAGATCGATGCGCTTTCTTATATGAATGATGGAGGCACGGCTGATCTGGATATTGACCGAACCGTGAAAATCGAAAGCAGCTATAACTTTGCGCCGGAAGTGGATGTTGGCGGAACAGAACTGTCCGGTCTTACAAATGTGCCTGGTATTGAGAATGCCACAAAGATCTTTCTGTCAGAAAACGGGAATTTTGCTTTTGTAGGCGACAAAGACGGCGATATTGCTGTCTTTAAAGTCACCGATGGAAAGCTTTCTTATCTTCAGACTTTTGAACATTCTGCTGTTGAGGGGCTTGAAAACGTCTCTGGAGTCTCATCAAGTGCTGATGGGAGCGTGCTATATGTCATGAGCGGGAAAAATGTATTTCGCTTTTCAGTTGCTGATGACGGCGCCCTTACGCTTAATGGTTCCGCTCAAGTCTATGGGGATGGCGTTTCGATCGAGTCAAGTACTGACGGCAGCATGTGCTATGTCGGCTATTTCACCAAATCTCAATGGTATAGTTCATACGGCGGCACAAAGCTGACTTATGAAAATGGGCAATTGAATTCTTCGGAACTCAATGATTCTGTTTCGATGAATTTTTCTGCTATTGGGGACTATGTTATTGGTTTCCAAAACCATGATTCGTTTGTAACCGATCCAACATTCAAAGTTTATAATAAAAACGGTGACGAACTATTTTCCATGGTTATTCCTGGAATCGAAAAAGGTGATGGGCAACTGAACATAACAACATCTGACAATGGATTGGTAGCCATTGAATTTGACGGAGTCGTTCAGATCTATAAGGTAGATTTTACTGAACAGACATTTACTCAAGTCACTGAACTGAATTTGTCCAATGTTCAAGATATTGAATTATCTCCTTCAGGGGACAGACTCTATATTCTCTCCAATGAGGCTGGCGGTACGCTCTATGAATATGGAGTAACTAACGAAGGCGTTACTCAAATCAAAGTTTCCAATAATGTTGGATCGGATGCAGTTGACATCGTTGTGTTTGACTCAGGGAAGGTTGGGATTGCCGCGGGCGGCCAGGTGCTTTCTTATGAAGAGGTGGAGGTTCATAACGCTACCTTAGGGGAGTCGGTTAATGTTGGCGGGTCGCTTTCCATTACCGATGCCGATCGCGATGCTGCTAATTCCGGCAGTGGCAACTATGGTGACGTTTCAGTCACCTTCGAAAGCAATGATGAAGCCAAACCGTCAACGTCCTTTGAATGGACGGGAGCAGACGGTTATACGCTCGAAAATGACGTCATCAAGAACGGAGACCGTACGATTGCTGCGGTTGAGAAAGCTGATGGGAAAATCGTTCTGACATTTAAGGATGGCGCAACAACAGCCGATATGGCCGCAGTTGTCAAGCAGGTTTCCTTTACAGTCCAGTCTGCAGCTGCAGATGGCAGCGTTTCCGTCAAGACGACCGTAACGGATAACGGTAAATCCGTTGAGAAAACGATTCAATACGAATTCTCTGCCAATCAGGCTCCTTCAGCATCCGGTTCTTCTGCCGTAGAAAATGAGTATTACAACACGACTGGCATGACATCGCCTATCTTCAAAGATGTAGCGATCAATGTCGGTGAACTCAATCAGAAAGTATCCTCGATGGAGCTGACGGCTTCGGGTGATTTTGCTGAAGGTGAATATTGGGTGGTCGACGGCGTTCGTATCCCTCTTAATACCTCTTCAGAAGGCACCACGCAGAGCGGATATGCCTATAAGTATGTCTTTGCTGACGGAAAAGGGGTACTGACCATTAGCTCTGAGGCGGGCATTAAGACTGGGGCAGCTCAAAACGTTGTCAATTCGATGACATATGTCAACGAGAATGCCAAGGCTGAGATTGGTGAGCGTGAGTTCGCCTTGACTAAAGTGACCGATAACGGCGGCACCGATAACGGCGGGGCTGATTCATCAATTATTGATGATGTCACGGCGACTATTCGTGTGCATCTCAGCGTCGATCCGGATGTAAGTGTTGATGCGCCTGAAACCTCAGACACAATCTTCATGCATGACGGCGTCATTACAGGGGCTGATTATTACGTCAATGATCTTGCACAAACACCGGACGGCAAGACGGTTTTCGTGATGTCGTCTTCCGGCAGCGGTGGCTCCGGGACGTACACCTTCTACATTTACAGCCGCGGTGATGATGGCGCATTAACACTCAAAAACTCTTTTGAACTTGGATCATCTCCAGGCGGATACCCTGGGAGCATTGTTGTTTCCGCCGACGGCAACTCTGTTTATGTTAAGGCTATTTCCGGAAAGAACTCTTTTGTTATAGGCGTTCATGGATTCATGGCAGATGCCGACGGGACTTGGTCTCCCATTGAAGGCATTGATCTGACCGCTGAGTCTGATTCGTGGCGGGACATCTCCTTGGATCCTTCCGGCAAGTACTTTGCGGCGCTCACCAAAGATACTTTGTACCTTTATGCAGTTGATGCTGACGGCAGTTTGAAATTGATCTCGCAGTTCACACGGGATGAAATGAATTTTGCGGGTCAGAATCTAACAGCCATTAAATTTTCCGGTGACGGCAAATCCATATATGTTCAAAAAGACAGTATGGGCGATAAGAGCGGAATTGCTGTTGTCGCAGTGGGTGAAGGCGGATCGCTTAATCTTCTTCAATCATTGAATTACGAGACCATCAATGCGGATGAGTCTGGGGTCAAAGTCGATGATGAATTTATGCTGTGGAAGGTTGGGAGCGTTGTTTCATCGGCGGATGGTCAATATCTCTACGTTTACTCCGCATCTGCTATTGGGAGCCGCTACGTACTGACTTTTGAGAAAAATAATGACGGTACGATGACTCTCGTGCAGTCATTAACTGTTGGTGCGGATTATGGATTCGAAGGCGAATCGATCAGTATTCAAGAAATGCATCTGTCCTCCGACGGCAAGCTTCTGTTTGCCTCAACTGAGGATGGAAAGATGGTTGAATATACTGTAGATGCACTTTCTGGATTCTTGACAAAAGCCGGATCCATTGATGCGGGTACAGAAGGTTTTGGGAAATTTATTGTTTCTTCGGACGGTAAAAACATCTACTTTAACAGTGGATCTCAGGGCGTTTATTCCGCGTCGGCATTGCCTCAGATCCCTTACACCGGCAATTCTGCCGAAGTCGGCAAATATCTTTCTGGCGTCGATGCAGATGTTGAGGATTACAAAGACTTCAGCATTACGATTGAGCGCAACGGTGCGGCAAATGCCTCTGACGGCTTTAGTTTTGCCAAGACTATTGGATATACCTTTGCGGATGGGGTGATTACCGGAGCTGATGGCACTCAGCTCGGTTCTTATAGTGTTGAGGGCGGCAAGCTGACGATTACATTCACAGGGTCGCTCAATCACGATGTGTTTAACACAGTGCTTGGGGCGGTGAAATATGACGTGCCGTCCGACGTTGCCGGTGAAGTCGTGCTGAAAGTCACCATGATTGACGAAGTCGGCAAGTCTAACTCTCAGATCTTCAGCGTCAAAGCCACTGACGGTTCTATTGAAACGCCCGACGAGGAGACCATTCATGTCCCGGATCCCGAGCAGCCGACCGACTTCCTTGCGAATGTTGATTTCTCGGGCATCAAAGATTCCATCCTTGGACACGCGGCTTCGATCACGGTGAATGTTGACTACCCGAGCGGCACCTTTGGGCTTAGTGCAGATTCTGGTCTGACGCTCAAGGATGATGGCTACGTCTACAGCGGTGACGTGAAGCTGGGCACATGGTCTGCCCGCGAAGGAACGCTTTCCATCACGCTCGAGCAGGGCGTTGATGCAGACAAAGCCGAGGCGCTTTTGAAGGCAATCACCTTCACTGCCTCGGGCGCTGAGCCAGGCGCAGATCTGTCGGTCGATTTAAGCATTGGCTTTACGTCCGCGAGCGGCAGCAGCGATTCGCTGCTGATTGACAATGCGGTGACGCTGCAGATTAACGATGGCCCGGAATTTAACGAAACGAAGTATCCGGACTACGCTTTGAGCGGTACCTTGGATGTAGCGCTCGGCGGTTCTGCGGGTTCCATTACGCTGCCCTCAGACCTCTTTACCGATGACGTCAAAGTGGCGACAGTCACCGTGGAACTCCTCGATGAGAACGGGAACGTTGTCGAAAATGGGCTTCAGAAGCTGGGACTGAAGTTTGAAAACGGCAAGCTCTCCGGCACGGTTTCGAAGACAGGTGCCTATCAGCTGCGAATCACTGCGGCAGACGAGAGCGGTCTGACGGCGAGCCGTGATGTCACGCTGACCATCATGGAAAATCAGCCGCCGGTCGTTGTTGATGGAAATGTCAAGGTGCCCGAGGTTGTCTTCAATCACGAGACGAACTTCAGCGTCAAAGATTGGTTCAAAGACCCGAATGAGGCCGATGAACTGACCTTTACGGCCGTGAAAGGGCTCCCAGATGGTCTGACTATCGACGCGAAGACAGGAACGATTTCCGGCAAACCTCAGGAGGTCGGTGCGTTCTCAGTGACGATCACTGCCTCGGACGGCAAGAATGCTCCGGTGGAGTACACCTTCAAGCTCACGGTTCGCGGCAATCAAGCCCCGCAGGCTGTAACGGACACCGCTCCGAGCGTTGTGGTCGGGGGCAATAATTCGTTTGAACTCAAGGACTACATCAAGGATCCTGACGGCGACGATTTAACCTTCAGGGTTGACGGGCTGCCCGATAACAGCGGGCTGAGCTTTGATGCCGGCACGGGCCGCATCTACGGCACGGCGACGGTTACTGAACCCTTTAAGCTCACGATTACCGCGACGGACAGCTACGGACTTTCCAATACGTTCGAAGTTACGGTGGGCGTTCGCAGCAATTCCGCGCCCGAGTTTGTCGGCGCAGGGTCGACTCATGAAGGACTCCCGGCGGTCTTCGGCGATACGGCCGGCGGGATCAGAGCTGATCTCAATACGCTCTTCAAGGATGCCGAGGGCGACGGATTCAGAGTGGAGATCACAGAACCCGCAGAACTCCCTGAGGGCGTCTCTTTTGATGCGGATACCGGCATCTTCAGGGCGGACGCGGATTTCGAAAACGGCTTGGCGGTGACGGTGAAAGCCACGGATGCCTATGGCGCTTCGACCACCCGCACCATTTGGATCGGGACGCAAATTGCGCCCGTCACCAGTGCGGATGCGGGCGTTGCCAACCCGGCATTTGGCCGCGGTCTTGACCTTCTGCGCGACAAGGAACTCGGACGAGGGCTCGAGCGCGAAGACTTCAGACCTACGGTACTGGCGGCGGATCACCCGGCCTTCGAACCGATCTTCGGCAAGCCGGCTGCGCCTCTGGAAGAACCCTCGGCCTCAGAGCGCCTCTTCGCGCTTTATAAGCAGACCGTCGATGATGAACGCGACGCCAAGCTTCATACCGAAGAGGTTCGCCGTGACCGGGCGGTAGAGCGCGCTGTTGAGAAGGTCGAGCGCTCCGACAAATCCGCAGCACGCGTGACGCTTAAAGAGAGCACAGCGGAATTGCCGTCAGCTGACTTGAACGATGTTGCTCAAAAGGGTTTGGCCGCGCTGCTCGACGCAGAGACGTCCGAGCAGAGCGAGGTCGCTGACACGAGCCTCACCGCTGCCATTGAACGCCATACGGTCTATGCCCGCGAAGGCATCTTTGCCAAATCCGATGATCTCGCTGCGAGCTGATCGCTGACCACTCACTTATTCGGCACGGACACTCACTCTGGCAGTCCGTGCCGCCGAACCTACTCATTTTCTTGCCTATTTCAGGATTTCCAATCATGTCTCAGATGAAATCCTCTCGGATGATCCGCCTTACTCTTGTTTCTACGTCCGTCGCCGCAGCGCTGATGCTCGCCGGTTGCTCGGTCATCGCGCCCGAAAAGCTTTCGAGCGACGATCTTATGCGTCTTGCCAATGTCGACCAGCAGCTGATGTTCGCTGCGCAGGAACCCGTCACGGCTCCCATTACGATGGAAGAGGCTGTTGCCCGTGCGCTCAAGTACAACCTCGAACACCGTCTGGCCATGATGGAGCGTGCGGTGCAGGAAAACATCGCTGATGTGCAGAGCATGAGCCTCTTGCCGAAGCTCACGGCGTCGGCAGGGTACCGCGACCGCTCCAACGAACTGGCGAGCTCGAGCGAATCGCTCGCAACCGGCAAGGAGTCGCTCGTGCCTTCTAAGAGCAGCGAACGCGACGGCAGGACGGCCGATCTGGAACTCTCGTGGAATGTGCTCGATTTCGGTCTGAGCTACTTTGAAGCCCAAGCTTCGACCAACAAGTCCTATGCCTCCGAAGAACGCCGCCGCCGCGTGGTGGCTGATATTGCTCGTCAGACCCGTGCGGCCTGGCTCTCGGCCGTCAGCGCCGAGCGTCTGCGCGACGAAGTTGCTGATGCACTCGACGACGCTTCGAAGGCTCTGGCGCAGTCCAAGGAAGCGGGCGGCCGAGGCCTCGTGAAGCCGCTCGATGCGCTTCGCTATCAGCGTGACCTTCTCAACATGGTTCGTCAGCTCGAAACGCTCGAAGACGAATTGGTGAAGAGCAAAGCCAAGCTCGCGACCCTCATGAACCTGCAGCCGGGGACGCCATTCCAGCTCGCCGTTCCCTCGACGGATGCTGAAGCCGTTCCGGCCGTACCCTATAAGCTCAGTGACCTCGAAGTGCTCGCCATGGTGCGCCGACCTGAGATTCGCGAAGAAAGCTATCTCGCGCGTAATGCTGTGCTCGAAACCCGCATGTCGCTCCTGAAGCTCTTCCCGAATGTTCAGCTTTTTGCGGGTCTCAACTATGACAGCAATAAGTACTTGGCGAACAATGACTGGGCGGACGTGGGCACTCAGGTGAGCTGGAACCTGATGAGCCTCTTCACTGCGCCGAAGATTCTCAAGGGCGGAGAGCTTCGCGAAGAACTCGCTCCGCTTCGTCGTCAGGCCATCCGCATGACGGTTCTCTCCCAGGTGCACGTTGCCTGGCATCAGCGTTTTGCGGCTGAAAAGGCCTTCCGTCGAGCTGACGAACTCTCGCGGGTACAGAATTCCATCGACAAGCAGGTTGAAAATGCCGTGAAGAGTCGCAGCGAAACGAAGCTCGAAGCGGTGCGCACGAAGGTTGAGACGCTGCTTGCCAAACGCACGCGTGATCTGAGCTATGCCGAAATGCTTAATGCCCAGGATGCCATCTATCAAGCCGCGGGCTTTGATACGGTACCCGCTGAGGTTGCCGATCAGTCCATTTCGGGACTCGCTGAAGCCATCGGCGCGCAGGACCGCATCATCGCCGACGGCGCAGTGCTGCAGGGGCTTTACGGTACGCAGGCCTTGAAGGACGGTGTGGGCGACTATAAGGAAGCGTCTGCGAGCTATCGCCTTAACCCGGAAGTTGCTGCGGCTGCGCAGGAGGGCGGATCGGCCGTCCGTCTCGTTTCCGGCATGCCCTGGGAAAGTCTCGGTTCTTTGAAGGCCAGCCGGTAAGAATCGTGCTCGAAATGAGGATGATGATGGAAAAGCTCCATACGCTGAGCGTAATTTGCTCGATGGCTGCAGCTTTAACAATTGGCGCAGCCTCGGCTGCGCCGGCCCCTGCGGCAGGGCTTTCGAGCTCATCAGCATTGGCTGATGCGGTCGAATTCCGCGCACAGGTAACCGCTAAGGCGCAGGCGCTCCTTTCGAGCGAAATGCCCGGTAAAGTGAGTGCTGTTGCATTCCGCGACGGTGAACGCTTCAAGGCCGGAGACGTGCTTGTTGAATACGACTGTGCGCTTCCCAAGGCGCGTCTTCTGCGGGCCGAAGCCGCAGCATCGGCCGCTGAAGGCCGCTGGCGCAGCGCCCGGGAACTCAGAAAGCTCAATTCCATCAGCACGGCCGACTATGAAGAAGCCCGCGCCAACGTCGGGATTGCGGCAGCCGAAGCCAAGGCTGAACGCATTCAGGTCGGCCGCTGCAGCATCAAGGCGCCGTTCTCGGGCATCGTGGGCGAAACGTATGTGCGCCCGCATGAGTATGTGGGAGAAGGACAGAAGCTCCTCACCATTTATGAGGTGAGCGCCTTTGAGGTTGAGGCGATCCTCCCTGCGGCGGCATTGAAAGTGCTGCGGATCGGGAGCCGCCTGACGCTTACGCTGGACGATACCGGTGCGGTTTATCCGGTCACCGTGTCGCGCATCGCCGGGAGTGTGGATCCGGTCAGTCAGTCGGTGAAGGTGACGGGTGAGCTCCAGCTTCCCAAAAGGGAGAAGGCTGCGGGTGATGCCGGTGCGGCAGCGCTCCCGCTTCTGCCCGGTATGAGCGGACGAGTCGCTTGGAGCCCTGCTCCATGATCATTCGAACGAAGCCGGGAGCGGAATCCGAAAAGGGTTCCGCTGCCGAAGGGCTCCAGGAGCTCAAGTCTGCGTTTCTGAAGTCCCGTGAACAAACCGAACGTCTGGAGCGCGTTATTCGTCTCTGTGAAACTGCACGTGCGGCATCCGATCGCCGAGCGCTCGGCTACACGGCGCTCAACGATACGCTCGCAGCGATTGACTACCGTCAGGCCGCGCTTTGGTGGCGGGCGGCCGATGATGCCGGAGCGGGGCGAATCGAAGGGCTTTCGGGCGTTGCGGATCCGGTTCGCAATGCGGCCTTTCCGGCTTGGCTCGTTAAGCGTCTGGGCGGCTTCGCAGATGCTCATCCGGCCGGCGCTTCTTCTCTGTCGGGTTCCGCCTTGGCCGATGAACTCGTGCAGCCCTTCAATGTGCTCGAGCATCCGCCGGCCGCGGATCACGACCGAATGATGGCCAAGGAGTTTCTGCCAGCTCAGGCGCTTTGGGCGGAACTGCCGCTTAAAGCGCCGCAGGCGGGCGGCGCCGGCATCAGAGCTGCGCTTATCCTTTGGCGGGACGCCCCGTGGACGGGGGCCGACAAGGCTATCCTCACCCATCTGGCGCGTGCTTATGCCGATGCGTGGAGCGCTATGCCACTTGGCCGCAGCGACTGGTCGGGCGAAGGCACCGTGAAGGCTCACTCCGGAAGGCTTTTGGTCTGGAGCCGCAAGCGCTGGGTGCGCTGTGCAGCCGTTGCGGCAGTGCTCGGAGCGATGCTGATACCCATTCGGCAGTCCGTGCTTGCGCCCGCAGAAGTAACGGCCAAAAATCCGTTTGCTGTTCGTGCGCCGCTATCGGGCGTAGTCGAAGAAATCGTCGTGAAGCCCAATGCGCCGGTCAAGGCGGGGGATCTGCTTGTGCGCATGGACTCGCGCGACCTGCGCGGTCAATTGGAGGCTGCAAGGCAGACGCTTTCTGTTGCAGAGGCCGAATACCGGCAGGGGCAGCAGCAGGCCTTTTTTGATGAGCGCAGCAAGATGGCTTTGGGGGTGCTTAAGCGCCGTCGTGACCAGGCTGAAGCTGATGCGGCTTTTCTTGCCGGGGAACTTGAACGGACGGAGATCCGGGCAGACCGCTCGGGTGTTGCCGTCTTTTCGGATCCTCAGGAATGGCTGGGTCGGCCGGTAGCTGTCGGCGAACGCATTTTGATGGTGGCGGACCCTCGGGCAGTGGAGCTCGAGGCCGACATTCCGGTTGGCGACGCCGTCGCGCTTGAAAAAGGCGCCGAAGTGAAATTCTTCCTCAATGCGTCGCCGACGAGTCCGCTCGAAGCGCAGCTCACTCGAGTGGCCTACCGCGCGTCAGCCACGGCTGACGGGACGCTTGCCTACAAGGCTCGGGCCGAATTCGTCCCAACCGAAGGTGATGCGCCGCAGCTCGGCCTCAAGGGCACGGCAAAGTTTTACGGCGAAGAAACCTTTCTGGGGCTTTATCTCCTTCGCCGGCCTCTGGCCACGCTGCGGCTCTGGCTCGGCGTCTAAGCGCCCGGCTCAGCACCTCTGCGGATGAATGCTATGAACGCTCTCGAGCGCCCCCCTGTTGCTCCGGGTCTCTCTGCCGAACGTCCGACCCCGAAGGAGCCGCGGCTTCCGCCGCTGCGGGAGGATCTTCGTCTGCACGAAGGCCCGGACGCGGATGACGGGAGTCCTACCTGGGTGCTTGAAGATCCGGCGCGCGACCAGTTTTTTCAGCTCGGCGTTCTTCAGGCGGAGTGCCTGAAGCGCTGGCACTTAGGGACAGCCAAGGCTGTGGCTGCCGCTGTCGGGAGGGAAACGCTCCTTCGGCCGACGGCGGAGACGGTGGAGAATTTTGCGAAGTTTCTGATGCGGATGAGCCTCACGCGCGAAGCGGGAACTTCCGCGAGGCTCGCCGAACAGATGAAGCGTAATCCCAAGCAGACGCTTTGGAAGTTCTTTCTGCACCACTATCTTTTTTTCCGCATTCCGCTGGTGGCGCCGGACGCATTCCTGCGCCGGACGCTTCCCTGGGTTGAGCGCCTCTTTTTCACAAAGACCTTTCTCTGGGCCACATTAACGGCGCTCGTTTTGGCGCTTTACCTCATCGGCCGGCAGTGGGATGCCTTTACGCATACCTTCTCGCATTTCTTTTCCTGGGAAGGCGCGGTTATGGCCGGGCTCACGATTGCCTGCACGAAGGTGATCCATGAGCTGGCCCATGCCTACACAGCCGAGCACTTTAGCTGCCGTATTCCCCATATGGGCATCGCCTTCATGGTGATGATGCCGCTCCTATATACCGATACGTCCGCTGCCTGGCGCCTGAAGTCCAAGCGTCAGCGCATGGCCGTCTGCGCGGCGGGTGTTTTGGGGGAATTGGCTTTAGGCGTATGGGCAGCGCTCGCGTGGAGCTTTCTGCCCGAAGGCGGGCTAAAGAGCGCGGCCTTTATGCTTGCCACCACAACCTGGATCATGACGCTCGCCATCAATTCAAGCCCCTTCATGCGGTTTGACGGGTACTACCTGCTCTCGGACTGGCTGGGCGTAGCGAACCTGCATCAGAGGAGCTTCGCGCTGGCCAAATGGCGGATGCGGGAGCTTCTTTTCGGCTTTGGGGAGAAGAAGCCCGAATCGTTTGAGCCGTGGAAGGAACGCACATTGATTATCTACGCGTGGGCAACGTGGCTTTACCGATTCTTCCTCTTCTGCGGTATTGCGCTCCTCGTCTACCACGCCTTCTTCAAGCTGCTCGGCATTTTTCTCTTTTGCGTTGAGGTTTCCGTCTTCGTCATGCTTCCGATACTTCGTGAACTTAAGGAATGGGCGCTTCGCATCCTGAAGGGAAAAGCTGCGCCGCGCAGTCTGTGGCTCCTCTTTCCCATTGCGGGGATTTTGGCGGTGTTTTTCATGCCTTGGCGCTCAGAGGTCGCTGCGCCGGCGGTGGTGAAGCCGGCGGCAGCGGTGACGCTTTACACGCCGGCAGCGGCACAGGTCGAAGCGATTGAGGCTGCTCAGGGCGATGCGGTGAAAAAGGGGCAGGTGCTCTTTCGTCTGCGCTCTCCCGAGCTCGCTCATGAGCTTGAAAAATTGGAATCAGACCGCGCATCGCTTCGCTGGCGAGCGGAATACATGCGCATGAATCGGGAGGGTGCGGCCGACGTGCCCGCAGCGCTGCGGGAGCTCTCAGCGCTCGAGCGACGCATTGCGGAATTGAAGAAACGCACGGCGCTCTTGGAAGTACGCTCGCCTGTGGACGGCCGACTGGCCGACCGCATGGAGCCGCTTGCCGTCGGTGAATGGCTGCCCGACGGTCAGGCGCTCGCCGTGGTCGCAGCGGCAGCCGGCACTGACCGTCCGGCGCTCGAAATCGTGGGCTACGTGAGCGAACAGGATCTCAATCGCTTTGCGGCGGGTGCTTCGGCCAAGTTCATCCCCGAAGATGCCCTGCAGCCCGCAATTCCGGCAAGTGTCGAGGCGGTTGACGGCACAGCGGCTCGTCATCTTGGCGCGGTGCCGGAGCTCGCTTCTCATTATGGCGGCGCGGTCGCATCGCTGCCCGCCCCGGCGGAGGTTGCCAAAAGTCTTGGCGTGGATCAAGGACAGGTTTTTGCGCCGAAGGAAGCAATTTACCGCGTGACGGCCGCGCCGGCTGGAGCGCAGCAGGGGACTGCGGCTTCTGATCTGCAGGTGCGCCGCGGCACCCTTTTGATTGAGGGCGAACGCGAAAGCTTGGCCGGACGGTTCGCCCGAGCCGCATGGTCTGTGCTGCTGCGGGAGTCCAACTTTTAAGTGAGAGCCGCAGCAGAAATAAGACTTTCTATCGAACTTGCTGACCGCGCTTCTTAAAGTCTTCGTCAATCAGCCGAAGGGTTTCTGCGTGAAGACGTCTGGCATGCGAAACAAGCTGAGCGCGAACCCACGTAATGAGCGGGTCATGGTCTGCCGCTCGGTGACGGAAGAGACACGGGATCCAGGGAATGTGGATGCCGGCTTCCATCGGCATCATCGCAAGCGGGAGCGTACGGCAGAGTTCTGCAGCTGTTTCCTGCGGAATCCGCATCAGCATATCCGTACGGGCCGCAAGCATTGCCCCGGCTACAAAAAACGGCGTTTCGCAGGCCGTGCGTTCCGGACCGTGTGCGGGATGACGGGACATGGTCAGACGGTCGCTGCCGCCCGCCATCGGCACGACGACGCTGATGTGGGGCCACGCCCCGGTATCTGCTTCGGTAATCTCGCTGCCGGCAAGCCATTTTTGGTGAAGCGGGTGTCCGCGGCGTATGAGCAGAACGTGACCGCTTGTGAAGAGCGTTTCTTCACAGAAGTCTGAGGGGACTGGGCGGCCTTCAGTTGAATAAAAGGCCAGGTCGAGCGTGCCGGCACGCATATCTTCAAGCAGCGTAGGGGCTCGGTCAAAGACCGAGATGGATAAGCCCGGTGCAGCTGTTGCGGCCGTTTCAAGAAAGGGCATCAGCAGCGTATGGAAAGCATTATCAATGGCAGCGATGCGGAGCGTACGTACAACAGTTGCAGGATTGAAAGGCTCTTCGGGTTTGAAGAGCGACTCCAGCCGCAGCAGTTCTTCTTCAATGCGCGGCGACAATGCCAGCATCCTCGGCGTCGGATGCATGCGTCCGGCGCTGTAGATAAAGAGCGGATCCTTAAACCATTGACGGGCACGGGAGAGCAGACGAGACGCCGTCGGAGCGCTGACGCCGAGCGCGTCTGCGCTTCGCTGAAGCACCGGATCACGCATCAGCCGCACAAGGAGGCGCAGCACCCGAATGCTGCCGGACTCCACAAGATCTTCAGGAAGGGTTCTCAGCGGCGGGCATGCAGAGGATGCGGACTCTTCAGACAACATGGCGAGAGATATTGAGTTTGACGCTAAGCGTCAGGCGCCTAGTGCCGTTGTGTTCGGGGGGACACCACAAATACAAAAGGGTCGTCGGCTTAAAGACGGGCGATCCTGCTTCGCTTTATCGCTTGGACGGCCTCACCTTTCTTCAAGGAGGAGAAGCTCTCCAAGGCGGTATGAATTTGTACCGTTCTTTGCCGCTGCGGCAAATGTTTGCTCAAAGCGGGGGAGCGGTTGTCGGTGCATCTGATGAACGAATATTGGCATGACCTTTTAAAAAATGAAAGGCGTCCTTTCCCGTACGGCAGTCAAACGCAAGGCTTTCCGCATGGTCGTGGCGACAAAGCGGCGGCACACTAGGCAAGAAAAGAAAGCAAGCACATGCCTGCAGAAACTTTCATCTCGGACCTAAGGAGATAAACCATGAAATTCCAACGTCGTCAGTTGGTCGCCGCAATGGCGGGATTGATGCTCGGCCTGTCTGCGGGTGCCGCATCCGCTATGGGCGGCCCGTCGGGCGCCGCAGTCGGCATGCCCGCACAGGGACATATCGGTGAAGTTATCGTCAACCCCTACAAGATTGCGCCGCTGACGGCCATCGTCCGCACGGGCGGCTACGTCGTTAAAAACGCCAGCGTGCGCGTTGTGCCGAAGAAGGGCGGCCGCGAGATCGCCTATAAAGTTTCTGATCGTCAGATTCGCACGCATGCCGGCATCCCGATTGCCGGTTTGTATGCGGACTACCTTAATACGGTGGAAGTGAGCTACACGCGCGTTTCTGCCGACGGCAAGAGCGAGGACTTCACGGATCGTCTGCAGTTCTATGCACCCCCCGTTTTCTCAATCAGCAACGGCATGCCTGGGCAGCAGCGGATGTTCAACGTTGAAGTGAACAAGGTGGATCCGGGTTTTGAAGACCGACTTTACCTCGTCAACAGCCAGCTCATTCCGATGGCGCCGCAGGGTGCCCGCTTTGTGTGGAACAATCCCGCGGGCGGTGCGCTTGAATGGACGATCAATTCTCAGATCGGCATTATCGATACGGCCGGTGATGTGCGCTGGTACCTGCTCAACGACCTCATCAATGATCAGTCCGACCCGTGGACATCAGGCCTCATGATGGGCTTCCAGCAGACCAAGGACGGTGCTCTGACGTGGGGCTTCGGTCAGCGCTGGGTCAAGTATGACCTGATGGGCCGCGAAATTTTCAACCGCAAGCTTCCGCCTACGTATGCTGACTTCTCGCATGCTTATGACAATGCCGAGAATGGCCACAGCTTCCTGCGCGTCTCGATGGCTGACTATCGCCGCGGCGACGACAAGCGCGTCCATACCGTTCGCGACGTGATTATTGAAGTGGATCCTGACGGCGGCGTGGTTGACGATTTCCGTCTCTATGACATTCTCGATCCGTATCGCGACACGCTCATTAAGGCGCTTGATCAGGGGGCCGTGTGCCTCAACATCGATCCTGCGAAGGCCGGTCAGACGCTTTCGGCTGCGGACCTCGCCAACATGGATAAGAGCGACAAGTTCGGCGACATCCCGGGTACGGGCCCGGGACGCAACTGGGCGCACGTCAACTCCATTGACTACGATCCGACCGATGATTCGATTATCTTGTCGGCACGCCATCAAGGTATCGTGAAGATCGGCCGCGATCACCAGGTGAAGTGGATCCTCGCTTCGCCGGTCGGCTGGAAGAAGGGCTTCGCAGAGCGAGTGCTCACGCCAGTCGACAAGAACGGCAAGCCCTTGAAGTGCGAAGGCAGCCAGTGCGAAGGCGGCTTTGACTGGTCCTGGACGCAGCATACGGCCTGGCGCATTGACTCGAAGTCAACGAAGGACGTGATCTACCTCTCGGTCTTTGACAACGGCGACGCCCGCGGCATGGAGCAGCCCCCGCTGCCGACCATGAAGTATTCTCGCGCTGTGGTATACAAGATCGACCAGAAGAAGATGACGGTCGAGCAGATCTGGGAAGTCGGCAAGGATCTTGGCTACGACTACTTCTCGCCGGTTACCGGCATCACGAAGTACATGGACGACAAGGACACGATGCTTGTCTTCTGGTCAACGGCCGGTATGGGTGCGTCGCCTGAAAAGGCCGGCAAGCTCGGCCGCCTGCATCCGCGGATCTGCGAATACCGCTGGGGCGACAAGTCGCTCGCTGTTGATCTGACGCTGTGGGACACCTGCGGCTATCAGGCCTTCCCGGTGAGCTTTGAAGAGGCCTTCTCGAAGAACTAATCGGTTCTCTTGAAGAAGAGATCTTCAGACAAAAGGCGCATCTGCTTTCTTCGGCAGATGCGCCTTTTGGTTGTTTGCTGCAAAGTGAAGATAAAAACAAGCAGCAGCGCTTAAGTAAGTTAAAAGATCAAGCGGCTTTAGAACACAGTTCTCAAGCCAATGTTCCAACGCCAGTTTTCCTTCACATCACTGCCGGACGTCCGTTCGAGATCCACATAAGTGTAGGTTGAAGGCGTGATGTTCACGTTTGCTCCGAGTGCATACTCAACCCAGCTGCCGCCAATGTCGTCGTGCACGGTGGTCGAGGCTTTGCTGCTCGAGTAGCGTACGTCGGATTCTCCCTTAAAGTCATGCACGCCGGAAACACGGACATAAACCGTCCCGCGGTCGTTCGGGCACTTGAAGCCGGCACGCAGGCCTACACGGCCGAGCAGGGAGTCAAAATCCTCTTGCTCAATGCGGACTTGATTCGAAGCCGTGGCATTGTCACCGAGAATGCGGCCGTATGTCAGTTCGACCTGCGGCTCAACGAACACAGTCTTAGCGAGGTCAAAGCGCCAGCCGAACTCCGCCGAGAATGAATAGGCATTGTTGTCAATAGAGCCCTTCATATCTGCGATTTCGAAGTCGTTTGAAAGACGCGAGTACTTGGCAATCAAGTCAAGGAACATGCCGTTCTGAGCGAACCAAGAACCATAGGCCGCAAAACCGTATGTGTCCGCATCTCCTGATCCCTGGGCATAGTCGACTGAGCCGTTCGTGAAGCTGAAAGCGCCGCCCACTGTCCACTCGCCGATTTGATAGTCCGCACCCACTTGGACGGAGGTGCTTCGCAAAGTGACATTCTTCTTCCCGTACTCCTGCTCAGAGCCATAGAGGCGCGCCCAAGCTCCAATGCCGGCAGGACTGTCGCGCAGTTCACCCATGCGCTTCGTGAGATCATTCATTTCGTGGCGCCACTGCAAGGTCGCGATGGACTGACCGTCGGAGAGTGAGGCAACTTTGTCGCTTGCGCCAATCGTTCCGATGCTGATCGCGCCGTCTGCTCCGGTCGTGATTTCGATTTCACCGAGAACGTCTCCGCCTTCGATGGTGGCCGTGCCGCCCTCGCGGATATTGGCGCCGACATGGGTGAGAATTGCAGCCGCTTCGGCGTCAATATCCGTGATGTCATCGGCCGTGACGCCGGTTACCTGAACATTTGCGCCCGTCCAGTCTTGGGCTACGGTTTTGGCCGTAAAACTGCCTGCCTCGTATGTGATCTTCCCGTCATCTCCGCTGTTCCTGGAGACGGAGAGATGAATGGTGCCGCCTGTACCCCGAAGGTTCGTGGCTGAGAGAGAAGCTTTTTGCTCGAGGCTGACGATACCGCTGCTGATAGAGAGATCCTCAATGTCTGCGCTTGTGCCATTGGTGAGGTTGACGATGCCGCCTGAGCTCACCGTAAGGTTCTTGGATTTGCTCGCTCCTTTGGCATTCCAGACGGCAGCATCGCTAAAGAGGATTTTCACGCTGTCGGCTTCATTCGCGATCTTGCCCGTGAGCGATGATTGAGCTCCGGTGAAGTTAAGCTCGGCCTTTGCCTCACCGCTCGCATCGATCGCGCCCTGTACATTCATGACTGCGGGAGACTTGCCGTCGGTACCGTTGATCTTGAGCTCGCCCTTCGTCAGCTTGAAGGCATTGGCATCCCAATCCGTCGCGGAATCGGCAGGACGTATAGTGAGTTCGTCACTGTTGATCGTGACGCTGCCGCCCTGCACATGAACGATGCCGAAATCTGAGTTTTTCTTATTTTCTGCTATGTCATCCGAGGCAATCCCGGTGGTTTCGAGCATGACTTTGCCGGCAGTGACGCTGACGCTGCCGTTGCCGATCAGCTTTCCGTTATCTACGTAGCCGGTATCGATGGCGCCTCTGGCGCCAGTGAGCGTAATGGCGCTGTTTGCGTTGCCGGTTAATGCAATAGCTTGCTTAGCAGTACCAACATTTCTAACTGCATAACGGTCATCACCCGTCATTACGAGGCTGTCAAACCCGTCAATCGTCACGTTGTTCGCCGACGTGCCTGCTGCCGCCTGATCAATGTATATGGCATTTACTTTGCCATTCAATGTGATGTGCTTTGCAGATAATTTGGCCGTTGAGCCGCCCCCGCCGAAATAAATTGCATTGGCTGTGCGTGAGGTAAGAGTCAGATCATTGAATTCGCTGATTTCATTATGAAAATCTTTAAGCACATCCAGCTCTGAGATCAGCGTGGCATTGCCGCCGCTGCCGATAAATTTAGCGCCGCCGAGGACTGCGCCTCTGCCGTCAACAGGGCCCTTATTGGTATTGGTTTTATTGATCACCGTAATATCGTTGCTTAATACGGTGACAACCATCGTAGACCCTATATTTTCGTTGCCGAATGCATAGAGCTTCTTGTCGGCGTTTGTTGGTGGAACTTTGCCTGGCGTAATGTCGAATACCATCTCAGAAACATCTTTCCCAATCGTATAGTTTTGGTTGATGTTTGATGTTAAGACGTCGTCTGCAGCATTCGATTGAGCTGAGACGAAGCCCGCGGATAAGGCAAGTGTGACGGCCGTAGAGAGGACGGTCTTGGAGATCATGAGGGAGACTCCTGTCTGGGGTTTAATGAATACAGTCAAATTACCCCCC
>ENA-OROQ01000295-OROQ01000295.1-human-gut-metagenome-genome-assembly--contig:-NODE-295-length-67592-cov-13.8891_pt1 | contig 67592 bp, 39 predicted proteins | sample MGYA00242136_ERZ509062 | MGnify/ENA primary metagenome ERZ509062 (study PRJEB26280, sample SAMEA2338735) | human gut metagenome | biome: human gut; feature: human-associated habitat; material: faeces...
TTATGTATAAGTTGCTTCCTGTATTGATTGATAACATGGGAGAAGCTTATCCTGAACTGGTTGCACAAAAAACACTGATTGAAAAAGTAATCAAGGAAGAAGAAGAATCATTCCTCCGCACACTGGAAACAGGTATCCGCTTACTGGATAAGACCATGGAAGATACCAAAGCCAGCGGAAAAACAGAAATCAGCGGTAAGGATGCTTTTACTTTATATGATACATTCGGTTTCCCACTCGACTTGACAGAACTGATTCTCCGTGAAAACGAAATGACTGTCAACATCGACGAGTTCAATGAAGAAATGCAGCAACAGAAACAGCGTGCACGTAATGCTGCCGCTATCGAGACTGGTGACTGGATTATACTGAAAGAAGGAACGACCGAATTCGTTGGTTACGATTACACTGAATACGAAGCTTCTATCCTTCGTTATCGTCAGATCAAACAAAAGAACCAAACATTGTATCAGATTGTACTTGACTATACTCCATTCTATGCAGAAAGTGGTGGTCAGGTCGGTGATACCGGTGTATTGGTAAGCGAATTCGAAACGATTGAAGTGATCGATACCAAGAAAGAAAATAATCTTCCAATACATATTACCAAAAAGTTGCCCGAACATCCGGAAGCTCCGATGATGGCTTGTGTAGACACTGACAAACGTGCTGCCTGCGCAGCCAATCACTCGGCGACTCACTTGTTGGATGCTGCTTTACGTGAAGTGCTGGGTGAACACATCGAACAGAAAGGTTCATTGGTTACACCGGATTCATTACGTTTTGACTTCTCTCACTTCCAGAAAGTGACCGATGAGGAAATCCGTAAAGTAGAGCATATCGTCAATGCAAGAGTTCGTGCCAATATTCCTTTGAAAGAATACCGCAACATTCCTATCGAAGAAGCTAAAGAGCTGGGAGCTATCGCTCTCTTTGGTGAAAAGTATGGTGACAAAGTACGTGTGATCCAATTCGGTTCTTCTATTGAATTCTGTGGAGGTACACACGTAGCTGCAACCGGGAATATCGGTATGGTGAAAATCATGTCGGAAAGTTCAGTTGCTGCCGGTGTTCGTCGTATTGAAGCTTACACCGGAGCGCGTGTAGAAGAATTGCTGGATACAGTGCAGGATACACTTAGTGATTTGAAAGCTCTTTTCAACAATGCTCCTGATTTGGGTATTGCAATCCGCAAATATCTGGATGAAAATGCAGGATTGAAGAAGCAGGTAGAAGACTTCATGAAAGAAAAAGAAGCAGCTCTGAAAGAAAGACTGTTGAAGAATATACAGGAAATTCACGGCATCAAAGTGGTTAAGTTCTGTGCTCCGCTACCAGCAGAAGTAGTGAAGAATATCGCTTTCCAACTTCGCGGTGAGATTACAGAAAACTTGTTCTTCGTTGCCGGAAGTATAGACAACGGAAAACCGATGCTGACAGTCATGCTTAGCGACAATCTGGTTGCGGGTGGTCTGAAAGCTGGCAATCTGGTGAAAGAAGCTGCCAAGTTGATTCAAGGTGGTGGCGGTGGCCAACCTCACTTCGCAACCGCAGGAGGTAAAAACACTGACGGACTACCGGCAGCTGTTGAAAAAGTACTGGAGCTAGCAGGAATCTAAAAGTAAATGAAAAGGAGTCTAATAAAAAGATAATAGGCTCGTTTTACATAAAGATTTAAAATTAGGCGCAGATTACGCGAATTACACGGATTTTTTATTCTTAAAACCGTGTAATCTACGAAATCCGCGCCTAAATATTACACTAATCGAGGCACCGATAAGCACTGTCCGGCACCGAGGAATATCGACCGGATGTAGAAGTCTATTTGTCTCTCTTAAAAAATATTAAGCCTATAATTTAGGCTTGTCACAGTTTTTTTCTACCTTTGTGACCAGATTAATTATTTTTCTTATCCTTCAAATAAATAAAATAAGTAATCACTAATACCTAAAGAATGATGAGAACACCTGCTTATCTATGCCTGCTGTTAACCTGCATGCTCATTTCTTGTACCCCTACGCAAGAAAAACACGAAATAGATTACACATCTTATGTAAATCCATTTATCGGAACCGACTTCACCGGAAATACCTATCCTGGTGCCCAAGCTCCTTTTGGCATGGTACAACTTAGTCCGGATAACGGGCTTCCCGGATGGGATCGTATCTCCGGTTATTTCTATCCGGATAGTACAATTGCCGGCTTTAGCCACACGCATCTCTCCGGCACCGGAGCTGGAGATTTGTATGACATTTCTTTCATGCCTGTCACCCTTCCCTACAAGGAAGCGGAAGCTCCACTTGGCATCCACTCTAAATTCTCCCATAAAGATGAAAGTGCCCATGCCGGTTACTATCAAGTACGTCTGACTGATTACAACATCAACGTTGAACTGACCACCACCGAGCGTTGTGGTATCCAACGTTATACATTCCCGGAAGCCCAATCTGCCATCTTCTTAAACCTGAAGAAAGCCATGAACTGGGATTTCACCAACGATTCTCATATCGAAGTCGTAGACTCCGTCACTATTCAAGGTTACCGTTTCTCTGACGGCTGGGCGCGCGACCAGCATATCTATTTCCGCACCCGCTTCTCCAAACCTTTTGAGAAAATGGAGTTGGACACTACCGCTATCATCAAAGATAATAAACGCATCGGCACTGCGGTGATCGCCCGTTTCGATTTCAACACTCAAAAGGATGAACAGATACTAGTAAACACCGCTATTTCCGGTGTCAGCATGGAAGGCGCAGCGAAGAATCTGCAAGCAGAAGTCCCCGAAAACGACTTCGACAAATACCTGGCCGAAACGAAAGCAAACTGGAACCATCAACTCGGAAAGATTGAAATAAAAGGGGATGACGAGAATGATAAAGTTAATTTCTACACTGCTCTCTATCACTCAATGATTGCTCCTACTATTTACAGTGATGTAGACGGAGCTTACTACGGCCCCGATAAGAAAGTGCACCAGGCCGACGGTTGGGTAAATTACAGTACTTTCTCCTTATGGGATACGTACCGTGCCGCCCATCCCCTCTTTACCTACACCGAGCCGGAACGTGTTAACGACATGGTGAAATCTTTCATTGCTTTTTACGAACAGAACGGACGTCTACCTGTATGGAACTTCTATGGAAGTGAAACAGATATGATGATCGGTTATCATGCTGTCCCTGTCATTGTAGATGCCTATCTGAAAGGAATCGGTAACTTTGATGCTAAGAAAGCCCTCGATGCTTGCATAGCAACAGCCAATCTGGATAATTATCGCGGTATCGGACTCTACAAAGAACTAGGATACATACCTTACAATGTAACAGACCACTACAACGCAGAAAACTGGTCGTTATCCAAAACTCTGGAATATGCTTTCGATGATTACTGTATTGCCGAAATGGCAAAGAAGATGGGTAAGCAAGACATCGCAGACGAATTTTACAAACGTTCTCAAAACTACAAGAATGTCTATAATCCCGCCACTTCTTTCATGCAGCCACGTGACGACAAAGGCGTCTTTATCAAGGATTTCAAAGCCGATGACTATACACCGCACATCTGCGAAAGCAACGGATGGCAATATTTTTGGTCTGTACAGCATAATATTGACGGGCTGATCGACCTTGTAGGAGGTAAAAACCGCTTTGCCGAAAAACTGGATAGCATGTTTACCTACCATCCGGCAGCAGATGATGAGCTACCTATCTTCAGCACAGGTATGATAGGACAATATGCGCATGGTAATGAACCGAGCCATCACGTTATTTATCTATTCAACGCCATAGGACAGGAAAATCGCACACAAGAATATGTAGCCAAAGTTATGAACGAACTTTACAAGAATGAACCAGCCGGTCTCTGCGGCAACGAAGACTGCGGACAAATGTCAGCATGGTATGTATTCAGTGCTATGGGATTCTATCCCGTAAATCCTGTCAGCGGTAAATATGAAATAGGAACTCCGTTGTTCCCTGAAATACAGCTCCATCTGTCTAATGGAAAGACCTTTACCGTACTCGCTCCCAAAGTCAATAAAGAAAATATCTATATCCAATCTATTAAAGTTAACGGACAGCCGTATGACAAAACTTATATCACCCATGAGCAAATCATGAGTGGAGCGACTGTCGAATTTGAAATGGGTAATGCTCCCAAAATATCCGGAGGCACTTTCAAAGAGAGAAATCCTTAAAATCCACCTAAACTAGTCAGAGAGAATGAATGAGAACTTCGATGTAACCTACAAAAGCTTATTTCGCAGATACTATCCTAATCTGATCTTCTATGCTACCCGCCTGGTAGGAGAAGAAGAGGCTGAAGACGTGGTACAAGATGTATTTGTGGAATTATGGAAACGGAAAGACAATATAGAAATAGGCGAACAAATCCAAGCCTTTCTCTATCGTGCAGTCTATACCCGCGCCCTAAATGTCTTAAAACACCGCAATGTGGAAGACGGCTACTGTGCCGCCATGGAAGAAATCAACCAAAGGCGTACTGAATTTTATCAACCGGACAATAATGAGGTAATCCGAAGAATTGAAGACAGGGAACTCCGCAAAGAAATCCACGATGCGATTAATGAACTTCCGGACAAATGCAAAGAAGTTTTCAAACTAAGCTATCTGCACGATATGAAAAACAAAGAGATAGCCGATATTCTCGGTGTTTCACCCCGTACCGTAGAAGCTCATATGTACAAGGCTTTAAAGTACTTACGAGACCGCCTCAATCCTCTTTGGACGATTCTTTTCTTATTTTTATGGAGATAGCGATAAGTGTTTTTGTGTTTTGAATTGTATTACTAATATGAAGGAAAAGAAAATGAGTAATCTGAGTGAAGAAATAATAAACAGATATCTGACAGGACAATGTTCTGAAGAAGAGCTTATCGAGGTGAATGCCTGGATGAAGGAATCGGAAGAAAATGCCCGTCAGCTCTTTCGTATGGAAGAAATTTATCATCTCGGTAAATTCGACCAGTATGCTAACGAGCAGCGAATACTTCGTGCAGAAAAACTGCTTTATAAAAAGTTGGACGAAGAGAAGAGCAAACAGAGTAAAATACTTAGTATGCATCGTTGGATGAAATATGCTGCAGTTATTGCTGTAATGTTGGTCATTGGTGGTGGAGCCGGATATTGGTTTTATCAAAACGGAAACAACCAACAAATGATGGTCGCAGTGGCCAATGAAGGCATCGTAAAAGAAATAGTCTTGCCTGATGGAAGTAAAGTGTGGCTGAACAACGCATCAACTTTAAAATATCCGCATGAGTTCTCAGAGAAGGAGCGTAATGTCTATCTGGAAGGAGAAGCTTATTTTGAGGTTACCAAAAATCGCCATAAGCCATTCATCGTCCAGAGCGATGCTATGCGTGTACGCGTATTGGGAACTACATTCAACTTCAAATCGGACAAACGTTGCCGGATTGCGGAAGCGACTCTAATTGAAGGAGAGATTGAAGTAAAAGGTAACAAGGAAGAGGGACAGATTATCCTCGCCCCCGGACAACGTGCGGAACTAAACAAAAATAACGGACGATTGACCGTGAAACAGGTGGATGCCAAGCTGGATGCTGTCTGGCATGACAATCTGATTCCATTCCAGAAAGCAGATATCTTCACTATCACTAAAGCATTGGAACGTTTCTATGATGTTAAAATCATTCTGTCTCCTGACATTCAAGCGGATAAAACTTACTCCGGTGTGTTGAAAAAGAAGTCAAACATCGAATCTGTTTTGAAATCATTACAAAACTCGATACCTATTGATTATAAAATTGTCGGAAACAACATCTTTATTTCTCCCAAATAAGAGATAAAAGATGGACCGAGTAAAATCTAAAAGCTATTAATACCATGAAATTAAAAACATTCCTAACAGTAGGATGTTTAGGAGGTTTATTCACACTTAGCTCCTGTACAGCCCCCACTAATGTAAAAGACTATAGTGCTTACGTCAACCCTTTCATCGGTACCGGTGGACATGGACATACTTTCCCCGGAGCAGTAGTTCCCCACGGCATGATTCAGCCCAGTCCGGACACCCGGATTGATGGTTGGGATGCCTGCTCTGGTTATTATTACGCAGACTCCACCATCAATGGTTTCTCGCATACACACGTCAGCGGCACAGGTTGTTGCGACTACGGGGATGTGCTGTTGATGCCTACTGTTGGAAAACAGCAATATCTAACTACTGATCCCCAAAGCCAGACACTGGTCTATGCTTCTTCTTTCTCTCACGAGAATGAGGTAGCAGAACCAGGATATTATTCTGTTTTTCTGGATACTTATCAGGTAAAAGCTGAAATATCAGCAACTAAACGTGGTGCTATCCACCGTTATACTTTCCCCGAAAATTTGGAATCCGGTTTTATCATCGATTTGGATTACAGCCTGCAACGACAGACTAACTCAGAAATGGAAATCGAAGTAATCAGTGACACAGAAATCTGCGGACATAAGAAAACGACTTATTGGGCTTTCGACCAATATATTAATTTCTATGCCAAATTCTCTAAACCGTTCTCTTATACATTGATTACGGATTCCATTACCATGGACGACGGCAAACGGCTTCCCGTCTGCAAAGCGCTATTGCATTTCGATACGAAGAAGAACGAACAAGTGCTTGTGAAAGTAGGCGTTTCTGCTGTCGATATAGCAGGTGCACGCAAGAATGTTGAATCAGAAATTCCCGGATGGGATTTCGATAAAGTACGCAAAGATGCACGCCAAGCATGGAATCAATATCTGTCGAAAATAGATATCACCACTTCCGACAAGGAAGATAAAACGATCTTTTACACCGCTCTTTACCATACGGGAATCAGTCCGAATCTATTTAGTGATGCAGACGGACGTTATTTAGGAATGGATCTCGAAGTGCATCAGGGAGATACAGTCAATCCTGTGTATACAGTATTCTCACTGTGGGACACTTTCCGTGCATTGCACCCGTTAATGACGATTATTGCCCCCGATTTGAACAATCAATTTATCAATTCACTGATAAAGAAACACCAGGAAGGTGGAATATACCCGATGTGGGATCTAGCATCCAATTATACCGGCACTATGATTGGATATCATGCCGTTCCAGTCATCGTGGATGCCTATATGAAAGGATATCGCAACTTTGATGCTAAAGAAGCCTATAAAGCCTGTCTGCGTGCCGCCGAATATGACACCACCGGTATCAAATGCCCAGACCTGGTACTGCCTCACCTCATGCCAAAAGCGAAATATTATAAGAATGCCATTGGTTATATTCCCTGCGACCGCGAAAATGAATCCGTAGCAAAAGCCTTGGAATATGCGTATGACGACTGGTGTATTTCTATTTTCGCAGAAGCTATGAATGATTTTGAGTCCAAAGCCAAATACGAACGTTTTGCCAAAGCATACGAATTCTATTTCGACAAATCAACCCGCTTCATGCGTGGACTTGATTCCAAAGGTGAATGGCGCACCCCATTCAATCCGCGTGCATCAACTCATCGTAACGATGATTATTGTGAAGGAACAGCCTGGCAATGGACTTGGTTTGTACCTCATGATGTAGAAGGACTGGTCAACCTGATGGGTGGCGAGGATGCATTTGTTCAGAAACTCGATTCGCTGTTTACGGCTGATTCATCACTCGAAGGTGAAACAACATCGTCAGATATCAGCGGACTTATCGGTCAATATGCACATGGCAACGAACCGAGCCACCATGTGATCCATCTGTACAATTACGTAAATCGTCCATGGAGAACCCAAGAATTAGTGGATAGTGTTTATCGTAGCCAGTATGCAAACAGCGTAGACGGGCTATCCGGTAATGAGGATTGCGGTCAGATGTCTGCATGGTACATACTCAATTCTATGGGATTCTATCAGGTATGTCCCGGAAAACCGGTATATTCTATCGGGCGTCCTGCATTCGATAAAGCAGTGATCAATCTACCCGAAGGTAAGACATTCAGTATTATAGCAAAGAACAACTCTAAAAAGAATAAATACATTGAAAGCATATCACTGAACGGCAAGTCTTTGGAAACTCCATTCTTCAACCATCAGGATATTGTAAACGGTGGAACCATGGAAATCAGGATGACTGACAAGCCTAATTATAAAACACATATACCATGAAAAGACTATTACTAATAGCTTGTGTGCTTAGTTGCACAGTCTTTGCCAAAGCCAAAGACTGGACACAGTATGTCAACCCGTTAATGGGTTCACAGTCTACTTTTGAATTATCAACAGGCAACACTTACCCTGCCATAGCCCGTCCGTGGGGAATGAATTTCTGGACACCGCAAACCGGAAAGATGGGAGACGGATGGCAATATACCTACACCGCAAATAAAATTCGCGGTTTCAAGCAAACCCATCAACCCAGTCCATGGATTAATGACTACGGACAGTTCTCTATCATGCCAATAGTTGGCAAACCGGTGTTTGATGAAGAAAAGCGTGCCAGTTGGTTTGCGCATAAAGGGGAGGCTGCCACTCCTTATTATTATAAAGTATATCTCGCAGAACATGACGTAGTCACCGAAATGGCACCGACAGAACGTGCTGTTCTTTTCCGCTTTACTTTTCCTGAAAACGATCATTCTTATGTTGTTGTAGATGCCTTTGATAAAGGTTCCTACATCAAAATAATCCCTGAAGAAAACAAGATTATTGGTTATACCACATGCAACAGCGGCGGAGTTCCCGAAAACTTCAAGAATTATTTTATCATTGAATTCGACAAACCTTTCACTTATAAAGCCACAGTAGCCAATGGCAATCTGCAAGAAAACATAGCCGAACAGACTACTGATCATGCCGGAGCTATTATTGGTTTCCAGACACAGAAAGGCGAACAAGTACATGCCAGAATCGCTTCCTCTTTCATCAGTTTCGAACAGGCTGCCGCAAATATGAGAGAATTGGGTAAAGATAATATCGAGCAGGTAGCCAAGAAAGGAAAAGAAGCCTGGAATCAAGTTTTAGGCAAAATAGAAGTAGAAGGTGGCAACCTTGACCAATACCGCACATTCTATTCTTGTCTGTATCGTTCATTACTTTTCCCGCGTAAATTCTATGAACTGGATGCCAGCGGACAACCGATTCATTACAGCCCGTACAACGGTCAAGTCCTGCCGGGATATATGTACACCGATACAGGTTTTTGGGACACATTCCGTTGCCTCTTCCCATTATTGAATCTGATGTATCCTTCTGTCAACAAGGAAATGCAGGAAGGACTTATCAATACTTACAAAGAAAGCGGATTCTTCCCCGAATGGGCAAGTCCCGGACATAGAGGATGTATGGTTGGTAACAATTCTGCCTCTGTCTTAGTAGATGCCTATATGAAAGGTGTAAAAGTAAACGATATAAAAACTTTGTATGAGGGCTTGCTTCACGGCACAGAAAATGTACACCCCGAAGTCTCTTCTACAGGACGCCTGGGGCACGAATACTACAACAAACTGGGCTATGTTCCTTACGATGTGAAAATCAATGAGAACGCCGCCCGGACACTGGAATATGCCTACAACGACTGGTGTATCTACAAACTGGCCAAAGAACTGAAACGTCCGAAAAAGGAAATCAACCTCTTCGCCAAACGTGCCATGAACTACAAGAATCTTTTCGACAAAGAATCTAAGCTAATGCGCGGACGTAATGCAGACGGTACATTCCAGTCTCCATTCTCTCCGTTGAAATGGGGTGACGCCTTTACGGAAGGAAATAGCTGGCACTACACCTGGTCTGTTTTCCACGATCCTCAAGGACTTATCGACCTGATGGGCGGAAAGGATGAATTTATCACTATGATGGATTCTGTCTTTGCCGTACCTCCTATTTTTGACGACAGTTATTATGGGCAAGTCATTCACGAAATCCGCGAAATGACTGTAATGAATATGGGCAACTATGCACATGGCAATCAACCGATTCAGCACATGATTTATCTATATGACTATGCAGGTCAACCCTGGAAAGCTCAATACTGGTTACGCCAAGTCATGGACAGAATGTACACTCCGGGACCTGACGGTTATTGTGGTGATGAAGACAATGGACAAACTTCTGCCTGGTATGTATTCTCAGCACTAGGTTTTTATCCTGTTTGCCCGGGAACGGATGAATATATTATAGGTGCTCCGCTATTCAAGAAAGCGACCCTTCATTTTGAGAATGGCAATAGTTTAGTGATTGATGCCCCGAACAATAGCAAAAAGAACTTCTATATCAACTCCATGAATCTCAATGGCACTGATTATACCAAGAATTATCTTCGTCACGAGGATTTATTCAAAGGTGGTACTATCAAAGTAGACATGGACAACAAACCTAATCAGAATAGAGGAACAAAAGAAGAGGATATGCCTTATTCTTTTTCTAAGGAATAAAAGTCCTTAAGACATAATAAATATTCCAGTTGATAAAAACAGCCTGAAAGCAAGAAGATACTTTCAGGCTGTTTTTATCTTCTCTTGATTACTTTTTCACTACCTTTGCTTCCACAAACAATAATTCATGAGCATGAAAGAAAAACTTGACTTTTCAGAAGTCCCTTATCAATACTCGATGTGCCTTAACCGACAATGTCCGAAAGCCGACACATGCCTTAGGCAACTCGCCGAACAAAGTGTACCGGAAAAAGTCGAACACTGGACAATTATTAGTCCCAAGCGTTTAACTACTGTAAAAGGAGATTGCCCTTATTATCGTTCCAATATCAAAGCGCGCTATGCAAAAGGATTCATTGGCATCTTGGAAAGCCTGCCCCACAAACAAATGGAAAGTGTAATCACACACTTAATAAGTTTTTTCAGTCGCAGAACCTATTATCGTGTCCGCAAAGGCGAACGTTTACTCTCTCCTGCCGAACAACAACAAGTACTGAATATCCTTAAGCATTGTGGTGTTTTACAACCACCAAAGTTTGATGCGTATATTGAAGACTATGATTGGTAATAAGCTTTAAACGCCATGATAGTGACAGAATATTGGCACAGTTATGCCATCGAGGTGGCACGCTTGTGACAAAGTGATGGCACAATTGTGCCACTACGGTGGCACAAACCATTAAAACCAAGGATATCTATTAAGAAGCAAAAGAAAAATCCTCCTGCTCCACCATTCTATATAAATAAGGTAAAGCAAGAGGATTTTGTCTAAAGATGATAAGCAATGAATTAAACTACTTTATTCTACTGAACAACAGATAGTAACCTCTTTATTTATAAACAATAGTCGTTGCGTCATTTTTAGTTAGATTCGAAATCTCTTGACCTTTTTTCAGATAAAGAGTTTTAACTTTATCACTACGATTAGCATTTAAAGTCGTCAACATTGAACACTCTGAAACATCAATAGAAGTCACATTGTCATAATCTGCATACCATGAAATAATACTTAAATCTAAAGATTCCAACTTACTACTACTAATTTTGAGACTTTCTGCATATGAATACGCATAAGTTCCCCCTGCATTAAAATTGTAGATTGGATTATCTCCTAAATTATATTCTTCACAATATCTCGCGTTACTGAATGATAATGATTCTACTTTATGTAACCCTGAAATATCAAGCTTCTTCATATTTGTACAATATCCTAAACTTAATGAAGTAAGATTCGGGAAGTTTTCTATTCCCGTAAGATCCGTAAGTTGACTAGAATATGAACTGTTTGACAAAGAAGTAGCATTGAGCCCTGCTTCTAAAATAATGCATTGAGAACCTGCAATTGAAAGAGCCCAATTGTTTTTTACTACAAGTGTTCTGAGGTTTTGGTCCGGAATATTTACTAATTCAACATCAAGATCCTTTTGTACTACAGCAATATCACTAGTTATCGTGTTATTTGTATTAGTAATCCTGACAATACCTCCGCGTGTATTTGTAGCACCACTAAGATTATAAGTCAAAGTTACTGTTGTCAAGCCATCATCTCCTAATTGCGGTTGAGATACCGATTGTTCTGTAATCCATTCGCCCCCTTGTGCAATTGAAGCCGTATATTCTACATTACATCTTACTTTGAATGAAATGGTACGCGCTGAAAGATCATACATCAGAACGTCTGTTTCCGGAATAATAGCTTCCGTTCGCTTTTGATTTACATTGACGTTTACTGGGTTCGTTACAAGTGGACTTGAAATAGTGATTGTAGCAGAACGTTCTTTATAAGTTACATTTTTTGCAGCTTTAAATGATAGGGTAACTTTACCACCAAAATCACTACGCTTATCAAATGCCAACCATTCTTCACCACCCTCGCTATAAGTGATGACAGGTTCAGCAATATTTGTATTGAGCTGAATTTGTATAGTATTTTCTTCTTTTGAAATTGACAAATTATCATCAGAAAGTAAATCTATAATATAATCAGGCAAAATTTCCACCTGCAAAGGTGCTACAGCAGAACCTGTAAAGAATTTGAAGGTTGCCGTACGCTTCTCGTCTAGTGTATTAGGATCGATTGTAAAAGTAACTACGTCACCATCTTTTCCTGATGTAACCGACGGATGTGCCCAATCGCATACACCCGCCAATCTCCAATCTCCCGAACTTGTCACTGTAACAGTAATGTTTCCTCCATTTTTATCAGCCTGGATCGTATTGGTAGACAATGAGATAGTAGTCTCGCCCCCATTGATCGATTCATCATTATCGGAACAACTCCACAACATGGTAGCTGCCAACAATGTTATCATTATATTTTTTAGAAAGTCCATCTTTTTCTATTTTTAAGGTGAAATATAAACTTCTGTTAGAGAGCCTTACGCTCTGTGCTATTTTTGCTGTAATAGTAGCTCGGGTAAACGAGTTCTTCGTCATACAATCCTCTACATACGCTCTGGCAACGAGATACCTGCGACCTATATAATGAAGGATCAAGCGCAAAAAACATATAGTATCCATATCCATCTTCTTTTTTAGAACGTGCCGTTGATTCACTTGAATTTCCGCTACCACGGCGCAATTCAATCGACATGCCGCCACATTGTTTCAGTGTCATACCAGTACCAGGGCTTGCAGACCCTCCATAATCAGCTACAGCGTAATCACAATATTGACCGGGATCAACGCCATCAATCACCTGAAGGCTATTTGAGTACATTGCTCCAAGATTATAGAGCGAAACAATCTTTTCAGGCATCGCCAATTTGCACTCATACATCAACCGTGAACCTGCATAAGCAGACTGATTTGCAAGCCATGGATTAGATAAATCCGGTGAGTTTGAATATTCATCGTCAAAAGCAACACCATCCAGATTGTATGCACGACAATAAGCTGCTAATTCCCGAGCAAACTCTTTAGCTCCCATATCTGAAAGCTGGGCCACTCCCGCTTCATCATGGTTACCTAAGATACTGATGATAACTTTCATGCCAACCTTACGAAGTGGTTGTAGATATTTGTCATTATTATCAAGCAAAAATTGGACATTTTCGTTGTTTGACAAATAAACACGCTTCTTTTCAGGGTCCCAGTTAATGTTAGCTGCAAAAAGCACTATGTGGTCAAAGTAATACTTACCACTTTCTGTCAGAAACTCCAGTGCATTGAGCGGATTGGTATCATTAACTTCAAAGTAAAGTACCATCTGTACTGCATCTTCTCCCTTATTGGTGTTAGGCTTGTTACGGTAATCTTGCACAAGAAGTACCATGTGTTTGGATGATTCGGTAAATGTAACTCCTTCTGTTGTTGATGTAACTGTCAAAGGAATGATATATGTTTCATCTTCTTTCATCCCTTCGAATGCGGTGAGAGTTACTTTCACACTCGGAGTATTTTTATCATCCGGCGCAAGCACAAAAGTACCATTGTTGGCTATTTTGACGTTGGCTGCGGGGAAAATTTTGAAATCAGTCTCATGGACAGCATTATAAGTGGCCACATATGATTCATCAACAGCTATTTGAACATCTACTCCTTTTTGAGGAAGTTTGGATAACCGAAACACAACATTAGTACTGTGTTCATTGTCACGGAGTTCCACAACAGAACTGTTTTTATTAGTATTTTCATCCAATAGTAAACCGTTTAACTGCGTGGATGTTAGATAAGAAGATTCATCAATCCTGCTTCCTACTACAATATCATCTTCACAAGATGTAAAAATTGTCATGGCAAACATTGCCAATGGCAGAAAACTATGTTTGATATTATTTATCATATTCGAAATTTTATGAGTTTATTATTGAGGTAATGAGACGGACACCCAATTAGGCTCGTTTTCAATTGTCAAGTCATAGCCACTCGCACTGTAATCTTTTGCTACAGTTCCCGAGCCTTCGTTGAATTTCCAATAAGCGATAAGTCCTTCAGAATCAGCTTCTACTACATAGAAGTGATTGGTAGATTGGATTTCTTCAGCAGTAAGTACCCGGTTCCAAATTCTAGCTTCAGAAACAACTCCATCAAAGTAACGATCGCTTGAGTAAGCGTAACCCACCCAAAAACAACGTGAACCATCTTCTTCATTCGTATGTTTAGCTCCTAGATTAACAGAAGTCTTGGATACAGAGTCTGAAAGTTTCTCTACTCCATTGACATATACTTTAATAGCACCTCTATTAAAGGTAACAGCTAGATGATACCATTTGTCACTTTCAAACTGGAGGTCTGTGCTTGTACAATTTCCGCCAGATGTAGCTACTTGTAATTGGTTGGATGGAACGCCAGCATCGCCAAGACGTAATAAGTAGTTACCTTCAATACCCATTAGTGTATTTAATGTATTGGGGAATGAAGTAGCTTTGAACAAAATTTCCATTGTCTGCTCTGTCAAATTATTGAACTTAGGATCATTGTTAAAGTCGGGATAAGCACGATTTCGACTAATATTACATACTACATTAATGAGCGATGCTCCACGGAATACATAATAATATGTTTTGGCACTTTGCAATATCCCAATTCCCTCCACAGATTTAATAGTTACGGGAAGCACATAAGTAGTCTTGAGGTCAAGCTCACCTGTATTGGTGAATTCAATAAACACTTCAGGACTGACTATACTACCGGACTTTATGCTTGTAGTAGTTTCAGGCATAGAATAGTGTTCTTCAGGCAGAAGTATTGCATTTTCATCATAATATGCCATTTTATAAGTTGACAAAAGTTCGGGAGCTGGCGCCATAGTTACCATGATATCATGTTCTTCAGGTTTGGCTATAGCAACGGAAATACCTGCTTCTACATTTGCATCACCAGCTTTAAAAAGTATTTCTTTAGTAAAGTTGGATGCTGAAATGAAAAGCTTGTTATCATAGTGTTGCTCGTTTTCATCATTATTCTGGCAACTGCCGAGAAATACCGAGAAACTGGCAAGGGTAGTAATTATTAGGTTGTTTAGTTTCATAAGATGTTTTTTATTTAACGGTTGGACTCAATATATTAATGGCTTCTTTTATAGTCGGATAAATGTTGGCAACATTAAAGTAGTCTTTTTCCGCTGCATCAATTGAGATTCCTGCCTTGGTATAGTCAGAAGTTTTTGAGACAGCCCATTGAGCTGCTCCTATGATGGCAGACGATCCATCCCCTAGTTCCCCATTATAACTCCCTGAATTGGTAAGATAAGGAGTAGTCACCCCCATCACAAAGCGGTCAGTGGGTACGTCCTTGGCAGATGCCATTAACACGAGATACGACATTTCATTTTGATTCTTGGCAGCATGTGCATTTATAATAATATACTTACAATCAGCAAATAACTTCTTGTCGATGACATTTTGCGGAGAACCTTTGAAAATAATTGTTTTATCCATATTTGAAGCTTTCCAATTAGATACCACATCAAAAAATGCCGCTTGACGTGCCGTTTCAGCAGCTATTTCGCTTTCCTCAACCAGTGAATTAAGGTCAAAACCTGTATAGTTTGCTACAATTCCGTCTACTCCCAAAGCACTGCTTGCTGCAACTTGTTTAGCTGCTTCATTCTTACAGTATTCGATAAAGCGTGTTGCATTATCAACAGGTTCTTCTTCTCCCTCATCCCCGGTTTCATCGGAAACAGTTTGTACATTGGCAGCTTCCTCATCAAGATTTTTTTTCCATGTGCTTTCTATTTTATCGAAATCTACCAAGCCTAGCACTTTTGTACCTAACCGACGCACCTCTTCTATTTCAGATGCATTTACTTCGCTCACTTCCATGATATTATTCAAGCAAATGTAATCAATACTGTCAGGCATATCAGTAAGATGTTGGCTGCGTGAGGTTGGAATACTGCTTACATTGTCAATTGAAGTAATCACAACCTGATGTTCTGATGTCTTGAATTCATTAAGAGACTTTACGTATTGAGCGTAAAGTTCTGGATTCTGTTCCTCAATGGCTGGCGTATTTAGTTTAATACTTTCTACATCTGTCCAGTCAGAACAAGAAATGTGAAGCATAGAACATACCAATATTGTAGGTAAAATATATTTTAAAGTCTTTCTCATATATGTTATAATTAAGAAAACATTTCTATTTATGTAATTGTCTTTACTTAGTTCTCCAAGTACTTGGTAATTATTCTCTCTTAGAGAAGTTTTTTTGCAAAAAAGATAAATCGGACTAAGTGTTTATTATCTTAGCATTGTTTTATTAACAAAGGAGGGGGAGTCGACACCCTTCTTGAGAGTTTAATAAAATGTATAACCATTAAATAAAATGTATGGAAAGCAAACATTCGCTTCGAAACTCGAAGTTATTTCGGGCTTTATTGATCCTTTTGTTTTTAGCAGTTCCTGTACAATGGGCTATGGCGCAGTTGACCTTATCAACTCCCCGTACAACTTTAGGCACTGTAATCAAGCAAATTCAATCACAATCAAAGTATCAGTTTTTTTACAATGACAAACTTTCAACCATCACGGTTGAACCTCTTAAAGTGAAGGACGCCTCTTTGGAGCAAGTATTAAGTACACTCCTTAAAGATAAAGCAGTCTCTTATAAAATAGAAGAGAATATTATTTATTTATCTGAAAAGGGAGATTCTAATCCAGTACAACAGCAAAGTGGGAAAGAGCGTACTATAACCGGACAGGTATTGGATTCTAAGGGTGAACCTTTAATTGGTGTTAGTATCTTAGTAAAGGGAACAACAGATGGAGCTATTACAGATTTAGATGGTAATTATAAAATAATCACAAAAAGTAATAATCCTGTTATTGTCTATTCTTATATTGGTTATAAAACACAGGAGGTGCCACTAAAAGGTCAAACCTCTATCAATATCACGCTAATGGATGATACGCAAGTAATTGATGAAGTTGTAGTAACAGCATTGGGTATCAAACGTTCAGAGAAAGCCTTGAGTTACAATGTAACACAAGTAGATGCCGAATCAGCCCTGGCTGTAAAAGATGCCAACTTTATCAACTCTCTAAACGGAAAGGTAGCAGGTTTGAATATCAACTCTTCTTCTTCCGGTATTGGTGGCGCAAGTAAAGTTGTTATGCGTGGTTCAAGAGGCATTGAACAATCTTCTAATGCACTTTATGTCATTGATGGTATTCCAATGTATAATTTAAGTGCTTCAGGCGGTTCAGAAGAATTTCAATCACAAGGTTCCACAGAAGCCATAGCAGATATTAACCCGGAAGACATTGAATCAATGTCAGTCCTGTCCGGAGCTGCCGCTGCTGCATTATACGGTAGTAATGCTGCCAACGGTGCCATTGTAATTACCACAAAGAAAGGAAAAGTGGGACGCGTGTCATTGACCGTATCTAGTAATACTGAAATGTTATCCCAGTTTGTTATGCCGGAATTCCAGAATCGTTATGGCACATCTGGTACAGATGCCAGCTGGGGAAAGAGACTGAACGATGCCAATTACTATGGATACGATCCTTCAAGTGATTATTTCCAAACAGGACTTATTGGAACAGAGTCTGTAACACTTTCTACCGGAACTGAGCACAACCAGACTTATCTATCTGCAGCTGCGGTTAATTCACGTGGAATCATTCCCAATAACAAGTATGAACGTTATAACTTCACATTCCGTAATACAACTCTTTTTCTGGATGATAAGATGAAGTTGGATGTGGGTGCTCAATATATCATGCAGAAAGACCGTAATATGGTAAACCAAGGTATTTATGCCAATCCGTTGGCTTCTGCCTATTTGTTTCCACGCGGCAATGACTGGGAAGATTATAAGATGTATGAACGTTATGATTTAGAACGTAACATGTATACCCAATACTGGCCGCAAGGTGGTGGTTCTTTTCGCTTGCAAAATCCTTACTGGATCAACTACCGTAACTTGCGCGAAAATGACAAAGACCGTTATATGTTGAGCGCAGCTTTGAGTTATGATATTTTAAGTTGGTTGAATGTAGCCGGGCGTGTACGTTTGGATAATTCTTATAACACATATACACAAAAATACTATGCTTCTACCATTGAAACCATCGCTGAAGGTAAAAATGGTTTTTACGGAGTGACAAATACTCGTGATAAACAGACATATGCAGATTTGTTGCTGAATATTAATAAGACATTCGGTGAGGATTGGAGCCTGACTGCCAATATTGGTGCTTCCTATTCTGATAATCGTTCTGAAGCTCTTGGTGTCAGTGGCCCGATTGCTGCAAACGGTCTTCCAAACTTTTTCACTGTTGCCCAATTGGACAAGGATACAGGTAAGCGTGAGGAAATCGGTTATCGTGAACAGACTCAATCTATATTTGCATCAGCGGAAGTTGGCTATAAGAGTACTTATTATTTAACTCTTACCGGACGTAACGATTGGCCGAGCCAGCTGGCGGGTCCGAACTCAAAACAAGCATCTTTTTTCTACCCGTCAGTAGGTACTTCTATTGTTCTGTCAGAGCTGTTTAAGTTACCTGAAAGTATTTCTTACTTGAAATTACGTGCTTCTTGGGCTTCTGTTGGTCTACCCTTCGGACGTTTCCTGGCATATCCGACTTTCTCTTGGAATACTTCTACCGGAGCATATTCTTCTCAATCTGCATATCCATTATATGACTTGAAACCAGAAAGAACAGATTCTTGGGAAGTTGGTCTTACTGCACGCTTTCTGAAAAACTTCAATTTAGATGTTTCATTCTACAACACCAAGACTTATAACCAAACTATGGACGCCAAGCTTTCTCCAACAGGAGGATATAGCACTTTTTATGCACAGACTGGTAATGTACGTAACCGTGGTGTAGAACTCTCTTTGGGTTACAAAAATACATGGAATAAATTTACATGGAGTTCGAATTACACATTCAGCGCCAATAAGAACAAAATATTAAGTTTGATTGACGGGTATATAAATCCTGTGACAGGTGAAGAGATAACAAAAGACCGGATGGATGTAGGTGGTTTATCAAAGGCCCGGTTTATTTTAAAGGTAGGTGGTTCTTTGGGTGATCTTTATTCACAGTCCGACTTACTCCGCGATTCTAATAATAAGATTTATGTAAATGAAGATGGAAATGTGACAGTAAATGATAAGGTTGATGATATTTATCTGGGTTCTGTCTTCCCCAAAGCTAATATGGCATGGCGTAATGATTTTCAATATGGCAACTGGGGGCTTGGGTTCTTGTTAACAGCCCGTTTGGGAGGTGTTGTATATTCTGCAACTCAAGCCGTACTTGACTCCTATGGGGTGTCTGAAGTAACAGCAGCAGCCCGTGACAATGGTGGGGTTGTGATAAATGGTAATGATAGAATTGATGCACAAAAATGGTATTCAGTAGTCGGTGCTGATAGTGGTATTCCTCAATATTATACGTATAGCGCCACTAACTTACGTCTGCAAGAAGCCTCGGTAAGTTATACCATTCCAAGAAAAAAACTGAAAAATATAATGGATATAACTCTTTCATTAGTAGGACGTAATTTATGGATGATTTACTGTAAGGCTCCTTTCGATCCAGAGTCAGTGGCAACTACAGGTAATTATTATCAAGGAATTGATTACTTTATGATGCCTAGCCTTCGTAGTGTAGGATTCAATTTGAAACTTAAATTCTAAAAACGGAAAAGATGAAGAAAAATACAATAATACAGTTTATAATCACTGGTTTGTTTCTTTTCGGTGCAACTGCATGTACGGGAAACTTTGAAGATTATAATAAGAATCCTCATGAACCAGATCAGAACGACATGGGAGTAGATTGGTATTTAGTGAGGTCACTAGCTCTTAACTTGCAGGATTTAATGATGCCGGAGCAAGAAAACTTTTCTCAATACGTAGACTGTTTGATGGCAGGAGGATTCTCTGGATATGTAGCAGACTCTAATTTGGGAACAGGTTGGTCTGGTCGTTATGCAACTTATAATCCTTCGGATGACTGGAAGAAAATTCCATTTAATGACTTTTATTCAAAGTTCTATCCAGATTATTTCAATTTGAAGAATCAGAGTGATGATGAATTATTCTTATCATTGGCTGAGCTATATCGCATTGTTGTTATGTTACGTGTAACAGATACATATGGTCCTATTCCTTATTCACAGGTGGGAGCCGCTAATGCAATCAAATCTCCTTATGATTCTCAACAAGCTGTTTATACTAAGATGTTTGAGGATTTGGACAATGTTATCTCGGTATTGAGTAAATATGCTAGCCAAAGTTTCAGTTCAAGTGCAGATAGAATTTATAATGGTAATACATTAGCATGGTGCAAGTTTGCCAACTCCTTGAAGCTTAGAATGGCGATGCGTACTTGCTACGTAGCAGGATTCAATGTGAACGGAAAAACATCTCAGCAATTGGCAGAAGAAGCTGTAGAAGCAGGTGTAATGACTACTGCCTCTGACGGTGCTTATCGCAAAGTAGCCGATCATAATCCGTGGCAACGTTTTATGGTACTATGGTCTGATGCACGAATCTCGGCTGATTTGACTTGCTATATGAATGGTTATAATGACCCTCGTCGTGAAGCCTATTATGACAAAAGTACTTTTGGTTCCGTATCAGGAGACGCATATACAGGAGAAGAAGGTTATGTCGGATTACGTCGTGGCATTTTACAGGGACAATATAATTCTTGGTCGCAAGGTTCTTCTTGTATGAAAGTGACTGCAAGTGATAATATTGTCGTATTCCGCGCTTCAGAAGTAGCTTTCTTACGTGCTGAAGGCGCTCTTCGTGGGTGGAATATGGGAGGCTCTCCGAAAGACCTTTATGAAGCAGGTATCCGTTTGTCATTTGAAGAAAACAACATCAGTAGTGGAGTAGAAAGCTATTTGGCGAATACAGGAAAAGTAGAAGGTTATAAGGATCCATTAAAAGGACAAAGTGGGCAGACTTATGATTATTCCGGTTCAATAAATACTACTGTTACAGTAGCATGGGCTGGTGGTGATTTTGAGAAGAGCCTTGAACAAATTATTACTCAGAAATGGATTGCCAATTTCCCGAATGGTATGGAATCATGGTCTGAATACCGACGTACAGGTTATCCTAAGTTGATGCCGATGGCAGCAAATGCCAGCAGTGGTATTGTTGACGACACAGAAGGTGCACGACGTATGCCATATCCGACTGACGAATACCGTGAAAATAAAGAAAGTGTAGAAGCAGCTGTTTCGACTTTGACTCAAGAGTCTAAGACCAAAAAAGGAGATTCAATGGCTACTCATGTTTGGTGGGATTGCAAATAATTATATATTAAAAGAAAATTGAACGAATATGAAGAGAAATAGTATATTCAAAACATTGTTTTCTGCAATGACACTGGTTGCCGTAACATCTTGTTCTGACTGGACAGATATGGAAAACATTAAAATAAACGAACCTACTATCGAGGATCAAAATCCCAAGCTATATACCAAGTACTTGGAGAACTTACGTCAGTATAAGGCAGATTCTGAACACAAAAAAGTATATGCTTGGTTTGACAATAGTGAAAAGGTTCCTTTTAGTCGTGCACACCATTTAACAGATTTGCCGGATAGTATAGATGTAGTTGCATTGATGCATCCTGGTAATCTCGAAAATTGGGAATTAAATGAAATGGCAGAAATCCGTGAAAAGAAAGGAACAAAAATTATTGTACCTATTGATTTCGATGCAATAAAAGCTATTTATAACGCCAAATTAGAAATGGCTATCGAAGAAGAAAATGCAACAAAAGACTTTCAAGCCTATCTCACTGATACATTAGAATATTCATTATCATGGATTAAGAAGTATAATTACGATGGTATTTGTATCGGGTATAATGGGAAATCTATGTTAAATATGCTAGAAGAGGAAAAACTTGAATACATAGCAAACGAACGACTATTTATCGGTATCATAAATGATTGGAAAGGAAGAAATAGTTCCAAAATATTTGCTTATTCAGGTAAACCACAAAACTTAATGGACAAATCCTTACTAAAAGATTGCTCGCTTATACTACTTAGTGAAGGATTAGATGCCACAGATAAAAATAAGTGTACATATTATCTTTCATTGGCAGCTGCTGAAGGAGTGCCGACTGATCGTCTTGCAATGATGACTTCCAGTATTTCATCAGACAAAAACGATACAAAGACCGGGTATCTAAACAATGGAGAAAGGAGTTTACCTACAATTGCCGAATGGGCAGCAAGTGACCACAATGGAATTGTAGTAGCCGGTATCGGCATCAATAATATCTCAACTGATTATTACAATCCAGGCAAGGTCTATCAATATACAAGAAATGCCATATCAACCCTTAACCCATCAATCAAATAAAAAGGAGAACAATATCATGAAACATTTATATTTTTATTTATGTTCCGCACTCTTGACTGCATCTTTTTGCTTGATGTCATGCCAGGAAGACACGGAGTCATTTAATAATAAGGCATTTATCAGTTCCGGTCAAACAACTACTCTACTATTGAAAGGAAATAGTGGAATCATCGAGAAAACTGTGCAAGCAACGATCGCAAAACCTACTCAACAGGATATTCATATATCCTACAAGACTGATCCATCCTTGATAGCAACCTACAATGCCTTTTATTATGACCATGCAATCGAATTGCCGGAAGAATGCTATGAAATTCCTGAAGCAAATGCAGTCATCAGTGCAGGTAGTATAAAGTCTACAATAGTAAGTATATACTTTAAAAATCTTGAAAGTCTGGACCGTGACTTAGTATACGTATTACCTGTTTCCATCTCAGATGTAAACATGGATATTTTGGAAAGTGGACGTACTAGTTATTTCATTATAAAAGGCGCTGCGCTGATTAATACAGCGGCAAACATCAGTAATATAGGCCTTTACCCGAACTTGGCTAATGCTGATGCTATGAACAATTTAGAAAAACTTACAGCTGAAGCTCTAATACGGGTTGATGAATTTGGTAAAGGTATCAGTACAATCATGGGAGTAGAAGCTAAATTCCTTATTCGTATAGGTGACTCAGAACCTGAGAACCAAATACAGCTTGCCACAGCCAATGGAAATCTATCTGATGCCAGTTGGGTGCTCCCGACAAAAGAATGGGTACATGTTGCGTTGACATGGGACTCGGCAGATGGGGCTGTTAACCTATATCTTAATGGAGTCAAAAAAGGAAATACTAAAACAAGCAATTATCGCAGTAAGGTAAACTGGGGAGTACACCATGAAACCGAAAGCGAATCCCGACGAGGTTTTTGGGTAGGTTACTCTTATAAAGAAGACCGTGACCTGAAAGGCGACATCTGTGAAGTACGTGTATGGAATCGTGTACTGACAGCAGAGGAGATCAAAGCCAGAAATCATTTCTATATGGTAGAGCCGGATGCAGATGGGTTAGTGAGCTATTGGAAATTTGATGAAGGTAGCGGAAGCTCTATCAAAGATTATACAGTTAATGGAAATCATCTTGTAGGCAGTTCCACCCCTACATGGAAACCTGTAGAACTCCCAGAGAAGTAAGAACATTAATGAAATAGAACATAAAAAATGAGCAAGAATATGAAATATACAAGACTCAATCATTTGTCATACTGGACGATGGCATTGATATTGTCGAGCAGCTTATACACCACTGCTTGCACAGAAGATATCACTATATCGCAATTAGACGAGAGTAATTACACTATCAGTAACGAACAATTAGGATACGTATGTGATGAAAACGGGAAACGGATATTTACCCAAGTCGAATTCCATACAGAAGGTAATACCACTTTCTATCTAAATGCTTCACAAGTCTCAACGGACAATAATACCATCCAGCTGACCTATGATGCTTCAGTGCTGGAAGCCTACAATGCACGTTACGAAACTGCATACGAGACTTTCCCTGAAACATCTGTAACGCTTGAAAACAATGGAATAATTGTCTTGAACGCTAATACTAAAAAATCACAAGGTACAAAGATCGCATATACCTCAGACGGAACACTTTCCCCAGATAAATCGTATGTCATTCCTCTACGAATCAAAGTCACTTCGGGGAATCTAAAATTAAATGAAAGCGACCAGACCAAGCTGATTTTTGTCAAAGACTTGACCGGAATTCCCGATTGCCATAAAGCTAGCGGCATAAAAGTATTCAGTTGCATGGAAGTGAACGATACCAATCCACTGAACAATCTCAGTTTTACATTGTCAGAGAGTGGAAAGCCACTGATAGATGTATTTATCATGTTCTCTGCGAATATTAGGTTCAACAGGGAAACAGGTCGTGTGTATGTACATAACAATGAAAATATACAAGCACTACTTGACAAACGTGAACATTACTTGAAACCATTACAAGATCGCGGGATCAAAGTTCTATTAGGAATTTTAGGTGACCATGATGGCTCGGGTATTGGTAATTTATCGGAAGCTAATGCATATGAATTTGCCAAAGAAGTAAAAGCTGTATGTGACGCCTACAGTCTGGATGGTATATTTATTGATGATGAGTACTCAGAATATAGTAACTACAATCTGCACCTTACATATCCAAATGGCTTTGTCTCACCTTCTAAAGCTGCGGCAGCCCGTCTTTTCTATGAGATAAAACAAGCGCAACCTGAAAAATGGATAGCAACCTACGTACTTGGATATACATGGGGATTCCCTGCTATCAATGGCATAGAAGCTGGGGAATATGTTGATTATGCAATACATGATTATGGAGGAAAGTATGATTTAAGCCCTTATTATATTGGAATGCCCAAATCAAATATGGGATTATATTCGCAAGAGCTTAATCTACAGAAAGGACTCGCCGGTGAACATGAGTTACGGGATATGCGTGCTAATGGATATGGTTCACATATGATTTTTGCAATGGATCCTAACCGAAACAATTTCGAGAGTATACAAATGCCAGCTATGCAAAGAGTAGCACGTGCTTTCTATGACGAAGAGCTAGTGTTCGATGGCATTAAATATCCCAAAGACTGGAAATAATAACCCTATCAAAACGAAACAGAAGATATGAAAACAATACATAAGTTATTATTAGCTATGTTTATCCTGCTCCCTATAGTATCTGTCGGGTGCAGTGATGACGAGCCAGATGGCATTATAACAGAACCTATTTCTAAATTAGAAATAGAACAAGAAAATGTAAAAGTAAAAATCGGTAACGAGAACAAGGCGACTGTCAGCATTAAGCAAGGTGGCGGTGAGTACAATGTATTTTCACTACATCCGGATATTGCCCAAGCTACAATAGAAAATAGTGAAATCAAAATAGAAGGTTTTCAGAATGGTAAAACAGAAGTTATTGTATCGGACAAGGACGGAAGTTATCGTAAACTGCCTGTTAGTGTTTACACAGTCGACGCATTGGAGCTAGACAAAGATAATCTCGAATTTATTACAAAAATTGGATATTCAGACAAGGCAACAATCAATGTAACAACCGGTAATGGAGGATATTCTGTAAAATCCAACAATAAAGCAATTGTAACATCGATTACAAAAGAAGGAGTAATAACGATTAGCGGTACTTCACAACTAGATGAAATCAACGCAGTCGTTACCGTTGCCGATTGTTCCGGATTTACCGCACAAATCAACGTTCGTTTTTGTGGAACTACCGTGCCTTACAGCGATGCAGAAATTGAGAAAATCAAAGAAGCTGATGCTACATGTTATTATATATATGGAAACAATACTCTAAATTATTCTTCTTTTATACCAACCCAAACTATTGATGAAAATGGGAGGAGAATGTATGGTTGGAAATATAGTAGTTCCTCCTATTATTACAGGCTGTACTTTGACGGAGGAGTTGAACCAGGAGTAAAAACCAATGCTATATTAGCTTGCAAGACATATAACCCGGTTTACACTTATACCGATGAGCCTATCACTGTAGAAGTTGTAAAAAATGACAACACAAAAATCTGGGCTATTTACTCATTTATAAAAGATGGTAAACTCGTTTATGGGTATTTCATCGATACAATATAAAAAGTAAGTTTGTAATAAGAATAGTTTTATAAGAAAGTCCTCCATTCACATATGAACATGAAGGACTTTTTTTAAGTTTTGAGACAAATACAGGAAGAAAGCATGAAATGGGTTGATTTGAAATCAATCTATCTCATGCTTTCATTATTAATATTCGTTTTTATAAATACAAAGATAAAAACAGTTGAATCATTCTACCTGCTCCTTCGGATAATTCACCAAATACAAAGTCTTCGTCGCACGCGTAAACGCAGTATATAGCCACCGGAAATAATCAGAAGTCAAATATTCATCCGTCATATACCCCTGATCTAAAAACACATTCTGCCACTGCCCACCTTGTGCTTTATGACAAGTTATTGCGTATGCATATTTCACTTGCAATGCATTATAATGCGGATCGGCTTTCATCTTCTTCATCCGATCTCTTTTAATTGGAATATCTATATAGTCCTCAAGTACTGTATAAAATAATCGGTCATTATCCTCTTTTGGCAATGCAGGTGAATCCGAATGTAGAGTATCCAATAATAGATTTGCATCCAATTCAAAATCATTCTGGTCAGGAAAACGGAGAGTAACTTCCGCAAAACGAAAGCCATATATGTCACGAGTTCGACGAACACGCCGGACAACTGCAATTTCGCCATTCGCTATAAAATCCATCTCCTTATATTTCTCCGTCCAATAGTAATTATTTTTGGCTATCATCAACATATCTCCTGTATTCAATTCATCTTCACGCCAAAGAATTTGAGCACGTATTCCATTGTTATATAGGTTTGCACGTTTATTGGAACGACAGACAACAATCGTCTCATCCATACCATCATGATCGTAACAATTAGTCAGTTCCTCTATCAGTTCAGTTCCCGGCACCAGTTTAATATCAGGAAAACCTGCTATTTTTATCTTAGGCAAAGAATAACAATCATCCTCTGCTATCAATTGCCTCAACTGTGTGGCATTCCATAATATCCCGGATTCTTGCACCTGACGGACTACTTGAGTAAGATCAATCTCACGTACTTCAAGTCCATACCCCTTCAATGCATCGGAAAAAAGTGCCGGGCTTAACTCCTCTCCTACTGGAGGAAGCTGCGCGGTATCCCCCATTAACAAGAGACGACACCCCTGTCCTGAATAAACAAATTGTACCAAATCATCCAATAAACGACCAGTTCCAAACACACTCCCCGACAGTCCTTCGTTTGAAATCATGGAAGCCTCATCAACGATGAATAAAGTATTTGTAGCCAGATTGTCATTAATTGAAAAATTACTAAGTTCATTCGAAAAAGACTGTTGCCTATATATTTTTTTATGAATAGTGAAAGCCGGATGTCCTGCATACGCTGAAAAGACCTTTGCCGCACGTCCTGTAGGAGCCAACAATACAGATTTCTGCTGCAACTGATCCATGGTTTTCACCAATGCCCCTACCAATGACGTTTTACCGGTACCGGCATAACCTCTTAAGATAAAGACCTCATCCGCCAGTGTGGACAGCAGAAACTCTGAAAGAGATTTTACAGCAATTTCCTGCTCTAAAGTTGGCTGATAAGGAAAATTTTCCTTAATTTGCCTTTCTAAATAGTTATTTATCATTTTTGTACGAGAAAAAAGTTCGAGGAACTATCGTATTTAAATTTATTTATTCTATTTTTGCGATGCGAATATAACAACTAAAAACATAATTTATCATGAAAACAGTATTTAATATTGTATTGGTGCTTTGTGCTGCTGCACTGATTTACATCTGTTACACCAGCATTATGGGTCCTATCAATTTTGAAAACGCAAAAAAAGAAAGAGAAAAAGCAGTCATTGCCCGTTTGATCGACATCCGTAAGGCACAGCAGGAATACCGTTCGCTGCACCGCGGAATGTATGCACCCAAATTAGACACACTGATTGATTTCGTTAAAAATCAAAAATTGCCGTTCGTTATGAAGATGGGAATGTTAACTGACAAGCAATTGGAAGATGGACTGACTGAAAAGAAAGCCATGGCTATCATCGAAAAAGCAAAGAAAACCGGTAGATACGATGAAGTTAAGAAATGGGGACTTGAAAACTTCAAACGTGACACTATGTGGGTAGCTGTTATGGATACTATTTTCCCGAAAGGATTCAACCCGGATTCTATGAAATACATCCCTTACGGAGGCGGTGCTCAATTCGAAATGAATGTAAGAAACGATACTGCTAAATCCGGTGCTCCTGTATTCTTATTTGAAGTAAAAGCTCCGTATGATACTTATTTGAGCGGACTTGACAAACAAGAGATTATTAATTTAAAAGATGTTCAGAGCAAATTGGGTAGATACTGCGGTTTGATGGTAGGTTCTATCGATACTCCGAACAATGGTGCTGGTAACTGGGAATAATGATTGATTTTACTAAATCAAAACAATATACTTTATCCATCCGTCTTAGTACGGATGGATTTTCTTTTTCTATCTATAACCCGATTCATGACGATTCGCTTTCAATCATAGAGAAAGAGATAGATGCATCTCTATCCCTAACAGCAAATCTAAAGGCAGTCTTCCACGAATCGGACTTCCTCAATCATCCTTACAAACGGGTAAACATTATGATGGCAAGCAAACGTTTTACAATCGTGCCATTAGACTTGTTTGAAGAGGAACAGGCGGAACTTCTATTTTATCACAATCATCAGAAAAGAGAAAACGAAACGGTACTCTACAATATTCTAAGAAAGAATAATGTAGCTGTCATTTTCGGTATAGACAAAAGTGCACAGATCTTTTTGAATGAACAATATCCCGAAGCTCGCTTTTATTCTCAATCTACTCCGTTTATCGATTATTTTTCTGTAAAAAGCAGATTAGGAAACAGTAAGAAGATGTATGCTTCTGTACGCAAAGACGGTATTGACATCTATTGCTTTGAACGAGGTCATCTACTTCTGGCCAATTCTTTTGAATGCACGCATACAGAAGACCGTATTTACTATTTATTGTACGCTTGGAAGCAACTGGAATTTGATCAGGAACGGGATGAGCTACACCTAACTGGAACGCTTTCCGAGAAAGAAGTTTTAATGAGCGAACTAAAAAAGTTTATCCTACAGGTATTCATCATGAATCCTGCAACTAATATTGACATGCAAGCCTTATTAACATGCGAGTAATCAGCGGTATTTACAAACGAAGAAGATTCGACGTGCCCCGAACATTTAAAGCACGTCCTACAACAGATTTCGCCAAAGAAAATCTGTTCAATGTACTCAATAACTACATCGATTTTGAAGAAGGAGTCACGGCTCTTGACTTGTTTGCCGGAACCGGAAGTATTAGTATCGAACTGGTATCCCGCGGATGTGATCGGGTTATTAGCGTTGAGAAAGAGCCTGCGCATCACTCGTTCATCTGCAAAATCATGAAAGAGGTGCAAACAGATAAGTGTCTACCAATACGCGGAGATGTATTTAAATTTATCAAGAATGGTCGCGAACAGTTCGACTTCATCTTTGCCGATCCTCCTTATGCATTAAAAGAATTGGAAACAATACCCGAATTAATCTTCCAGAACGATCTTCTCAAAGAAGGAGGGTTATTGGTACTGGAGCACGGAAAAGATAATAACTTCGAGGAAAATCCACATTTTATAGAGAGAAGAGTGTATGGAAGTGTAAACTTCTCACTGTTCAGATAAGTTCTCCAATCAATCTTATCACTATTAAAGTAGCGGAGCCAATAAACGCACGATAGACTCCGCAGCTTTTTGTCTCCACGAACGTCTGATCCAATTCTTTAAAAAGATTTGTGTACTTTCTCGTTGGTCTTGAAGAAATATTTCTTTCATTTCAAGGGCTGTTTCTACGTCATACATAAAGGCATTCACTTCAAAGTTATGCTCAAAGCTACGAAAGTCGACATTGGTAGATCCTACTGTGGAAAGCATATCATCTGAAACCATAAGTTTAGAATGCAAAAAGCCCTTCTTATAAAAATAGACTTTAACACCTGCCTGCATCACATCCGCCAAATAGGAACGCGATCCAAGATGAGTAATCCAATTATCAGCACGTTCCGGCAGCATTAAGCGCACATCTACCCCAGACAATGCAGCTGTTTGCATAGCAGCTAATATTTGCTCTGTAGGTAAGAAATAAGGGGTTTGCATATAGAAATATTTCTTTGCACTGGTAATGGCAACCGTCAAGCCCTGCATGATTTCTTTCCATGGTCCGATAGGTTCACTCGTGACAATTTGCGCTAAAGAGTTTCCACAAGAATCAATCTTTGGAAAATAACGGGAAGCAGTTATCAGGGTGCGATCTACAAAATACCAATCGAGCAGGAAAGCCGTTTGCAAACCGTGCACAGCCTTACCTTCCAGCATGATATGCGTATCACGCCAAATTCCCCAGGAGAAACCACGCATATAGCGTTCTGCCAGATTCATTCCCCCAACGAACCCCACACGCCCGTCAATGACAACAATCTTTCTATGGTTCCGGTAATTCACTCTACTGGTAAATAAGGGAAAACGTACCTTTAAAAAGCTTCTGACCTCAATGCCGGCATTACGCATTTCTTCGAAAAAGCGGTTAGGCACATGCCAGCAACCTACATCATCATAGATCACCCGTACTTCAACTCCTTGAGAAGCCTTTTCGATCAGTACGTCTCTGACCAGACGCCCAATAGCATCATCCTCAAAGATGTAATATTCCATGTGGATATGCTGCTTCGCTTTTTGTAGCTCACGCAATAATGATTGGAGTTTGGTATATCCTTCCGTATAGATTGCCACACGATTTCCCTCAAATGGAAATGCCTGATTCGTTTGCTGGAAAAGTTGAATAAGACGGGAGTATTCATAAGGAACATCAGAACAATCCTGTGCCAGATATTCGGCCATTGGTTTCTTTAATAGGCGGTCATAGCTTTTTTGCCCGATGATGCGTTCACGACGTTGGCTCCGGCCAAAGAAAAAATAAAAGACAAGCCCGACAATAGGTAAGAAAAGTAATATGAGTATCCATGCCATAGTTTTAACCGGATTCCGGTTGTCAAGAATGATAATGACAATCGTACCGATAATGGCTCCAAAATAAAGAATATCAAAAGCTACTGTTGCTATCTGGCTAAGCATATAGTTCCAATCAATCATAGGAATCTCCTTTCATACAGATACTGAACAACAAATATAGAGTAAATTATCGGATTAACAAAGAAGTCCCGGTGACAACATTGAATGTTGCGCCGGGACTTTCTTCATTTTATTTGAATCTATTACGCTACTTTAGAATGGTCTGCCACCTCCATAGCCTCCACCACGTGGCCCACGCGGACCACCGCCATCAAAGCCACCATGACGCATATTGCCACGGGCTTCTTTATTTCCAAAAATATTCAGGCGATAAGAAAAACGGAGCATACAATAACTGTTAATTCCATTATATTCGGAAACAGAACGCATATCGGCTGTCAACGAACGGCTGATATTGGATTGCTGCCGCAAAATATCATATACTTCAAAACTGATGGTTGCAGCATTGCCTTTCAGGAAATTCTGAGCAATCTGCGCATTCCAGATAAGTTCATTCTTATTCATACTGGCATCACGATAACCACGGCGTGCGTTATTAGTTATATTGGTTGACAACGTCATACTCCAAGGTAAAGAGATATTAGTGCTTGCACCATAACCAAATGTATAAGGTTCCTGGTTATTTTCCGGACGCAGTTTGTTTCGTTCAAAGTTATAGTTGATTGAACCATTCAAGGTAAATTCAAACCAGTCGTTACGGAAAGTTCCATTCAGATTCTCTCCTAAAGTCAATGTTGTACTGGTGTTCTTGTCATTTATCTTGGTATCGTCATTGAAAAGGTAAGAAACCGCATTGGTATAGTTGGCGCGAGAGAAAGAGTTTATAGTAAAACGCTTATCTTTCAATGCCGTATTGAATCCAAACATCCCCATCGCATTCCAGTTTCCGTTGATATTCTCCGGTTTAACTGTTACTCCACCGGTACTCTGATTGTAAGTAGTGGCATTGGTAATGTTGTTTTGAGTCATATTCAAGTTTGCATGAGCCATTATGCCACGTTGGCTATCTGCATTATAAGTATTATAAAATAAACGCATAGAATGAGAGAAAGAAGGCTTCAATCCCGGATTACCCTTACGAATGTTCAACGGATTAGAATCATCGGTTACATCCAGCAAATTTTCCATACTCGGCTGACTTGCACGTCCCCGATAAGTAAAACGTAACTGGCTGACTTTAGAGAATCTGTAACGAAAATCAACATTAGGAGCAAAATTGAACACATTTCTTTTTACTACAGTATCTACTTCAGCTTTCTTATAATCTAATCTAGTATTCTGCGGTTGCAGAGACACTCCAAAGTTCAATCGATATTTCTCGCGGATAATATTCAACCCTGCATTAATATCATGGTTATAATATTTATATTGAGCATATTTACTCAAATCTCTATCCTTATTCTCTTCATACCCTTCAGGTAGACCATCACCAAAATTCCAAAACCAATCCTGTCCTTTATCTGCATCAGGAATCAAACTGTATGTACTTCTATCGCTTTCACTATATTTATACTGAAACTTATAACGGAATTGCAAAAAAGTAGCTTTTGCGATCGGCTCGCTATAAGTCAGTTCAGCTGTATAATCGTAACTCTTGGTGGGAGAAGTGATATACTGTTTACGTTCATCATCCGCTTTGTTTGCTGCCTTATCAAAATAACGCGTTAATGATTCACTAAACTGTTCACTGTCATTATCTCCATAACTAAATGTACCACGGAAAGTTATATTTCGTCCCTGATTATTCAATCTTCGGTTCACTTGCAAAGAAGCATTTGCAGAAAGATCCTGACCTTCAGATTGGGACTCACTATTGCTGGCATTGACACGAATTTCATCCAATGGATCATCAGCGCTTCCCCACAAAACCTTGTTCAGGTAATCATTGGGATTGGACACCAGATTAAATGGATCTCCATTAAAAGTACCCGATTCGGAAATGGAATAGCTATTAGATTTTCCATAAGAAACGTTCGGACGGAAAATAATATTAGTCAATGTATCCGGTTTCCATTCCAAACGGAAGTCGGCATTGAAGTTTGTATTCTTATTACGGCCTTTACTGTTTGAGTTGGAGTACGAATTTCCATTTTGCAGGAAACGTTCCGAGTAGTTTGTAGATGTTGCATCCCGGTCACTGAAATTATAACGGGCACTACCTCCCAGTTCCAACTTATCAGTCTGAGTAGCAAAATTAGCTCCAAGCATCTTGGTAGCAGTTAAACCATTGCTATTCCGGAAACGAGGGCCACCACCTCCACCAGAGAATCCCTGATCGTTCACATTATTGGCCGAACCGATTAAAGAGAATTGGCTATTATCGACAAAACGATTCAACATCAAGTTACTTCCGTAACGGTCTTCTGTACCACCGGCAACACTTGTGTTACCAAACCAGCCTTGATTCATTCCTTTCTTCACTTTCAGATCGAGAACAGTTTCTTCTTCCCCATCATCTATTCCGGTAACACGTGCCAAGTCTGATTTTTTATCGTATGTTTTCAGTTTATCAATCATGTTGACCGGCAAGTTCTTCAATCCGGTTTTCACATCACCCCCAAAGAACTCTTTACCATCTACCATAATCTTCTTTACTTCTTTACCATTGATTTTGACATTACCGTCATCATCAATCTCTGCTCCCGGAAGTTTCTTTACCAACTCTTCGAGCATCGCTCCTTCCGGAGTACGATAAGCAGCCGAATTATATTCCAGAGTATCTTCTTTTACGGTCACCTGCGGAGCTTCGGCAGTAATCACAGCTTCTTTCAGCATAACAGCATCCGGGTCTAATGCAATGGTTCCCATCTTTTTATCGGTGGTATTAGCAGATAATTGTATTGGTACGAGTTTGGTACGAAACCCGATATAGGAAACTTTCAATACATATTTCCCGGCTTTTACTTTGGGGAGAGTGAACCATCCCTGGTTACTACTGGCTATACCAGCGGCATAAGCGCTATCGGGCAATGATAATAATTGAACTGTAGCCTGCGCTGCAGGCTCTTTTGTGTCGGCTTCCACCACACGTCCCGAAACGGTAATTACCTTATTCTGTGCAAAAATTGAGAAGGTGCATAGCAACATCAGCACCAACCCTGCTGAAAATCTTTTCATTTACCTTATTTACGATTATATTAGTAGCAATAACAATGTCTTTTTGACAAATCGAATCGCAAAAGGTTTAATTGAAAAGAAAATTATCTTTTAAAGAATCGATCAACAAGCGCTTTTTTAAGACCAAATTCCAAACAAAGCACATTAAAAACCAAAAAGGTCAGGAAAGAAGAAGTATCAACATTAATCACATCTCCTTGCATTACACGCCACAACATGCCACCAAAGACGAACAAAAATGTTAAAAAGATAGCATTACGAACAGCTGAATTACGAATCTGCTCCGTTTCACGACTCTCATTTTTACTGAATGCAAAGATTATCAACAAGCATCCTGCCATCATCAGCAACTTTGTGCATTCTTTATAAAACAGCAAGTTATGATCGGTCACCACTCCCCGCATCACTAGAATAAAAGGGATGAACAGAGCTACCAACAAGACCACATATCCTAAAGGACGACAATACACAGGTAATAATGCTTTCATGATTGAACGTTTTAATGAGACAAAAGTAAGTAAAAAAAATATTTTATATACATTTGCAGAGTAAAAAAGCAAAAGAATCATGAGTAAACAAGAAGTTATTCTCTGCGAAAGCTTGGAAACGAGCCTCGGTCGTGCCATTGAGTTATGCCCGCATGACAAATTATTCGTCCTCACAGACGAGCATACCCAGCGTCTTTGCCTTCCTTCCTTAAGGGCATCAGGTCTACTGAAAGATGCTGTAGAAATCTGTATCGGAGCCGAAGACGTACATAAAACTCTGGAAACGCTTGCCTCCGTCTGGATGGCATTAAGTACTCAAGGAGCTACCCGCCACTCTTTGCTTATCAATCTTGGAGGAGGGATGGTGACGGATCTCGGAGGTTTTGCCGCAGCCACATTCAAACGTGGAATTTCCTATATCAATATACCGACCACTCTGCTGGCTATGGTAGATGCATCAGTGGGTGGCAAAACAGGAATCAACTTCAACGGTCTGAAAAATGAAATCGGTGCCTTTGCTCCGGCAAACAGTGTACTGATTGAAACAGAATTCCTGCGTACACTGGATGCACACAATTTTTTCTCCGGATATGCTGAAATGCTGAAGCATGGTTTGATTAGCAATACGGCACATTGGGTGGAATTACTCAATTTCAATACTTCTAATATTGACTATACAGCTCTCAAACAATTAGTAGGCCAATCGGTACAAGTGAAAGAAGATATCGTAGAACAGGATCCCTTTGAGCATGGAATCCGCAAGGCATTAAACCTGGGACACACTGTGGGACATGCATTCGAAAGCATGGCACTAGCAGAGGACCGCCCTGTATTGCATGGATATGCAGTAGCTTGGGGAATCGTATGCGAACTGTATCTTTCTCATCTCAAAGTAGATTTCCCGAAAGAGAAAATGAGACAAACGATCCAATTTATCAAGGACAATTATGGCGTATTTACTTTCGATTGCAAAAAATACGACCAACTATATGCATTCATGACGCATGACAAAAAGAATACTTCAGGTACAATTAATTTCACTCTACTGAAGGATATCGGAGATATTTGCATCAATCAAACTGCCGATAAGGACACTATTTTCGAGATGCTCGATTTCTATCGCGAATGTATGGGAATTTAATCCGACACCGGAGAGATTACATAATAAAAGGGAATGAAGTAAACTTCATTCCCTTTCTCTTCCCAATCCCTATAAATAATTGGCAATTGTGCAACAATTGCCCGCGCTATTGTTCTAAGTTACTCATTCGATACTGTGAAAGCGACATACCTGTATGCTTTCTAAAAAAACGTCCAAGCGACGATTGATTCGCAAAGTTGGTTTTTATGGCTATCTCTTGAATATTCAGACTTGTATTCTTCAATAAAGCCTTGATTTCTAATATGATGTATTCAACAATCCAGTCTTTAGCAGATTTCCCACTTGTTTCCTTGATTACCATAGTCAGGTATTTGGAAGTAATACACAATTTATCTGCATAAAAAGCTACATCCTTATTCTCCTTAAAATGCTTCATGATAAGTCCAAAGAATTTATTAGCCAATTCTTCTTTACGGGTATCCCTACGAGCAGTCATCAAGGTCGCTTCCTTCTGATAAGCATTGAACAGTTCCAGATAAAGATACCTCAACAAATGAATAATCAGCTCACGCCTATATATATCCTGAGACGTAACTTTATCTTTTATCATACCCAGATAATTATACATCCGGGGAATATCGCGTTCCGACTGTGGATACCAATAATGACTCCGCATATAGAAAAAGAAATGCGGAGAAAATCTGGGTACACCACTTAACGCATCACTAAACAGTGAAGTAGATATCACCATCGTAATGGTCGAGAAATCTTCACTTGGCTCACAAAATGAGACAAATTGTCCGGGTAATAATATAATCAATTCCTCCGGCTGTATCCAGTGCACATCTTCATGAACTGTAATTTTAGCCCTTCCACTTAAACAATATATAATCAAACCTGACTGATTATTTGAAGGATAAGAAGTCAGAGGAAGATACTTCAGATTTTGATAAAACTTAAAATCGTCACCCAGGACGTATATCTCTAATGTCTCTCTATTTTTAATGTCTAACATTTAACACCTTTCTAAACTAAGTCTTTTTACAAATGTATAACTTCCTAATTTAACACGCACCAAAAATGGAAATACAGTATCATACTAGGGAAGTCAAACACCTTTTATTTGCATTAATTCATAAACAAACTCACTGATTGTTAGTTCATTTGTCATTTTCCTATTTAGTTTTATTATGGACTTAGCTGCTTTTTATTGTCTTTTAATACAAAAAAAAGGGTTAATGTCGTCAAATGAAAAATAAGCAGATTGTTTTCTAATTCAAGCAAAATTTTAAATATCTCCCCCTAATATCACAAAAGAAGCAATCAAAAGATGCCCCAATAATCCACAAACCTATTGAGAAAATGATTTGTATAGCGTAAAGAAAGGCTAATAATCAGAATCATAGCCATAAATCAGCATAAATCATACTAGAAAATTCAGCGGATTATTTGCTAATTAAAAATTAATCAGTACTTTTGCATCCGCAATTCGGGGTGTAGCTCAGCCCGGTTAGAGTACGCGTCTGGGGGGCGTGTGGTCGCTGGTTCGAATCCAGTCACCCCGACTGGTGAAAGAGGTTAGAAGCCGAATGGGTTCTAACCTCTTTTTATTTTAGAAGACAATGAAAGAAGATCCTAGACATATACATATCAGTGAATACAGTTATCCTCTTCCGGATGAACGTATTGCAAAATTCCCGTTGCCTACCCGCGACCAGTCCAAACTCTTAATATACCGTCGTGGAGAGGTAAGTGAAGATATCTTCACTTCTTTGCCCGAGTATCTCCCACAAGGCAGTCTGATGATATTCAATAATACGAAAGTCATTCAGGCACGTCTTCATTTCCGGAAAGAAACAGGGGCACTGATTGAAGTATTCTGCCTTGAACCGATTCAGCCGAATGATTATGCATTGAACTTCCAACAGACAGAACATGCCGCTTGGCTCTGCATGATCGGCAACCTGAAAAAATGGAAAGACGGAGAGTTAAAGCGGGAAATGACTGTCAAAGGATTTCCGATCACACTGACTGCCGTCAGAGGAGAATGTAGAGGCACCAGTCATTGGGTAGATTTCTCATGGGATAATCAGGAAGTGACATTTGCCGATATTCTTGAAGTATTCGGAGAACTTCCTATCCCTCCTTACTTAAACCGGGATACGGAAGAAAGTGATAAGGAAACTTATCAGACTGTTTACTCTAAGGTTAAAGGTTCGGTAGCTGCACCTACGGCCGGTTTACATTTCACTCCGCGAGTATTGGATGCACTGCAAGAGAAAAACATAGATCTTGAAGAGTTAACATTACATGTAGGAGCCGGAACATTCAAACCTGTAAAAAGTGAAGAAATCGAAGGTCATGAGATGCACACAGAATATATATCGGTCAACCGGAGCACGATTAAGAAACTAATCGATCATGATGGCTGTGCCATTGCTGTAGGAACCACCTCTGTACGCACTCTCGAAAGCTTGTATCACATTGGAGTTATTTTAGCAGATCATCCGGATGCTACGGAAGAAGAACTGCACGTCAAACAGTGGCAGCCCTATGAGAAATACGATCAAATCCCTCCGGTAGTTGCTCTCCAAAAGATATTGGGTTATCTCGATAGAAATGGGCTCGAAGCTCTCCATACCAGCACACAAATTATCATAGCTCCCGGATATCAGTACAAGATAGTAAAAGCGATGGTTACTAACTTTCATCAGCCACAAAGCACCCTATTATTATTAGTTTCAGCTTTTGTTAAAGGAAACTGGCGTGCGATTTATGATTATGCTTTAGCACATGATTTCCGATTCTTAAGTTATGGAGATTCTTCTTTATTGATACCATAAATATTCTGCATCCTGAAGAATTCTGTTCACCAAATAAAAAAGAACTATGCTAAGCGATAATAACCAAGAAATGTTCCCCGTCGTAGATGAGCAGGGGAATATCACCGGAGCGGCCACTCGTGGAGAATGTCATAGTGGCAGCAAACTACTTCACCCGGTAGTCCATCTTCATATTTTCAATACCCGTGGAGAGTTGTATCTGCAAAAACGTCCAGAATGGAAAGACATCCAACCGGGGAAATGGGATACAGCCGTAGGCGGACATATCGACTTGGGCGAAAGCGTAGAAATCGCTCTAAAGAGAGAAGTCCGTGAAGAGTTAGGCATCACGGACTTTATTCCTGAACTACTAACTAATTACGTTTTCGAGTCCGAACGTGAAAAAGAACTTGTCTTTGTTCACAAGACCGTTTACGATGGAGAGATCCATCCCAGTGAGGAACTGGATGGAGGACGATTCTGGACCATTGAAGAAATAAAAGAAAACTTAGGAAAGGGGATCTTCACTCCCAATTTCGAAAGCGAATTGCAGAAAGTCTCTCTTATTTCTTCTCTATCCAAGTAACGATCTTTTCAGAGAACGGACTCTCTTTGGGAGAGACAAAGCCTACCCAGTTTCCGTTCTCATCAATCATGAATTTCTGGAAATTCCACTGAACCGACGCATCTTCTTTACCATTCAGCTTCTTTTCTGTCAGCCATTGATAAAGAGGGGCTATTTCTTTCCCTTTGACGGAAATCTTAGCCATCATCGGGAAAGTCACATCGTAATTCAAAGAACAGAATTGAGCTATTTCCTCATTACTTCCGGGCTCCTGCCCCATAAAGTTATTTGCAGGGAAACCGATTATTACAAAGTCTTTATCTTTATATTTCTCATACAGTTTCTCCAGTTGAGCATACTGTGGCGTCAGTCCGCACTTAGAAGCCACGTTGACCACAAGCACTTTCTTACCTTTCAATGAAGAAAGAGGAAAGTCTTTGCCATCAATCGTTTTCACTGTAAAATCATAAAAAGACTTGTTCTGCGCTTCCAAAGAAACGGCAAACAACAGACTTACCATCATCAAGACGAATGTTTTCATGGTGAATATACATTTAGTTTGTTTCTATAATAAACGAGCAGACAGAATAAAATGTTTGTTCGGCAGTGAAACAAAAAACAATCGTCTGACTCATTTCAATCCGTGATTCCGTCACTTCACCCCACAATCTTTCCGCTTCATTTATTCTTAATGATAACGGACGAAGATAGACTGTAATTTTGTAGCATGAAATAATAATACAACGAGAATCATGTTTACAGCAATTGTACGCTTTTCAATTAAAAAGAAGCTGTTTGTAGGACTCACTACTCTCTTCCTGTTTATCGGAGGCATCTATGCGATGTTGACACTGCCTATTGATGCCGTGCCCGACATTACAAATAATCAGGTACAAATTGTGACTGTATCCCCTACACTCGCGCCACAAGAAGTAGAACAGCTCATCACCATGCCTATCGAAATAGCGATGAGCAATATTATGAATGTCGAAGATATCCGTTCCGTCAGCCGCTTCGGTCTATCAGTAGTTACGGTCGTTTTCAAAGAAAGTGTACCCACACTCGATGCACGACAACTGATAAATGAACAAATACAAACCGTAGCAGGTGAAATTCCCACAGAACTCGGAACACCGGAGATGATGCCTATCACTACCGGACTGGGAGAAATTTACCAGTACATACTGAAAGTGGCTCCCGGATATGAGAAGAAATATGATGCAATGGAACTCCGTACCATTCAAGACTGGATGGTGAAGCGCCAGTTGTCCGGTATACCCGGTATTGTAGAAATCAATAGTTTCGGCGGTTATCTGAAACAATATGAAGTAGCCGTAGACCCGGATGCCTTGTTCTCTTTGAATATTACTATTGGTGAAGTGTTCGAAGCACTTAGCAGTAACAATCAAAACACAGGTGGAAGCTACATTGAGAAAGTGAAGAATGCCTACTATATCCGGTCGGAAGGTATGATTACCCGGATCAAGGATATCGAACAGATTGTGGTTACCAACCGAAATGGAATTCCGGTACACATCAGCGATGTAGGAGTTGTCCGATTCGGTTCTCCCAAGCGTTTCGGTGCTATGACAAAAGATGGCGAGGGTGAATGTGTCGGTGGAATTGCCATGATGCTGAAAGGAGCCAACGCAAATGTCGTGACTCAAGAACTTGAGAAACGAGTAGAAAAGATACAGCATCTATTACCCGAAGGAGTCAGTATCGAACCCTACCTAAACCGTTCGGAACTAGTCAACCGGAACATCTCTACGGTTGTCAACAATCTGATTGAGGGAGCGGTAATCGTTTTTCTGGTACTGATCCTTTTTCTCGGGAACTTTCGCGCCGGACTGATAGTCGCATCAGTCATCCCACTGGCAATGCTCTTTGCTTTTATCATGATGCGTATATTCAATGTAACCGCCAATCTGATGAGTCTTGGAGCCATTGACTTTGGTATTGTAGTAGATGGTTCTATTGTCATATTGGAGGGTATTCTCGCTCACATTTACGGAAAACAATTCCGAGGCCGTACGCTGACTCGCCAAGAAATGGACAAAGAAGTAGAAAAAGGAGCCTCTGGTGTAGCACGTTCCGCAACTTTTGCAGTATTGATTATCCTGATTGTATTCTTCCCTATCCTCACATTAAACGGGATTGAGGGAAAATACTTCACACCTATGGCCAAAACACTCGTATTCTGTATTATCGGAGCCTTAATTCTCTCGCTAACTTATGTTCCAATGATGGCATCGCTCTTCCTGAAGCATACTATTGTAGTGAAATCCACACTTGCTGACCGCTTCTTTGAGAAGTTGAACAAGATATACCAACATGGTCTGTACACCTGTCTCCGTAACAAATGGCGTACCGTCATTATAGCTTTTGCCGCATTGGTAGGTTCACTATTCCTTTTCACCCGTTTAGGAGCAGAGTTTATCCCCACTTTGGATGAAGGAGATTTTGCCATGCAAATGACACTGCCTGCAGGAAGTTCACTGACCGAGAGTATCGAAGTATCCCGCCTGGCAGAGAAAACATTAATGGACAAATTTCCTGAAATCAAACATGTCGTAGCCAAAATCGGAACGGCAGAAGTCCCCACTGATCCAATGGCAGTAGAAGACGCCGACGTGATGATTATTATGAAACCTTTCAAAGAATGGACAAGCGCGGGAAGTCGTGCCGAAATGGTGGATAAGATGAAAGAAGCGCTCACTCCGCTGTCCGAACGAGCAGAATTCAATTTCTCACAACCGATACAACTCCGTTTCAATGAGCTGATGACAGGAGCCAAGGCAGACATCGCTATCAAACTATATGGAGAAGACACGCACGAACTGTACGAAAAAGCCAAAGAAGCAGCCACCTTTGTAGAAAAGGTGCCGGGAGCAGCCGATGTCATCGTTGAACAGACGATGGGATTACCCCAACTGGTAGTAAAATACAACCGTAGCAAAATTGCCCGTTACGGTATCAACATAGAAGAACTCAACACTATTATCCGAACCGCTTATGCCGGAGAATCAACAGGTGTAATCTTCGAAAACGAACGGAGATTCGATCTTGTTGTACGACTTGACCAGGATAAAGTAGCCGATTTGAATCTTGACAAATTGTTTGTACGCACTTCGGAAGGAATTCAAATTCCAGTTGGAGAAGTAGCAAGCATCGACCTTGTCAGCGGACCATTGCAAATAAACCGGGATGCAACGAAACGACGTATCGTCATCGGTGTCAATGTGCGGGACGCGGATATACAACAGGTTGTAGCCAACATTCAAAAGACACTGGACAAAAACATCCAACTGAAACCGGGATATTACTTTGAATATGGCGGTCAGTTCGAAAACTTGCAAAATGCCATCAATACATTACTGGTAGTCATTCCCGTAGCATTAATGCTTATTCTATTGATACTGTTCTTTGCTTTCAAGAACATCACCTATACCTTGATGGTATTCTCAACCGTTCCCCTGTCACTCATCGGAGGCATCGTCGCGCTCTGGCTACGCGGACTTCCGTTCAGCATATCGGCTGGAGTAGGATTTATTGCATTGTTTGGTGTGGCAGTATTGAATGGCATCCTTATGGTGAATCATTTCAACGAACTCCGTAAACAAAATACTTACTCCATGAGTACGAATCAGATTATCAAAAGAGGGACTCCCCACCTGCTCCGTCCTGTGTTTCTGACAGGATTGGTAGCCTCTCTGGGATTCGTCCCAATGGCAATCGCCACTTCTGCCGGCGCGGAAGTACAACGTCCATTGGCAACAGTAGTAATCGGCGGACTGATTATTTCCACCGTACTGACTTTGCTTATTATTCCGGTGTTCTACAAAATTGTAAATTCATTTGTCACCTGGAGACGTCCGGGTAACAAGCTCCACCGATCTTTTTTCATATTGACTCCCCTGCTTCTGTTGTTTCCCACTTTCATTTCCGCTCAACCAACACAAGCAGTCACCATCGAACAGGCTATCGAAATAGCCAAACAAAATCATCCTCGCCTAAAAATAGCCAATAACGCTATTCAACAGGTCAAAGCTACGCGTGGAGAAATAATAGAAGCTACTCCTACTTCGTTCAACTATTCCTGGGGACAACTTAACGGAGAAAACAAAAAAGATAAGGAACTGGCTTTCGAACAAAATCTGGGCTCGCTTCTGACTCCATTCTATAAGAATGCGTTAGTCAACCGCCAAGTGAAAACAAACACCTATTATCGGCAGATGGTGGAAAAAGAAATCACAGCAGAGGTGAAAAGGGCGTGGGCCTACTACCAGTATGCCACCAACCTCTGTTCAATGTACCGAGATCAAGACAAAATGGCGGAAGAACTGCAACGCATCGGAGAACTACGCTATCAACAAGGAGAGATCACCCTGCTTGAAAAGAACATGATGACAACCATGGCTGCTGATCTGCACAACCGCAGGTTTCAGGCACAGGAAGAAGAGAAAATGGCATTGGCACGTTTTCAATGGAGTTGTTACTCCAACCAGCCGATTGTTCCCGCCGATTCCACCTTATCCCTATTCTATATCGGCATTTCGAACGGAAGTTTGTCAGAAGCACATACCGCTTACTTCCAAAGTCAGGCAGATGAAGCTAAAGCAATGCTTCACATCGAACAAAGCCATTTCTTCCCGGAAATCAGTGTGGGATATACACGTCAGGACATTCTCCCATTGAAAAATCTAAATGCCTGGATGGTTGGGGTGTCTTTCCCGCTCTATTTCCTACCTCAAAAGAGCAAAGTGAAACAAGCACGGCTATCTGCCACTTCCGCGCAAATCCAAGCGGATGCCAACATTCGGGAACTAAGAAATAAAATATTCGAGCTAGAGGCTTCCCTCCGCAGATATAACGAAAGTTTACGATATTACACCTCTTCTGCCTTAAAAGAGGCCGATGAACTGACAAAGGCGGCTAATCTGCAATTACAGCAGAGCGAAACAGGCATTGCCGAGTATATACAGTCGATAACTACTGCCAGAGATATCCGTAGAGGCTATATTGAAACAGTCTACCAATACAATATTGCTGCCTTAGAATATGAACTTTTCAAGTAGGTACGAAATTGGGACTTTGAATGACATCCATCACCCATAATAATTATTATAAAACATAGTATATGAAAAAGATAGTTTATCCAATCCTTTTACTTGCGCTGGTAGCTTGCAAGGGAAACCAGCAAACTACGAACGACAAATCTTCCACGTCCCCCGTTGCCGAAATGCCAACAGACACCATCGCACAACCCGAAGTGGACGCCATCACTTCAGCCACCTCAAAGCCTAATCAGGTTTCGTTCAACGGGCGAATAGTTCTTCCTCCCCAACGTCAGGCAACCATTGCTTTGACTATGGGAGGTATCATAAAAAAAGCCTCTCTACTGCCAGGACAACGGGTGGCTGCAAACAGTGTCATCGCCACATTAGAAAATCCGGAGTTTATCACCCTTCAACAAACCTATCTGGACAGTCACGCGCAAACAGAATATCTCCAGGCAGAATACGAACGCCAAAAAAATCTTTCTGCCGAACAAGCTGCTTCTCAAAAGAAATTCCAGCAAAGTAAAGCGGATTATCTTTCTATGAAAAGTCGCCAAGATGCTGCAGCCGCACAACTTTCTCTTTTAGGTGTCCATCCGGAAACATTACTTAGGAACGGAATACAGCCACTATTGGAAGTCAAAGCTCCTATCAGCGGTTATGCAGCCAATGTAGCAATGAATGTCGGCAAATATATCAATCCGGGCGAAGCACTTTGCGAACTCATAGATAAAAGTGCCCCGATGCTTTGCCTGACTACTTACGAAAAAGATCTCGTAGACATACAGGTCGGCAGTCCGGTACAGTTTCGTGCGAACGGAATGGGAACACAGACTTTTCATGGTACAGTGATTTCTATCGGACAAAAGGTGGACGAAACCAATCGTTCGCTCGAGGTATATGCTTCCATTAAAGAGACAAATCCACAATTCCGGCCCGGTATGTACGTCACTGCACACATTCAGAAACAATAATCTGTCAATCGGGCTACGGCATTCACGTTTTGTAATGGGTAATTCGTAATTAACCACTATCTTTGTTGTATGATAGCAAAAGCAATAAAAAAAGATAAGTATATACTTTCCACAGTCATCATCTCGCTGGCGGTAGCTGTACTGATTCATTTCCCGGAATCTGTATCGCTTTTCGACCGTTTCGAAAGCCATTCCCTATTTCCTGGCATGAAATTCATCGATGTGGCGAATGAAATACTATTCACTTTCCTGTCCCTACTGTTGCTTTTCGCTATCAATACCCGGTTATTCCATTTCAATCAATCCTCCATCAAGATTACAGGAACAAAGATCCTGCTATCCTTCGTCCTGACATGGATATTGAGTAACCTGTCAGGACAGGTATTTGTTTTCCTGCACCGAACATTTGATATTCCGGCCATTGATGCCATGGTACATCATTATCTGCATCCATTGCGAGATTTCATTGTAGCATGTCTTGTCACCAGCAGTTGTTGCATTATTCACCTGATATATCGGCAACAACAGGTACTTATTGAAAATGAACAGCTTCAGGCGGAGAATATTCGCAATCAATATGAAGTCCTGAAAAATCAGCTTAATCCACATATGCTGTTCAATTCGCTGAATACACTGCGCTCACTGGTACGTGAAAATCAGGATAAAGCCCAGGATTACATCCAGGAACTCTCCCGGGTACTAAGATATACTTTACAAAGCAATGAGTCACAAAGCGTCAGCCTCCGGGAAGAAATGGAATTTGCTTCTGCTTACATATTTCTGTTAAAGATGCGTTTTGAGAACAATCTGCAATTCGACATACAGATAAACAATGCATATGAAGAACACCTCCTTCCTCCAATGGCAGTGCAAGTACTGATTGAAAATGCAGTAAAGCACAACGAGATCAGTAACCGAAAGCCTCTGACCATCCATATCACAACGGACGATAATGGCCATTTGTCCGTCAGTAACGACATTCAACCCAAATGGACTGCAACTCCCGGAACGGGCATCGGATTAGCCAACCTTGCCAAACGATACAGGCTCTTGTTTAAACGGGACATACAAATAACAGAAGATAAAGAGTTTACTGTCTGCATTCCTCTGATTGCAGCATCACTACAAGAATAATGATTATTGCTATAATACCATGAAGACTGTCATTATAGAAGACGAGAAAGCAGCAGTACGAAACCTGACTTCACTGCTCAACGAGGTAAAACCGGATGCAAGAATTGAGGCTGTACTAGACAGTATCAGTTCCACTATCGAGTGGTTCAGTTCCCATCCGATGCCGGAACTGGTGTTTATGGATATTCACCTGGCAGATGGCTCTGCTTTCGAAATCTTTAATCATGTCAGCATCACTTGCCCGATTATCTTTACAACCGCCTACGATGAATATGCACTACGCGCATTCAAAGTGAATAGCATCGACTACTTATTAAAACCCATTGGTAAAGAAGACATAGAACATGCTTTCAATAAGTTGGAGGGTTTACAGGATGCCATTGATAAGCATCACTCCCCTCTTCCACAGCAGGAGAACGAGCTACTGAAACTTATACATTCACTCAAAAAACAGGAAAACTACAAAAGCCATTTCCTCATTCCTACAAAAGGAGACAAGCTATTGCCTGTCTCCGTAGATATGATACAATTGTTTTATATTAAAGATTGTCAAGTGAAAGTAGTCTTAACCGATGGAACGGAATATTGCTTTTCCCAAACATTGGATGAACTCACTGATTGTCTCAATCCCAGTCTTTTCTTTCGTGCCAACCGCCAATATCTAATTTCAAGAGAAGCTATCAAAGATATTGATTTATGGTTTAACAGTCGACTGTCCATCAATTTGCGTTATTCCGGAATCAAAGAAAAAATACTTGTCAGCAAGGCGAGAGTAGCAGAGTTCAAAGAGTGGTTCTCAAGAAGATAACCACTCTAATCGATGTTTTTTTACTCAATGACGGCTGCAAAACCTCCGTTTCTGACCATCTTCACAGTCAACTGTTCTCCGGCTTTCACCTGCGACGACTTACAACGATAATCCATCGCCTGACGTCCTGCATTGATACCATCTTCGAAAGATGTCATCCGATAGGAACGATCCTTATTCAGAAAATCCAGATTGATGGTAAATTCACGTTCCTTTTCACCATTGTTAGTGATTCCTCCTATGAACCACTTATCACCTTTGCGTTTCGCCACAATTACATATTCACCCGCTTTAGCTTCCAATGCCACAGTCTCGTCCCAAGTTACGGGAACTTGTGTGATGAAGCGGGTACAATCTTCATTGCAATAATAAAGAGTCGGATTATCCGCCAACATCTGCAGGCCGCTTTCGAAAACTACAAATAATGCCAGCTGATAAGCCCGTGTTCCGATACTGGCAGAATTCGGACGTTCTGATCTATACACATTAGGTTGCATACTAATCATTGCTCCGGGAGTATAATCCATCGGCCCGACAGCATTACGCATAAACGGTAAATACAGACTGTTATCCGGATAGCAGCCTCCCATTTGTTCCATACCGCGTACTCCTTCATAAGAGAGCACATTCGGATATTTATATTCTAATCCTGCCGGTTTGAAAGAACCATGAAAATCGACAAATAAATTATGTTTAGCCGCTTCCCGGGCCACCCGTTCGTAATAGTTGACCATCCACTGGTCACTTCTGTCCATGAAATCAATTTTAAGTCCTTTCACTCCCCATTCATTGAAAGTCTTGAATAGGTCAAAATTGTTTTCCACAGTCAACCATGTCAGCCAGAGCACAATCCCTACATTCTTTTCTTTGCCATAACGAATTAGTTCATGCAAATTGACTTTGGGGTTCGGTGTGTAAGGGTCACGAGTACTTTTGGCCCAACCTTCGTCCATAATAATATAAGGAATGCCGAATTTTGAAGCAAAGTCGATATAATACTTGTAAGTTTCCAGATTATAGCCGGAAACAAAATTCACATCGGGTCCGTAAGGGGAGGCATCGTTCCACCATTCCCAGCTTACCTGCCCCGGCTTTATCCATGAAACGTCCTGAAGTTGATTCTTTTCAGCAAGCCGATAGGTCATTGTGTTTTCAATCAACTGCTTATCATTCTTACTTATCACAAAGTAACGCCAAGGATAATTTCTTGTACCTTTTGTCTTGGCAATATAATCTGCTTCTTGAGTAATCTTCACGCTACGATCACTGTTTTCGGCAAACGTAAGCGGAGCTTTAGGAAAAACAGAGATTGCTCCGTTTGTACCCGTTCCTTTGAGAAACATACATGGATAATCAGCCAAATCCGACTCGCTGATTAATATTTTATAGTCTTTTTGTGTGTCAATCAATACCGGCAAAACTGCTATCCGTTCTTCAGGCTTCCATGCATTACTTTGAACATGTGTGTAAGGTTCCTCATAAGCTGTATGGAATCCTCCCGGTTGTTGCAAGTGAAGCAAATAATCCGACGGAAAGTTGATCGCAAACTCTTCGCCCATTACTTCAACATCACCTTTTCGTGAAGTAATAAATCGGTAAGCAACTCCATCGTCAAAAGCGCGGAATTCTACTGAATAGTCTTTGAAGGTCAGCAGCAATTGATTATAACGATTATTGACTTTCGAATATTTCAAAGGTACAACAGGAATCAAATGTTCGTCGATACTCGTACGCTTCTGACGACGCAACTTGGGATTCTGCCCCAACACTTGATTTTTTAGTGTCAACTGAAGATAGTTATCTTTCAACAATACATCTCCGTTATAATCTATACTATAATAGATTTTATCCGAGAGATTGAATGACACTGTTATTTCTCCATTAGGAGAAACTAACTCAAATTTGCTCCGGGCATGAAGTAACGATACCAAACACAGGAACATTGATAGCAATAAATACTTTCTCATTGTTTTTATTTTATGTTATACCATATTATTTGAAAGCCTTTATGCAAAGATAAAGATTCTGTTTAAAGTCCGTATTGAAACCTCATTGTTTTTCCCGGAAGAGACAACGATGGAGCCACTGCCTCATCCGATACCGCACGTTTATAATTCGGTTTACCGCTCATCACAAAACGTAACTTCACGCCATCACGTATATCTTCATATCTCAAATAAGATTTATCATACTTCTTACCATTGACATACAATTCCTTCACATACACATTCTTCGGTGACCAATTATCCGCTACCACTTCAATAGATTTTCCATTACTCATCCGAACGGTTATCGCTTCTACACAAGGAGAACCGACATTATACACATTACTCGATGGAGCAACCGGATAAAAACCGATACAGTTAAACATATACCAGGCTGACATCTGTCCACAATCGTCATTCCCACTCAACGCATCCGGTGTATCTCCATAGAAACGGTCAACAATAGTACGAACCCATTTCTGACACTTCCAAGGTTCTTTCAGATAATTATAAAGATAGGCTACATGATGACAAGGTTCATTGCCATGCCAATAAGCACCAATACGTCCCTGTATATCATGTGCACCCGGAATATCATCCGGCAATTCTACAGTGAACAATTCATCCAATCGGTTACGGAACCAATCTTCACCAGCTTCATTCATATAACCTTGTATATCTTGAGGAACGTACCATGTATACTGAACAGTAAAGCCTTCCGTTATATCTCCCCATCCATGCACAGAACCGGGACCTTGATAAGCCACCGGAGTGAATGGTGTACGCCAGTTTCCCTTACTGTCCCTACCACGCATATATTTCGTTTCAGGATCAATCAAGGTCTGATAAGAAAGCGCACGATTCAGGAAATAACGATAATCATCTTCCTTACCCAAAGCCTTGGCAGCCTGCGCAATGCAATAATCATCATAAGCATATTCCAATGTTTTCGACACCGATTCCGCTTCTTTATCGAAAGGGACATATCCCATGGCACGATACTCCGGCAGACAGTCATAATTCGGATTCATCGCTGTGGTCTTCATGGCTTCGTACGCACGTTCGTAATCAAAACCTTTCACTCCTTTCACAATCATGTCTGCCAGTACGGAAACAGCATGATAACCAATCATACACCAGGTTTCATTTCCATAGAAAGACCAGATGGGAAGCATTTTCTCCACACTCTTGTCATAATGTGCCAGCATTGAATTGGCAATATTCGCATTAACATCCTGCTGAACCAAATTGAACCAGGGATGCAGAGCACGATATGTATCCCAAAGAGAGAAGACCGTATAATTGGTAAAGCCCTCTGCTTTCTCTATATTCTTATCCAAGCCACAGAACTGACCGTCCGCATCCTGAAAGATGAACGGGTGCAGAGCGGCATGATAAGCTGACGTATAAAAAGTTCTTTTCGTTTTGCGATCAGCGGTAAGTGTATATTTTCCCAATTCCTTTTCCCACAGAGCTTCACCTTTCGCTTTCAGGTCATTAAAAGTCAGCCCCGCAAGCTCTTTCATATTATTTTTTGCTCCGTTGGTACTAACAGACGAAATAGCAGTTTTCACAATCACTTCCTCTCCGCCCTTCGTTTCGAAAGAAATGCAAGCCATTAGATTCTTTCCCCAAGTCTCATAACTACTACGGAACCGGGAAGTATTGTAAATCACCGGTTTCTTATCCTGCATAAAACGCAGTCCGGTTAATTTCTTTGAGAAAGTAGCCGTAAAATAGACATGTCGTTCAGGTCCCCAACCTTTCACCAATTTATAACCGGTAATAGTGGAATCATTTTCCATCCGCAGATTCGCCCATTCACAAGATTGCCACAAAGTGTGGTTCATATCAATCATGATAAATGCTTTCTCCGACTGTGGATAAGTAAAACGAAACATCCCACTGCGCATTCCTGATGTCATTTCAGCTTTCACTCCATAATCAGTCAATTCCACAGCATAATAATTGGGAGAAGCCCATTCCTTCTCATGTGAATAGCGGGAACGATATCCTTTCTCCGGTTCCTCACGAGTACCCGGATCCAGTTTCATGTCTCCAGTTCCGGGAATGAATAGAAAGTCTCCTAAATCAGGTATGCCCGTCCCACTTAAGTGAGTCAGACTGAATCCCAGCAGAGTAGAATGATTATATTTATAACCGGAAGCAGCATCATAGAATTTGCTATCAGTATCCGGGCTCATCTGAATTCCTCCGAAAGGAATTTGTGCACCCGGATAAACATTCCCATAACCGTCTGTCCCAACAAACGGATTCACGTAATCAATCAGTTTCTCGGTTTGAGCCATGCCCAGCAAGATACTCACCAGACACGACCAAACCAAAAACAATCTCTTTTTACCAAATCTACAGATCATATTTATTCTTTATTGTGCTTGTATATCTCCCACAGCTACCTGATACTCGTGCCACAGTTCATCAATGTTATATTCATTCCCTAAAATATGCTTGATAGCTCCATCAAACGACCAGGGAATCACCTCCAACGTACTACGATTGAATTTACGCAAGAACTCCGGGTCCTTATTATCACGCAACCAAACGAAAAAATAACCCGCTGTACGATACCCGTCCATATAGTTCCCGCCTTTCGGACGTGCGTTAGGACCGTCAAAACCACCATTTGCCACACGCACCGCATCTGCCATACCCTCAATAAATGCCCAGAACACCCGATTAGTACCGTATGAGCCAACCCCTTGCGGTTCCAACTGATAAGCATGTGTCAGTTCATGCAAGAGTACTCCGCGTGTTTCAAAAAACAATTTTGCCGTATCATTGGCAGCAAATGATTTCTCAATATGCCGTGTGCTATAGAAGATTGTAACATCCCCATTACCACCACCTTTGGCAGAAACGCCTTCGATATCTTCCAACGTATAATGTATTTTATTTACCGTAGGAATACTATCTTCCGGTGAATTATATAGCGTAGTCAATACTTCACGCGCCTGGGCTTTGATATAAGATTCCGCATCGGGGATAATCCGGTGATAAATATCCGAGCCCTTCGTTTCCGGTGCTTTATCCTCAAATAAGACGGTTCCTACATTATATTTACCCCATGCATTAGGCGTTATTTTAGTGCGTTCTTTTGAGGTTGCCGAACAAGCCCCCATAGCCACCAACAGGCAGGCTACATAGATCAAATGTCTCTTTTTCATATCTTTATTCTATTATTTATTAATACCATTGGTTAATGAGTAAGGCTTGTCTTCTGCCGACAAACCACGACGCTTGTTCGGCGATGCAGACATCTTAAACTCAAGTACCCCGCCTTTCAGTATATCTTCATGCGTGAGGTACATCTTATCATAGATTTTTCCATTCAGCTTCAGCGACTGTACATAACGTTTCTTATCACTGACACCGGGAGCCTTAATCTCCAACGTATTCCCATTGGGAAGCTTCAACTTCAGATAAGGCAGATACGGTGATCCCAATACATATTGATCCGTTCCCGGGCAAACCGGATAGAATCCCATCACTGAGAAAAGATACCATGCAGACATCTGTCCGCAATCGTCATTACCACCCAAACCGTTGATATCGTTCTTATACATTTTGTTCAGGATTTCACGCAGCCAGTACTGGGTCTTCCATGGTTCGGAGGTCCAGGCATAGAGATAAGGGACATGGTGGCTCGGTTCATTACCATGCACATACCCGCCAACCAGACATTCTGCCGTGATATCCTCGTTATGCTCGTAATATTTCTCCGGTAGATGCATGGAGAACAGTTTATCCAGTTTATCGACAAACGTCTTTTCTCCTCCCATCAGGTCCATCATCCCAAACACGTCATGCGGCACGTGAAAAGAGAAGTTCCAGGAATTCCCTTCAATAAAGCCCTCGCCATAGGTCTGCAATACATCGAAATCTTTCTTGAATGAACCGTCGCTATAACGGGGACGGGCAAAACCAATCGTAGTATCATAGATATTACGGTAATTCAAGGCACGCTTCCGATAGGTTTCCGCAATATCCTTTTTACCGGATTTCAAGGCAGTCTGATAGATAGTCCAGTCATCGTAGGCATATTCCAATGTGGAGGAAGCGGCTGTACCGCTCTTATCCAATGGGATATAACCCAGCTTCATGTAATCTGCTACTCCTTCATAATAAGGTACAGTAGAAGTGCTTACCATGGCAGCCAAAGCCTCATCAACATTGGAAAAGACTCCTTTAGTAATGGCATCCGCCAATACGGATACGGCATGATATCCGCTCATACACCAGTTCTCATTCCCCATCATACTCCAGACAGGCAGCATTCCGTGCACACTCTGCTGCTCATGCTTTATCATTGACTCCACCATATCCGAATTTCGTTCAGGTTTTACCAAATTCAGAAACGGATGTTCTGCGCGGTATGTATCCCAAAGTGAGAATATGGTATAATTGGTGAAGCCTTTCGCCTGATGAATATTATGATCCAGACCGCGATAAGCTCCATCCACATCCATATAGACCGACGGATTAATCATCGTATGATAAAGTGATGTGTAAAGCATTGCTTTCTGATCGGCAGTTCCTTCTACTTCAAAATGGTCCAGTTCATTATTCCAGTCTGTACGGGCTGCTTCAGCCAGCTGTTCAAAGCTCTTTCTGGAAGCTTCGGCACGCAGATTCTTAACAGCTCCCTCGGTGCTGACAGCAGAGAGTGCTACTTTCACAACCAGTTCCGGTTCTTGGGCTGTATCAAAATTGAAATAAGCTACAATCTTACGTCCCGTAATCTCCGGGAAGTTCTTGTTCATATTGAAGCGACGCCAGAAGCCATTGTAAAGCACCTTTTCTTTATCCTTATAGCCATAGTCTCTGACAGGTTGCGACAAAGAAATAGCGAAATAAGTATAGTTGGTTCTCGCCCATCCGTTTGTGATGCGATAGCCTGTCAATAACGTGTCATTCTCCACCCGCAAGTTGGCCCAAAGCACTTTGCCGTCGTAGTTATAAATGCCATGAACCAGGTCAAGGATAAGATGACCGTCTTTGCCTTTAGGGAAAGTGTATTTATGGACTCCTACCCGTTGCGTTGCTGTCAACTGTGCCTTTATGCCATAATCATCCAGCATCACTTCATAATATCCGGGAGTTGCCTTTTCCGTAGCATGGCTGAAACGGGAACGATAACCCTCATCCGGATGATCCGCCCTGCCGGGACTCAATTTCAGTGCACCGGTAGCAGGCATCAACAAAATATCACCCAAGTCCGAATGTCCCGTTCCGCTAAGATGCGTATGACTGAAGCCGACAATCGTCTTGTCCCGATACTGATAACCGGCACAATATTCATAAGCGTTCTTCTGATAAGCCCCATTTATGTTATGTGGAATTGTGTCTGTGTCCGGACTTAGTTGCACCCACCCGAAAGGTGTACAAGCACCAGGAAAAGTATGTCCCATACCATTCGTGCCGATGATCGGATTCACATAATCTACCGGCTGTTGAGCCATGGCGGACGACATTGCAACCGCCGCCACAGCTATTATCCCTATTGTCTTCTTTATACCGTACATATATCTATTTACTTTTTATCACGAGAGAAAGAATATGGATAGTCAGTTTCATTCACACCTCTTCCCTTATTGGGTTTATTATCCATATCGAACAGCAGTCGTCCTCCTTTCAATAAATCAAAATGATTCAGATAATTCTTTGTGTAACTCTTTCCATTATAGTTCAATGAACGGATATAACGATTCTCATCACTATTCTTAGGAGCAGAAATTTCAAGCTTCTTGCCATTCTCCAAGGTAATGGTTACTTTCTTGAAATAAGGAGCTCCCATCACATATTCATTGCTACCCGGACATACCGGATAGAAACCCAGTGCCGTAAACACATACCAGGCGGAAGTTTGTCCGTTATCCTCGTCACCACAATATCCATCCGGAGTGGCGAAGTACAAGCGGGTCATTACCTCACGCAGCCAGTATTGTGCTTTCCAAGGTTCCCCGGCATAATTATACAGGTAAATCATGTGCTGGATCGGTTGATTGCCATGTGCATAATTACCCATATTAGCTATTTCCATTTCACGGATTTCATGAATCACTCCACCGTAATAACTGTCGTCGAATATAGGAGGAAGACTGAATACCGAATCAAGCATGCTCACAAACATCTTCTTGCCGCCCATCAGATCGATGAGTCCCTGCGGATCGTGAAAGACAGACCATGTATAATGCCAGCTGTTTCCTTCGGTAAAGGCATCTCCCCATTTAAACGGATTGAAAGGCGTCTGGAAAGTTCCATCGGAATTTTTGCCGCGCATCAGCTTCGTTTCCGGATCAAACAAGTTGCGGTAGTTCTGGCTTCTCTTCTTATAAAGTTCCAGTTCTTCCGCAGGACGTCCCAACTTCTCACCCATGCGATAGATGCACCAGTCATCATAAGCATATTCCAACGTACGTGCAGCGTTCTCATTGATTTTTACATCATAAGGCACATAGCCCAGTTTATTATAATATTCGTATCCACGACGTCCGGTAGTAGAAACTCTAGGATGCACACTATTGGCTCCTTTCAGCAGACCTTCGTACATTTTCTCCGCATCCGCTTTGGTCACGTTCTTCATGAAAGCATCTGCCACTACAGAAGCGGAATTGTTTCCAACCATGCAGCCGCGATGTCCGGGACTTGCCCATTCCGGGAAGAATCCGCTTTCAAGATAGGTATTCAACAAACCTTCCTGCATCTTTTCGCCCATCGAAGGATATACCAGATTGACAAATGGGAACAGGCAGCGGAAAGTATCCCAGAATCCGGTATCGGTAAACATATACCCCGGACGGATTTCACCATTATAAGGACTATAATGAACCGTCTCTCCCTTAGCATTCACCTCATAGAACATACGGGGAAACAGCACCGAACGATACAGGCAGGAGTAGAATGTACGCATACGGTTCTCATCGCTGTCTTCGACTTTGATACGGCCCAACACATCATTCCAGGCTTTCCGTCCCGCTGCTTTTGTCTGTTCGAAAGTTTTATTCCCAATTTCTTTCAGATTCAGTTCAGCCTGTTCGGGACTGATAAACGAGGATGCTACTTTTGCATGTACCTGTTCGCCTTTCTTCGTTGCAAAACCGATAGCTGCTCCAACATGATTGGACTGTAATTCAAGGTGTTTTTCTACCAAATGATAATCTGCCCATACTTTATTAAAAGTAAAAGGCTTGTCGAACTCTATAACAAAGTAATTCTTGAAATTCTGTGGAACGCCGCCACTATTACGTGTAGTATATCCGACGATCTTATTCTCTTCGGGAATCACCTTCACATAAGAACCACGGTCGAAGGCGTCTACCACCACATAGGCATTGTTTGTTTCGGGGAAAGTGAAACGGAAATAAGCACAACGCTCGGTCGGAGCTATTTCTGTTGTCATGTCATACTCTGACAGATAAACGCTATAATAATAAGGAGTGGCTTTCTCCGCTTTATGAGAGAACCAACAAGCGCGCTGTTCCTGGTCGATCTTCAACTGTTTAGTCATTGGCATGATTGAAAACTGACCGTAATCATTGATCCAGGGACTGGGCTGGTGGGTTTGCTTGAAGCCACGGATTTTATCCGAAGCGTAAGTATAGGCCCAGCCATCACCCATTTTCCCGGTCTGCGGCATCCAGAAATTCATACCCCAAGGCAAAGCAATAGCAGGATAGGTATTTCCATTAGATAACGAGATTTTCGAATCAGTCCCCATCAAAGGATTCACATAGTCTACAGGTGCCTTTTGAGCAAATGTAGAGGCCCCCCCCAATAGCAGGGCTATTGCGAAAGATAGTAGTTTCTTTTTATTCATGGTCTACAAATTAAGCTATTAATACTAGATTATCAAGTGTTTTTATTTACGTTACAAATTAAAGCATCTTTCGGCAATTATCAGTCCTCTGATACGACAAAATAAGAAGAAACATTAATATAGTCAATCAAAGGATAAGAATGTCAATGAGAGTACAAATTAAATAATTGAGGATCAACATATAATGAATATACACGTACCACGAGAGTACAACCATCAGACTAACCGTTTAAGTGAGAGAGAGAGGATAATTTGCCTTTACCCTCTCTCCAATTTCACTAGAAACAACTATTTATTATTACCTGATTAATTCCATCCCGGATTCTGGTGTCCTTCCAAAGATGGGTTAGCCTGAATTTCATCCAACGGGATAGGCCATAACAAAGCATATTCAGGAATGGCTCCGGCTCTTGTGCTTCCATCAGGTTTGTTCTGGATTTGAGCCGATGCAAGAGCAGTCCATTTCAATTTTCCTGCTTCAGTAGATGCTTCCGGATATAAGCGAGTACGACGAATGTCATCCCAAATCTTAAATTCTAACGGTAACTCATGCAAACGTTCAGTTAAAATAGACTGTATCAAATCGTTTCCTGTAGCTGTCTCATCCGCCAATCCTGCGCGTTTACGTACTTGGTTAAGGTAATATTTAGCACCACCAACAGCATTGCCTTCCTGTCCTGTTCGCGCCAAACCTTCGGCAGCAATCAGCAAAACCTCCGCATAACGGAATACCGGCATATTATAATCTCCGTCATGACCGTTAATCAAGGAACTCTCATCAAACCATGCCCAGTTTCCTACATTGTTCAAAGTATGCTTCACTCCGTCTGCATCTTCATATTCCCTAAAGAAGAACTGTTTCTCATGTCCCCGGATATCATTATCTGCATAACTGTCAATCAACATATCACAAGGAAGATATGCGTTATACAACACGTCTCCTCCCGGATGGAACACTCCCCACTGGAAAGCATCTGTACCAATAGAACGGCAAGCATAAGAGTTACCTACACTATAATCACTATAATTATATTCTTTAGCATAGATGATTTCAGCAGACTCTTTTGTAGTTTTAATCACATTATACGCAGATTTCAGATCATCAGTCGTCCCATTCGGATCAATAAGGCTGTGAGGACCATCATTGATTACCTTCAAAGCCATCTGTGCAGCCTTACCATAATACTCTGTTCCACCATTCAACGGCGCTCCCGCCCATTGCAGATAAACTTGTGCCAGCAAGGTCTGTGCCATTGCTCTGGTAACATAACAGCCATTTTCATAGAACGTCTTATTAGGCAATGCATCTCCGTTGACAATATCCAGCAAGTCAGCTTCAATCTTCGCATAAATCTCTTCGGCAGAAAGACGTTCTTTGTACATACCCTCCGTAGAAGTATAAGGTTCTGATATATAAGGAACACCGCCAAATTCTTTGACTAGCCAGAAATATCCGTACGCACGGAAGAATTTACCTTGAGCCACATAATTATTAATAGTAGCTTCATCCAGCACACCCGTCATGGTCGGAATATTGGCAATAACAAAGTTGGCACGTGAAATACCTTTATAGAACTCATGCCAGTATTTCATTGCAATTTCATCGAAAGACTCAATATTGAAATTACAACCTTCAGATGCAGTAGTAAATGTTCTGTCCTTACGCTTATCAACGTACAATCCGGACACAATGCCGCCCCACATGGTTGCTTTAGGAGTCCAGCCACCGCCCACGTCAGTGTTATGTAAATAAGGAACACCACCGAAATACAATGCGTTCACACCCGATTCCGCATCAGCTTTCGTCTTCCAGAATTGGTCAGATGACTTCATATCCAATGGTTCTTCTTTCAGGAAATCGTCGCATGAATTCAGCAACACAGAAAGTGAACACATACAAAATGCAGATATATATACTTTTAATAGTTTCATAATTCTTATAGTTTTTATAACGGTGAATTAAAATGCTACATTAAGACCGAACGTAAACGTTCTCGGACGCGGATAGGTAAAGAACTGGCGGTTAGCCCCCCATTTGTTGTCACCTAAACGAGAAGAGTTGTCAGGATCGTATCCATTATAGTCCTTAGAAGTAATCAGGAATGCGTTATTCACATTCGCATACAAGCGCAATGAAGAAAGGCCGATCTTCTTGATCAGTGTCGGATTAAAAGTATATCCGAGCTGAATCATGTTACAACGCAAGTAAGAACCATTACAAACCCAATCGTCATCTGCTTGGTTATTAGCTCCCTGACCGAAGTTATTCAGGCGAATTGCCTGTTCTTTACCTGTCGGGTTGAGAGTAGGATGCCATGCTTCCTTATAAAGACGGTCTATACCGTTGGTGAGGAAACGGGCTACAGTAGAGTGATAATATTCTTGCATTACATCTACTCCCCATGTGAACTGGAAGTCTAATGTCAAATCGAATCCTTTATAATTAAAGGTATTGATAAATGAGCCCATCCAGTCGGGTAGTCCGTTACCTATAATTTCACGTTTCTTATAAGTCACCTTCTCACCGATAGTAGAAGGTATGTTCATTGTCTCTGCATCCCAGTTAGACGGAATACCATCATAAATACCGGCACGCTTATAACCATAGAAAGAAGAGAGTTCTTCACCCTCACGAATCAACATATCGTAACCCACAAAACCGTCGGTTGTAATCTGGCGCTTACCGGTAACCGGGTCAACGGAGGCACTTTCGTCCAACTTCTCTACCTTGTTCTTGTTGAAACCTAAATTAAGAGTGGAAGTCCATTGGAAATCATGTGTCTGGATAGGATATGCTGTGACTAGAATATCTACACCACGATTGGAAACAGCTCCGATATTATCCATGATAGAAGAATAACCAGTTGATTCGGGAACCGGACGGTCGAGCAACAAATCAGAAGTATATTTATAATAATAGGAAATATCGAAATTCAGTCTGTTGTTGAATAAACCCAGTTCGAATCCTAAATCCCATTGTCCGGTCTTTTCCCATTTCAAGTCCGGATTAGGCATATTATCCAGATAAGACACAACGTGCAGAGCATCACCGATGATCGTATTCGACTGGCTTACTGTAGCCAATGACTTATAAGTACCGATTTCCGAGTTACCTGTCACACCGTAAGAAGTATGTAATTTCAGTTTGCTGATCAGCGAATTATCTTTCAGGAAATCTTCGTTAGAAATCATCCATCCCAAACCTACTGACGGGAAGAATGCATATTTATTGTTCTGTCCGAACTTAGAAGAACCATCGTAACGACCGGTTACGGTAGCCATGTACTTGTTGTCATAAGAGTATGCCAGACGCAAGAAATAAGAGTTCATTGCCCACTTGTCGTAATCACTGCCAACAGAAGGACGGTTCGTTCCGGAACCTAAATTATAATATCCGTAGAAGTCATCAATATACTTACTGTCGGAAGCTTCGAATTTGGTATAATTATACTCTTGCCAAGACATACCTGCCATCGCATTGATGTGGTGTTTATTTATATCTTTCACATAAGTCAGGTAGGTTTCTTCCTGCCAATAGAAAGAGTTGGAGTTATTTGCAGAAGCTGTTCCTTCAGAATTCTGATTAATCATAGGACGCGGGGTGAACGGTGTGTAGTTAGCGTCGCGATTATTATGATAATCGATACCGAACTGGGTTTTCAGATCCAGCCCTTTCATGAGATGGAAAGTCAAAGCGGCATTTCCAAAGATCTGGGTACGATATTGCATAGCCTCCATTCGTTCAAGCAACTCAACAGGATTACCTACACCTTCGGGACTGAATCCTTGTTTTCCACTATTAGGATTGGACTGATCGTTAAGAATGGCACTTGTATTAATAATATTTGTCTGTGTATATTCACCATCCAGCTTCACAGGCAAGAAAGGCAGCTGTTCGATCATTGTACGCAATGCACCTTGTCCGTAAGGGTTATCAGAAGTTCTGTTACCCCAAGTATGATTCACCAGCAAATTAACGGAAGTAGACAGCCAATCGGTCGGTTTGTCATCGTATGCCAGTTTGGCGTTGATACGTTTGAAGTAAGAGTTCAGCAAGATACCTTGTTGGTCAGTATAATTAATGAACGCTCCGATAGAAGAACCTTCTCCTGTACGTTGGATGCTGATCTGGTGGTTGTGAGAGATCGCAGTACGGGATGCTTCATCCTGCCAGTTGGTATTGTATTTCGGAGAACCGTCTGCATTGAACAACCGTTCGTCAGTGAATATCTGCGACAGATCTGTTGTGAAGTTTTTACCTTGAAACTCGTTGGCATTTTCCAATCCTTGCTTGAAGGTAGCCATCCATTCGTTAGCATCCATCACGTCTATTTTTTTGGCCATCATACCGATAGACAACGAACCGTCATAGGAAACATGAACTCCCTTTCCTGCACTACCGCGTTTGGTGGTCACCATGATAACACCATTAGCACCACGGGCACCGTAGATAGCAGCAGAAGAAGCATCTTTCAGCACTTCGATAGATTCGATGTCATTCGGATTAAGCAACTCGAAGTTTGACATGACCACTCCATCGACTACATACAGCGGTGACGCTGATGCGTTGATGGTAGAAATACCACGAATAATGACGCGTGATTCTCCACCCGGCTGACCGGTGTTCGAGAAAATATTCACACCAGCCACTTTACCCTTCAATCCGTCAAGCGCATTAAAAGATTGTGCTTTCAGCATGTCTTTACCCTTGGCTGTGGAAATAGAACCTGTCAAATCCGATTTACGCATCGTACCATAACCTACAACGACTACTTCGTCCAGTGCTTTCGTATCCGATTGCAGAACTACGTTCAGAACATTGCTCTTTAATTCCGAGACTTTAAATTCTTGTGTGATATAACCAATATACGAAAATACCAAGGTGGCATTGGAAGGAACAGAGAGGGTGTATTTACCGTTAATGTCAGTGATTGTTCCAGTACTGCCGTTTTTGACTTTCACCGTACCACTGATAACCGCCTCTCCCTGATCATCGGTTACCGTACCGGAGATTGATTTTACAGATTGAGCATTCATGCCCAAACTCAACATCATACCTATTACAAATAAGGTAAGATACTTTAGTTTTTCATTCATAATTCCTTTAAATTTGATTAGTAATAAGGTTAATTCCCTTTAAAAAGATTGTTGCAAATAAAGGTCATTTAAACAAAAGTTAAATGCTCTATTTTGCCAAAAAAACGGCAAAATAAAAACACACTTCTAAAGCACACCGTGACCAATTAGAGCACAAATTAACACACTAATAATCAATACAATAAAGTTATAGTAGGGAAATCAGAGCACAAGACAGTGACAAACTGTTTAATAATAATGCAGCAAAATTAATCAATACAAAAGAAATCCCGCCCGGCAATCAGTTTGCCTTTCGCTGTTCCCGATAATCTTTCGGTGTCATCCCGAACCGGCGAGTAAATTCTTTATAAAAGTAAGAACGACTGGAAATGCCTACTTCCATAATAACGTCCTGGATAGAGAGCTCTTCATCAAGTAACAGGCGAGCCGCTTTCTCCATACGATAACTTTTTATCAAATCTCCAGGAGCTGTATTGGAAATTTCTTTGAATTTACGATAGAACTGGCGGGAACTCATCGCCATACGATCGGCTATTAATGTTGATCCTAATTCTTCCTTGTCTAAATTTTCTTCGATTACCTTTAGCAATTTACGAATAAAATCAGCCTGTTCGGTAGTTGTACAGACAATTTGCCCTGCCAAATCTCCCAACTCTTCCATATATACCTGTTTCGCTTCCCGTTTTCCATAAATAGCATTATGGACAACCTCTCGCAGAAATAGAATATCATAAGGGAGCACAATATAAGAATCAGACCACAAAATCAACTCCTTCTGAATGGCTGAACCCACTTCCCAAGTAAGCAACGGAATAAAAGCTGTCTTTGAAAGCAGGGTACGGTTCCTGCTAACATACTCCATGAAAGTGCTTTCGGCATCTACATACATGGTCATATCCACCAGTAGCAAAGCCGGAGCCGACCGACGGATTTCTTCAAAAGCAAGCTGCACACTCTTTACCTGATGAACCACATATTCATCAGCCAGAAAATTACTGATTAACCAAGTCATTTCATCCCTGTCTTCCAGTAAAAGTACTGTTTTCTTCCCTTGTTCACCAACTACGGTTAAGACTGCCGGTTCAAAGACAATCGTCAGTCGGTTGCTGCTCTCATCGTTGCCATAATGAAGAGTGGCATGAATCCGTTCTAAGGCTGACCGGACAAACCCTAACAACAAATGTATGCAAAATGCATGGTCGGAATCTTTCTCTACGACAGAAGAGGTCTCACCAGAAAGGTATTCATAGAGTGTTTTCACCGTAGCATCTTTAGAAGAAAAATGTAGCTGCATCTTACCGTCTTGTTCTGACATATCTACCATTACCCCATGTGTAGCTTTCGTTTCGGCAATCCGAAGATAGCAACAATAAAGGATACTGTACAATGCGTTTTTATAGACTGGAAACGTCAAATGTTCCGGTATCACTGATGTTATGGAAGAATGATCGATACCTTGTTCTTCCAATGTACGAAGTACTTCCTGGGAAACTCCTTGGATACTCATACGCGCAGAAACAATGAACCGATCCGGAAAGAATTGCTTAAGTTCTTCCAAGTGTAAAGTGGCCGGGTTTAGAAGGGCGGTCATCACCGTTTCACGTATGAGTGACACCTTCTCGAGACATTGCTCATAAGAAAGATTCTCGGCACGCAACTGGTCGCAATAATTATAAATAAGGGTAAAATCGTCAAGTACTTTGCGATCCGTATGGAAAGTTCCGGATTTCCCGCGGCTTTCTGTCCCCATCAGCCTTTTCATCATCCGTTCCTGAAGGAAGTTTTTACGAAGCAAATATACTACGTAACCTAACAACAGCAGGAAAAAGATAAAATAAATAAGATAAGCCGGTGCAGAACGATACCATGGAGAGAGAATATGCACTGGAATAGAGAAATGCCGATATTCCGTATCAAACACATCCCTCTTGTAGCGTACTTTAAAGATATAATCACCTGCCGGCACTCCTGTATATGAAGCTTCATTGATACTACTAAAAGAGGTCCAGTCTTTGTCATATCCTTCCAGCTGGTAAGAATATTCGATATCCTCTCCTGATAAAAAATCCGGCACAACAAAAGAAAGAGTAAACGAAATCTCCGTCCCCTTAAATTGCAATGCCTTACCATCATCCGTATAATAATCTCCTTGAAGCACCTGCGTACGTCCAATCGTCAACTTACGCAACAAAATATCCGGATAGAATTCCGGAGCTGTCTGCATTTCCTTATCCAGATACAACAAGCCGTTAATCCCACCGAAAAAAAGTTCCCGTGTATAAGGACACATATAATAAGCATCATCACTGAACTCGCCAATCTGAACACCTGCACTATAATAGTATGCGTGTGATGACCCGTTTATCGGGTTATATTTAATCAGTCCCCGGTTCGTTCCAAGCCATAAAAGCCCGCTCTCATCTTCGAGTATCCCATGAATCATATCATTGAGCAATCCTTGTTCCCGCCCTATATAAGTGGCTTCCATCTGTTTCCCATTAAAATTGAGACATACCAATCCGGAGGTCGTTCCCACATACAAGAGTCCTTCTTTTGTCCGATACAGACTAAGCACGTCGTCTACCGATTTTTGAAGCATTTCTTTCAGAGAAATCACTTTATACTCTTCTGTTCGCTTATCAAACCGTACGAGTCCTTTTTCCCGACTGCCAAGCCACAATATTGAATCTCCCTCGGCCAGCATCGGATAGAACATCGTTATTTCCCGCTGACCGTGAAAGAAATGGTAGCTTTTCTGCGATTTGAGACGAATGCCACCTGCCCTCTTCTCAAGTATCAACTTACGGAAACCGGAACCGGCCGTTACCACATAAAGTACACTATCATTTTCCTCATAAATGCCATGTATCTCGGTGGGCTGTGCCGACAAATTCTCCACACCATGCAAAGCTTGATCTGCAAAAGAGTAATAGAAAAGCCCCGGATCACCAGACCCAATCCAAAAGCCATCCATATAATGACTCTGAACCAGTTTATAAACAGTAAATTCTTTATTCCACCGTATATAAGATGCAGCATTTTGCTTGCCTCCAGGAGAATAGACTGTAACGGAAGAAGCATCTACACTCTCGCGGTAATCCGGTATATGCAACAGTCCGTCACCTTTCGTCCCGAACCATAGCCCACCACGATTGTCTGTCATAACAGAGCGTACCTGCCTGCTTAAGTTAGACGACAGTTGATTGAGTATTAGATTAGTGGCAATAGAATATTTCTTCGCATACATGATAGTTCCTTGTCCGTCCGAAGCAACCCATAAAACATTCTGATGAGGGTCTCGATAAATACTGTATATACGTATATTACGGTCGACCACTTCTTCTTGATATTTCTGCGAAGTACGAAGACGTACCAATCCGTTCGTTCTAAAGCCTATGATAATATCTTCATAGAAAAGGGCTATTCCTGCAATTGTGCCATACTTCTGCACTAATGGAGATAGGTTACGAATATATATTTTAGACTGTCGGGAAATATCATAAACATAAAGGTCATATTCACTATCGACAAAACAAAGAACACCATTCTGATAAAAGACATCTTCAATGGGTTTCGCATGAAAATTGGCAGATGAAACAGTGGAATAAATGGATAATGTGTCGCAATCAAAAGCATCCTGTGAAACCTGCAACAGTTCTCCTGTATGTTGGGGAAAAATCCACAAGACACCATCATCTGTTACAAATGCCCGTTTATCCATATCTTCAATGGAGACTTTCAGATTCTGAACCTGCATAAACCGTTTGCAAGATGTATTATAGTAGAAAATCCCATCATGACTCACCACCCATGTGTTTCCTTTAGAATTGGAATGTAAATAATAATCATCAGCAAAGTCATAATAGCCGACGACTTGCCGCGTATCTTGTGAAAGGCGATTGATCCCTAAATGCGTAGAAACCCACAAACAATTATTATCCGCCTGCTGAATAGAATGAATCACATTGTTACTCAAAGCTTTGGGGGCTGAAAAATCAGAGCGGAAAACTTCCATGCTTCTGCCGTCATAACAATTCACTCCATCGTAAGTACCGAACCACATCAATCCTGTATTGTCTTGAAAAAGACACAGCACAGCGCTATTGGATAATCCCTGCTGATAATCTACTTTCCGGAAGATATATGAATCTTTACCGCCATCTGCTTGACAGACCAATGAATAAATCAATAAAACAAAAGACAAAATCAAGCGTATTTTCATTGTGTTAATCATTAATATCATCTATTAAATATCAGGCAATCGCTTATATGTTCTGTTTCGTAGTGCGAAAGAAAATAGCCATTAATAATCGATGTCTTTAATTCTCTTTACACAAAGATACGTTTTTATACGGAAAATGCAACTCTATTTTATCAAGCACCTCTATTTTTCAGCAATTACTTCACTACTAATTCACACAATCTAAGAGTCTGCCTTTTCCATTCTTGCCAGCTCCCATCCGCGAAATAGACAATCTTTACCTCCGTCTCGCTACCCCAGACCGGAAAAAAGTCCTGCCAATTAAAATTATCTGATACAAGAATCCATCGGCTGTTTGAACAACGCACACTGAATCAGTTACAACTGAAGAAGGAAACAACCAAAGAACTCCATCATCAATCACAAATGCGCGCTGCTCCATATAATCCATAGGTAAAGCTGAAGTCTATACTCGGATAAAACTTTGCTGCTTTGTATTATAATAATAAAATCCACCACTGCCAAGTACCCATGTGTTTCCCTGATTGTTGGAATGGACATAATAATCGCCTGAAAAATCGTAGTTACCTACCACCTGTCTTGTCTTTTGTGAAAATCAATTTACCTCTAAATGAGTAGAAATCCATAAACAGCTGCTATCAACCTGCGAAATGAAATAGATTACTGATAAAATTGGTACCGTTTACATGCTCTTTGATTTGTTAGTTCCTTCCTAGTCTCAACAGAAGTGTACATACAGAAGACGTGAGACCGCTAAACTTATATCCAAGTGCAGGTTCTGGACTACCTCTGTGTTGAATATAAGCAAAAACAGCTCACGCCCTTGACTGTAATATCAGTACCTAAGTGCAGCATACGAACCAAAGGGAGAACGTTTTGTTTATTTCCTCAACACAGCTCGAATTGTCCAGATTCGCACTTGA